>Ga0181530_10000712_pt1 | contig 42873 bp, 33 predicted proteins | sample PEATcosm2014_Bin_42_FD_119769 | JGI IMG/M metagenome (GOLD analysis project Ga0181530, IMG submission 119769) | Peatland microbial communities from MTU Mesocosm Facility, Houghton, MI, USA - PEATcosm2014_Bin10_60_metaG | ecosystem: Environmental > Terrestrial > Soil > Wetlands > Peat | place...
ACTCGATGGATTTGATAGCCTTTGCCGGGAAGGCTCGATTCCCCGACGAAGCGGCCGGTGGTGAGGACGGTTTCCCCAGGTTGACGATCTTCGCCGAGCCGGATCCGAGCCCGCTGTGAAACCCGCTCCAAATTCTCCGCGGTTACCCTTGTAACGGGCAGCGATTACTTTGCCGTTGATTTTGTTGTGGTCGAAACTTTAGAGTCAAGCGCAGGGGGTAGTATGAAAGATATTCATGAGGTTTTGCGCCGCAAGCAGGCGCAGTACACACAGCTCGGCAAGCAGATCGAGATGCTGCAGCAGGCTGCCGAAAAACTTCGCGAAGTAGCGCCGTTGCTGGCCGAAACCGAACTCGAGGACGACAGCGCGGTGCTGACGGAAGTGGACGACGAAGGCTCGAATGCGATGGCTGCCAAGGCCAGCGCTCAATCCTCGCCTGCCGCGGCGAAGCCAGGGCGTAGCGCAACTCCGCGCTGGCCGTAGAAGCGCAGGGCGGGAGGTTCGATTCCATGATATTGCAGGCATTGCTGGTGTCAAAGGACGAGTTGGCCGCGGAAACGCTGGTCCAGGTCCTGGCGCAGTTCGGAGTCGCGGTGGATCGGTCGAACATGGCCGATGTTGCGGCGACGCGACTGGCGGAGGAGCGGTTCGACGAGGTGATCGTGGACTTCGACGAACCGGAAGCGGCCACCCAACTGCTCGAAGGTTGCCGCCGCCAAGTGGGGCCGGAACGCGAACCTCCGGTCACCGTAGCCTTGCTGCACGATGCCTCACAGATCCGCTCGATCGTGGGAGCGGGCGCGCACTTCATCCTGATCAAGCCGATTACTGCCGAACAGGCTAGAAACACCTTGCGGGCAGCCACGGCGCTGCTGAAGCACGAAAGAAGGCAATCGTCGCGGGTGTCGGTCCAGGCGGCGGTTACGATCCGCATTGACGAAAACAATACGGTGGAAGGCATCCTGCTCGACCTGAGCACCGGGGGCATGGATGTGCTGGCGGCCAAGCCACTCGGACCGGCGGGCATGGTTCACATATCATTTGAGCTTCCTGACGGCGGCGCTGCCATTGAAAGCGGCGCGGAGGTAGCTTGGGGCACGGCCAACGGCCAAACCGGTCTGCGCTTTGTGGACATGAGCGCAAAACTGCGCGCGGAAATGGGCGCATGGCTGGCTGCCCGTTCACCCGACGTTTTGCCGGGAGAATCGGAAGCGGTCACGCAATGCAAGCTGACCGACCTGAGTCTGGGGGGATGCTACGTGCAAACCGAATCTCCGTTTCCCCAGTCCTCGGCCGTGGATCTGTGTCTGCGCGCCGCTGGGATGGAGATTCACGCCGAAGGACTGGTGCGAGTCATGCACCCCGGACATGGCATGGGCATTGAATTCCCCGCCCGCACGGAAGACCAGCGCAAAAGCGTCGGCGAGTTTATCGAGTTTCTCACCGGTCAGCCGGGCACCACTCCGCAACTGGAAATCTCTCCTCGATCGCTGGTCGCGAGCGCGGTCGATCTAGAACAGACCAGCAACGCTGAAAGCGACGCGGAGGACCCCCTGCTGGAATTGTTGCGGACGGGCACGGCGCTGGAGGAAGAAGCGTTTGTCTCCGAACTGCAGCGTCAGCGAAATCCGGCAGCCGTCAGCCAATAGAACTCGGCCAACGGGAGTTCGCCATGCGCGGCCCGAATCCCCAAAAAATACCGGGAACCAGACTGACACTCCGTCTTTAGTGCCGCCCCGGTTCCCGGCCGTCTATCACGCCTCGTTCATTGATGGCAGACTACCTCGATAACCCTGCGGAAACATTGCGCTGCGGTAAATTTTTCGAAAATTTTCCCTTGCTGCGGCGTGGGCCCAGGGGTGCGGCGAGGGGCTTCTCCGTCTCCGGCCGCGAGAGCGACTCGGCAAGCGCGTCTCTACGCGAGATAAAAGCCCTTCCGGGGCAGGCTTGTTCAAGGTAAGCTAAATCCCTTGCTGAGGAATCCGATTTCGCGCGCATTGCTGCTGGCTGGCGCCTGTCTGGCGGCGATCACGCCGTTTTTCCGGTGGGGCAGCGCCTCGGGGCACGATTTCGAGTTCCACGTTTATTCATGGATGGAAGTGCTTGACCAATGGAAGCAGGGCATCCTCTATCCGCGGTGGGCGGCGCTGGCGCATTGGGGATACGGCGAGGCCCGATTCCTGTTTTATCCGCCCGCTTCGTGGACGCTGGGGGCCGCGTTGGGCGCTTTTCTGCCCTGGAAGATGGCTCCGGGCGCGTATTGCTGGATCGTGCTGATGCTGTCCGGAGCGGCCATGTACCGGCTCGCTCGCGAGTGGCTTGCGGCCCCGGACGCTTTGTTTGCGGCCGTGTTCTATGCACTGAATCCCTACCACTTGCTCATCGTCTACTGGAGGAGCGCCTACGCTGAGTTGCTGGCAGCGGCGCTGCTGCCGCTTCTGCTGCTGTGTATTCTGCGGCTCAAGCAGCCTGGCCCTCGCCCGACGATGTGGCTGGGTCTCGTGCTGGCGGCAGGCTGGCTGACGAACGCACCCGCGGCCGTGATGATGCATTATTCGGCGGCGGGGCTGGCGTTGGTGCTGGTCGCGATCGGGGCGGCGCGGAAACGATCCTGGGACCGGAAGATGTGGCGTCCGCTGGTTCGGACGGCGCTGGCGATGGCCATAGGAGCCGGCCTCGCGTCGTTCTATCTTCTCCCGGCAATCTACGAGCAGCCCTGGATCAACCTCAGCGCGGTGTTGTCGCCGGGCGTCCGTCCGCAGGACAATTTTCTCTTCACCATCCTGGCCGATGAGGATCACAATCGTTTCAATCTTCTGCTTTCGATCGTAGCGCTCGCCGAAATCGGCGTCCTGGCGGGCGCGATCTGGATTTGGCAGCGAAAGGACAACGCCGGGAAAGCCGTCCCTTCGACCAGCACTGGCCCGGCCCCCGATTGTGCCGCCGAGCCCGGCGCGACCGGGGTAGATCTGCGAACCTCGTGGCTGATGCTGACCGCCTGGGGCGCCGGCAGCGTGTTTCTCATGCTGCCGATGAGCAATTTGCTCTGGCAGTACTTGCCCAAATTCCGATTCGTACAACTTCCCTTCCGCTGGCTGCTGTGCATGAACGCTGCGCTGGCAATGCTTCTGGCAATGGCCGCCAAGCGTTGGATCTGGACCTCGCGCTTGGTGGTTTGCGCCGTTCTGCTAGCCGTGGTTATCGTCGCTGGCTATCGTTTCCAGCCGCCCTGGTGGGAAGAGGCCGGGGACTTCATTGACATGAGCGATGCTATCGCCGACGGCACTGGCTACGAGGGCAGCGACGAATACGTCCCGGCTGGAGGCGACGCCTCGGAGTTGAACAAGAGTTTGGCGCTGGTCAGCGACGACAGGGGCGCGCAGGTTCCGAGCGAGATGCTGGCGTGGGGACGGACGGAAAAACATCTCGTGGTTCACGCGTCGCAGGCGGAGAATCTGCACTTGCGTCTTTTCAATTATCCCGCCTGGCAGGTCACGGTCAACGGCCATCCCGCGCAAGCGCAGACAGTGGAGGAGACCGGTGTGATGATCGTTCCGATTCTCGAAGGCACGAACGACGTGCGAATTCACTTTCGGCGCACCGTGGACCGGATGATCGGAGATGCCATCTCATGGGTCAGTTGGATACTGCTGGGCGCGGCCTGGATCAAGACGCGGCCGAGGCGCGGGCCAGGGCAGCGGATGTAATCCCATGTGTTGCGCCGTGCATCCTTTGACTAAATCAAGAGTTGATAGCCACCGGGGGCGCAGGGAACAAATAGAAAGGCTCTCGAGAGTTCGCAAAATGCAACGGCACATTCTCGTCGCAACTTCAAACGCCGGCAAGCTTCGCGATTTTGCTGGAGCCGCCGCGCCCTTCGGCATCGCCATCGCCGGCATCCCGAACTTTTCTTCCTTGCCCGAGGTGATCGAAAACGGGGCGACATTCGAGGAAAACGCGCGCAAAAAAGCGGGAGCCTACAGCTTGGCCGCTCCCGGCGAACTGGTGCTGGCCGACGACTCCGGCCTGGAGGTTGACGCGCTCGGAGGCGCACCAGGAGTGCATTCGGCGCGCTATGGCGCCGAAGGGCCTCATACCACGGAGCGCAACACGAGTGACGAAGCCAACAACGCGCGCGTGCTTCGAGAACTCGCCGGCGTTACTGCCGAACAGCGCAGCGCGCGATTCGTATGCGTGCTGGCCGTGGCCCGCGATGGGCAGACGCTACGCATCTTTCGTGGCGCCGCTGAAGGCATCATTCTGGAGGCGCCGCGCGGGCAGAACGGATTCGGATACGACCCACTTTTCTATTTCCCGCAAATCGGCAAGACCTTTGCGGAACTGAGCGCTGAAGAAAAAGCCCAGCACAGCCATCGCGGCGCGGCCTTTCGCGCGTTTCTAGGGTGGTATCGGACGACCTAGCGCACACCCCGTGAGTTGAGGAAGTCGCTGTATTTCTGGTCTATAGTCAGGATGTGGGTGGTGAGCCAGTTCTGCAGAAATTTCATCAATTCTGGAGTAATGGCCTTGGATCCCTCATCAAAGTCTTTCTTGAAGGCGACGACCGTTGCCTCCAAATCTCGATGTTCGGCGCAGTGCGCGGCGAGGGACGGATATCCGTGTTCCTTCATCAATTTTTCTTCCGCCGCGAAATGATTGACCGTGTAGTCGATCAAACGGCGAAGCACGCCTCCGGCAACGTCTTTGCCGTGGCCTGAACGCATGGCGGTATAGAGTTCGCGAATGATGTCGAATAGTCGCTTGTGTTGAGCGTCCATGGCGGACACCTTCACGCTGTAGCTGTCATTCCATTGAAATGCGGTTTCCATTGGGATCTCCCGAACATTTGAAAAAGACTTGCTAGCTAAGGGTAGCGACGGCGTGGCAACCCGCCCAGATCACTACGGTCTATATCCAAAAAAAGTTCTTTTGACGAAAGAGCTGTCTCCAATATTGTCTTCGCTTGATCTCGCTGTTGAACCTCAATAGAAACGTCCCTTCTTGGAATTCCTCAGGTGAGGAGGCTCTCCCAAACCGCTCCCGTCATTGACACTTGTCTCGCCCGGTGTTATTTTTACAGGTTTTAGAGACGGTCTTCTTCCCGTAGAATTAACCAGCAGGACCACCGAGGATTCGGCCGGCAGTTCGGTCGTCAATTTGATCGTCAGGCAATGGACCAGACACTCCAACAACTAGGCGAATTACTGCTCGGAGCGGTGCCTACGGTCATCCTGCTGGCGACGCTTTACGTCCTCTACACATTCATCGTCCATCGGCCGCTGACCACAGTGCTCGCCGAGCGCCGCAACCGTACCCAGGGTTCGATGGAAAAGGCGCGGGCGGATATCGCCGCCGCCGAGGCGCGCACCGCCGAGTATGAGCAGCGCCTGCGGGAAGCCCGCCAGAAGGTTTTCCAGAACCAGGAAGCCCGTCGCCGGAAGGCCGGCGAGGTCCGCGCCCAGGGCGTGAGTCAAGCTCGGGTCCGCGCCCAGGAACAGGTCAAGCAGGCCCGCGCCGCAATCGAAGAAGATAAGGGGAAAGCCATGTCGAAGCTGCAATCGGAGGCGGCCCGGCTGGCCACGGATATCGTGCGCGCCGTATTGCGTCCTCTGGCATCGCCCACCCAGGTCGGTGGCCAATGAAGATATTCTGTTTTGATGGGACGACGCGGCTTCAGTTCGTCCGTCCGCTGGTCGCGCTCGCACTGCTGGCATTCTCGCTGGCCGTTCCCGCGCACGCCATTGTCTACGCGCAGGAACATCCCGCGAGCCAGTCTTCCGAGCAACGACCCGCTGCTCCCGCGCAAGAATCGAAGCAGGCTGCACCCGAGCAAAAGGCTGCAGCAGAAAACGCGGACGAGGAAGAGAATGCCAATCTTAAGTATGCCGCGCCCGTTCAATGGCTGGCGCGTCACACTGGATGGAACGCGCATCTCGTTTACATGCTGGCGCTCTCGGTGAACTTCGCCATCATTATGGTCGTTGTCCTCTGGGTCGCACGCAAATACGTACCCGGCATGATGCGCAACCGCAGCGCGGTCATCGAGCAGGCGTTGGAAGAAGCTCGCGCCGCCAGCCGCGACGCCAACCGCCGCCTGGCCGAGGTCGAGCACCGCCTTCACCAGTTGGATGTCGAAATCGGGCAGATGCAGGCCAGCGCCGAAAAGGAGTCCAACGCCGAGGAACTTCGCATCGAGAAAGCCGCCGCGGAGGATATTCGCAAGGTGGTCGCAGCCGCCGAGCAGGAGATCGCGGCTGCCGCCAAGCAGGCCCGCCGCGAATTATCCAGCCACACTGCCAGCTTGGCTATTGCGCTGGCACGTAAAGAAATTAATATTCAGCCCAATACCGATCAGGTGCTGGTGCGTACCTTCGCCTCGAAGCTGAGTACGCCCGGGTCTTCGCAAAATAGCGACGGCGGAAAGGATGGCGAGTAACGATGTCTTCCGTCGTCGGCACCTACGCTCGCGCCTTCGCCGATGTGGCGATGGCGGCGAAAAACCAGCTCGATCCCGCCCGCGCCCTCGAAGAATTGCGCGGCATCGAAGTCCTGCTCAAGGAGAGCGACCCGCTGCGCCGCGTTCTGGACAATCCCTCCATTGCGGGAAACCGCAAACGCGCCGTGCTCGACGCCATCGCCGCGCGCCTGGGCACGACCAGACACGCGCGGAATTTTGTAGCCGTACTTATCCACAACCAGCGGTTGCCGCTCTTCAGCGAAATCTTGAAACAGCTAGAACAGGAATTGAACGACCGCCAGGGCTTTGCCGAAGCGCAAGTAAGCAGTGCGCGCCAGCTCACCAAGCCAGAGCGGCAGATGCTGGAAGCTGAGATCGCCAAAATGACCGGCAAGAAAGTAAGAGCAAGATACGAGCAAGACGCCTCGCTGCTAGGAGGAGCCGTCGTGCAAGTTGGCAGCACTATCTACGACGGTTCAGTGAAAGGGCAGTTGGACAAAATGCGGGAGCAGTTAGTGCGTTAGCCATCAGCCGTCAGCCGTCAGCCATCAGGAAGATCGGCGAAGTTTATTGCCGGTCCCGATGAGGCGAAGAGGCTGAGGCGTGCAAACGGTCTTAACTGATGGCTGAAAGCTGAAAGCTGATCTTATGGCACAAATCAAAGCAGACGAAATCACCCAACTAATCCGCGAGCAAATCGAGAACTACGAGTCGAAAATCGCGGTTGACGAAGTCGGCACCGTCATTACCCTTGGCGACGGCATCGCCCGCGTTTACGGCCTCGATAAGGTCATGGCCGGAGAGCTGCTCAGCTTCCCGCACGGCGTCGCCGGAATCGCCATGAACCTTGAAGAAGATCAGGTGGGCGTCGTCATTCTCGGCGAATACACGGAGATCAAGGAAGGCGACGAAGTCAAGCGCACCGGCCGCATCATGAGCGTGCCCGTGGGCGACGCCCTCATTGGCCGCGTTGTTAACTCGCTCGGCGTACCCCTCGACGACAAGGGCCCGATTGCCACCGATAAGTTCATTCCCATCGAGCGACTTGCTCCCGGCGTCATCGACCGCCAGCCCGTGCGCGAGCCCATGGCCACCGGGCTCAAGGCCATCGACTCGATGATTCCCATTGGGCGCGGGCAGCGCGAACTGATCATCGGCGATCGCCAGACTGGCAAGACCGCCGTTGCCCTCGACACCATCATCAACAACAAGGGCAACAATCTCATTTGCATTTACAACGCTGTTGGGCAGAAGCGATCTTCGATTGCTCAAGTGGTCAAGATTCTCGAAGACGCTGGAGCCATGGAATACACCATCGTGGTCGCCGCTTCGGCTTCCGAACCGGCTCCCATGCAGTACATTTCTCCTTATGCGGCCTGCGCCATGGGCGAGTTTTTCCGCGACAACGGACGCCACGCTCTTTGTATCTACGACGATCTTTCGAAGCACGCCGCCTCTTATCGCGAGATATCGCTCTTACTCCGCCGCCCTCCCGGTCGCGAAGCCTACCCCGGAGACGTTTTTTATCTCCACTCACGTTTGTTAGAACGTTCCGCCAAACTCAGTAACGAGAAAGGCGGAGGATCGCTGACTGCTCTCCCCATAATCGAAACTCAGGCCGGCGATGTTTCGGCTTATATCCCAACCAATGTGATTTCGATTACCGACGGCCAGATATATTTGGAGACGGACTTATTCAACCAGGGCGTCCGTCCCGCCGTAAACGTAGGACTCTCCGTAAGCCGGGTCGGCGGCAGCGCCCAGATTAAAGCCATGCGGCAAGTTGCCGGGACTCTGAAGCTGGAGTTGGCCCAGTACCGCGAGCTCGCCGCCTTTGCTCAGTTCGGGAGCGATCTCGACAAAGCCACCCAGCAACAACTAAGCCGAGGTAAGCGCCTGGTAGAACTGCTCAAGCAGGGACAATTCAGCCCGCTGCCGTTTTCAAAACAGATATTGATCATCTTTGCCGGCACCAGCGGAGCGTTAGACGATCTGCCGGTTGAACAAGTGCGCGACTTCGAGAAAGACCTGTATAAGTACGTGGACACGACAAACCCGGGCCTTCTAAGTACCATCATGGAAAAGAAGATACTGGACGACGATCTGAAGTCGGCATTGTCCAGAGTCATCAAAGAGGCAAAACAGCAGTTTGTAGATTCAAGGCAAAAGCAGTTGCCAGTTGCCAGCACCCAGTTGCCAGCCTCGGCGTCTCTGGGTACCGGGCACTGAGTACTGGGTACGACTTTACGGGCAACTGAATACTGGCAACCGTCAGCTGACCTATGGCAAACGTTCTTGACATCCGGCGGCGGATCCGCAGCGTGGTTAACACGCGGCAGATCACCAAGGCCATGAAGACCGTCTCAGCGGCCAAACTGCGCCGCGCTCAAGAGGGCGCTCTGGCAGCGCGTCCGTATTCGCAGATGCTCACTAATGTTCTCAAATCGCTGGTCTCGCGAGCCGATATCTACGATCCGGTCACCGGAGATCCGCGTCATCCGCTGCTTGCCGAACGCGCTGAAAAGAACATACTCCTGATACTCGTCACCGGAGATAAGGGTCTGGCCGGCGCATTCAACACCAATATTCTGAAGATGGCTGCAAAATTCATTCAGTCGAAGCCCGAGCAGACTGTCAACATCGACGTCGAATGCATTGGCCGCAAAGGCCGCGACTACATGCGCCGCCGTTATCCAAGCGCTCCGGAAAGGGCATCTTCTGCCGAGGGAACGGAGGGTGCTTCGCCCGTACCGCTGGACAGTGATGTCGCGCCAGCCCGCGCAGGTCGCGTGCAGATCGTGGGCGAGCATGTCGGAGTTCTGGGTAAGGTCGACCATAATTTCGCGAATGCTCTTAGCCAGAACGTGATCGAGCGTTACACACGAGGCGAGATTGACGGCGTGTACATTCTCTTTAACGAATTCAAGTCGGTCATCGCGCAGCGCCTCGTCGCCGAACGTCTGCTGCCGATCAAGGAGATCGGCGAAGTTGACATTCAGATGGCGGAAGAGGCTTCGCAGGAGGAACGCAAGCTGCGCATCGAAGCGGCAAAGTCGGCGGGCGTCGGTATGCGCGCAATAGATAGCAGGGCCGTAGATGAGGCTGCCGCTACATTTGCGGCGTTACCGGTCGATTATATTTACGAGCAACGGCCCGAGAAACTTTTCCAGGGCATACTGCCAAAATACGTCGGCATACAGATTTTTCACGCGCTGCTGGAATCCGTAGCCGCCGAGCACGCCGCCCGCATGACGGCGATGGACGCGGCCACCAGCAACGCCAGCGATATGATCGATTCGTTGACACTGATCATGAATCGAGCGCGCCAGGCCAAGATCACAAAAGAAATTATAGAAATTGTAAGTGGAGCGGCAGCGCAGTAAGAACGCTGCAAGCTGAGGGTTTTATGCCAGAAAATATCGGACACGTAATTCAAATCGCCGGCCCGGCCGTGGACGTGCAATTCACCGAAGCGGCCATGCCTCCCATTTATCAGGCCCTGCGCGTCGTCAGCGACGGCTTCACCGTGCCTTCTCCCATCAGCGTGGTTTTGGAAGTGCAGCAGCATCTCGGCGAAGGCCGCGTGCGCTGCGTCGCCATGGAAGCGACCGACGGAATGGTGCGCGGCATGAACGCCATCGACCAGGGTGGGCCGATCTCCGTCCCCGTTGGGCGCGGCACACTCGGCCGAGTGATGAACGTAATCGGCGAACCGGTGGACCATCTCGGGCCCATTGCCCATGAAAAGACAATGCCCATCCACCGGCTCGCGCCCGCCTTCGATGAACAGTCGACCACCGCGGAAATGTTCGAGACCGGAGTAAAAGTAATCGACCTCATTCAGCCGTTTTTGAAAGGCGGAAAGACCGGACTCTTCGGCGGCGCCGGCGTGGGCAAGACCGTAGTAATTATGGAACTCATCAACAACGTGGCCAAGCAGCACGGCGGATTTTCCGTATTCGCCGGCGTCGGTGAGCGCACCCGCGAAGGCAATGACCTCTGGCTGGAAATGACGGAGTCGGGAGTCATCAAGCCCGGCAAGCCCGACGAGTCCAAAGCCGCATTGATCTACGGGCAGATGACCGAGCCTCCCGGAGCGCGCCTAAGAGTTGCGCTAACCGCGCTAACCGTAGCTGAATATTTCCGCGACGAAGAGGGCTCCGATACGCTTCTGTTTATTGACAATATTTTCCGCTTTACGCAAGCTGGTTCAGAAGTGTCAGCCTTGCTGGGCCGCATGCCCAGCGCCGTCGGCTATCAGCCGAATCTGGCCACTGAAATGGGTGAGTTACAGGAGCGGATTACTTCTACTAAGAAGGGATCGGTAACGTCAGTGCAGGCAATCTATGTGCCGGCGGACGACCTGACCGATCCGGCGCCTGCCACTACGTTTGCTCACCTTGATGCCACGACGGTGCTTTCGCGTGCGTTGACAGAGATAGGTATCTATCCGGCGGTCGATCCGCTGGCCTCCACTTCGCGCATTCTCGACGCTCGCATTGTCGGGCAGGACCATTACGACGTGGCGCAGATGGTCAAGGAAACTTTGCAGACTTATAAAGACCTGCAGGACATCATCGCCATTCTTGGCATCGATGAACTTAGCGAAGACCAGAAGGTGACGGTCGCTCGCGCACGCAAGATTCAGAAATTTCTATCGCAGCCGTTCTTTGTGGCCGAGCAGTTTACCGGCACTCCCGGGCGCTATGTGAAGATCGCCGACACGGTGAAGGGTTTCCGCGGCATTGTGGAAGGAAAGTACGACGATATTCCCGAGCAGGCGTTTTACATGAAGGGTACGATCGACGAAGTGTTGGAAACGGCGGAGAAGATGAAAGGCGCGGCCGCGTGAGGGAGTCGTTGGTCGTTAGTCGGTGGTCGTTGGCAAATGCTAACGGCTAACATGTTGAAATGACGACTAATAGCAAGTAAGTGACAACTAACGAACAATGGCAGACACTTTCCAAATTGAAATCGTAACTCCCGCTCGGCTTCTGGTGAAGGACGCGGCGGAGGAAGCGCAGATCCCGGCCCTGGACGGGTATTTGGGGATTCTTCCTGGACACGCTCCTCTGATTACCGAGCTGGCCGTCGGCGTGATCACTTATAAGTCCAGTGGGGCGACGCATACGCTGTCGGTGGCGTGGGGTTTTGCGGAAGTGCTGCCCGACAAGGTGACCATTCTGGCGGAGGCGGCCGAGCATCCGCTGGATATCGATATAGAGCGAGCGCAGAAAGCCAGAGACCGGGCAGAGCAACGCCTGAAGAGCAACGATCCCCAGGTTGACTACAGGCGCGCGGAAGACGCGTTGCAGCGCGCGGAAACGCGACTGAACGTTGCGAAAGAAAAGTAGCGCCGCAGTGGCGGCACTAATGCTTCAGCAAATCTTCGGCCAGTAAATTTGCCTTCAGCGCCAGCGTGCTCGCTTTGCGCAAATCGCCTTCCTGCAACGCCGAACGTGCGCCGTCCATATAGTTCCGAATCTGTCCGGCCACCTCCTGCTGCCGCGCGTCCAGCGAGCGTCCTTCCAGCCGTTTGAGCTGATCGTCGGCAGCGCCCAGCAGGCGTTCAGCGTCTTGGCGCTGGCGTATAGATTCGGCGGGAGTCATGCCGGGCGCAATCCGCTCCGCCGGCTCGGTGGCTCCGCCTTGGCGAACCACGACTTTTCGCGGTGCACCATGCGGCGTTCTTGCGGCGTTCTTGCGGCGCTTCACGCTTGCATCCGGCGCGCTTCCGGTTGGCGAACCAGGGTCCGTCGTTCCCTTGGCGGCACTCTCCCCCGCCTTCTTGCCCGCTGTCGGCGTGGTCTCTACGAGAGTCGGTACAGCCGGAGTTTGGCCAGCGGTTTTCGCGGGGCCTGGCGAATTCTGGTGCCAGATCGCCATTCCCGCAGGCGGGAAACTCAGGCAAAGAGCCATCGCGAGTGCGGAGGTAAGTCGCATAGCAGGGTCAACCGGATTGTTGATCAGCCTCGCCAAGAATGCAAGCAAGAGCCGAGATAAGCGCGTCCATTCCTACGCAAGAGAGCCCGAAAATTCGGCCTATCACCCACCCTTTTCGCAAAGTTCGCAAAAAGGATGGGGCACCAACGCTTCCCGAACGACTAGCGACTAACGACTAACGACCGAGGTCCAAACGGCCACTCGCGCCGCCGCCAAGACCGCGCACAATAAACCAGGGTCCCGATCATCAGAATCAGCGCCGCGTACCGTACCTCGCGCAAGAAGTTCGCGCGTGAAACCAGAATGAAAACGAAGCTGCCCGCCGCCAGCAGGGCCGGCAGGGGGTAAAGCCACATGCGAAACGGACGCTTCATCTCGGGACGCCTTATGCGCAACACAATCACGCCAATGCTCTGCACCAGAAATTGCAGAACGATACGGATCACCACCAGCGCCGCAATCAAATCCGCCAACCGCAGAAAACAGAACAACGCCGCCACACCCGACAGCGCCAGCAAAGAAACATAGGGAAACCGATGCACCGGATGCACGCGGGCAAATGCGCGAAAATAGTCGCCGTCAACCGCCGCCGCGTAGGGTACGCGCGAATAACCCAGCATCAGCGAGAACACAGAGGAGAATGCCGTCCACATCACCAGCGCTGACACGACCGCGCCCGCCCCATGACCGTAGACTCTCTGCATAAATGTGGAAACCACGTAGAGCTTGTTGTTCGACACGCCCACCTGCGCCAGTTCCCGCCACGGCACGACGCCGAGAATGCTGACGTTCATCATTAAATACAGACAGACCACCAGCAGAATCGACAGCAGCAATGCTCGCGGAATGTTCTTCCCCGGATTCTCGACTTCATCCCCGAGGAAACACACGTTGTAATAACCCCAATAAGTGTAAGTGGCGATCAGCATGGCGCCGCCGAGCCCGTGAAAAAAGTTTCGCGAGAGCGCAAACGCGCCCGGAGGAAAATCGAACGCCTGCCGCGCATTGAAATGAGTGAGGCCGGCGAAGACGATCCACCCAATTGTCGCCATCACGCCGACCCAAAGCAGCGTCGAAAGTTTTGAGATCGCCGTGATGTGCCGGTAAAGCAGAAAGGCGGCAAACAGGCAAACTCCGATCGCCAGCAGAGTCGCGGGCATCGCGACCCAGGTCACTTGCACTTGACCAAGCAGGGGAAGATTCAGGCCTAGCGTGTGCTCCGCCCAGACCCGGCCCAGTCCCGGCCAGAAATAAGAGGCGTATTGCGAGAGGCCGACGGCTCCCGTGGCGATCGAAAGCGGCGCGCTGAACGAGAGTTGCCAGACGAAAAGGAAGGAGACAGCGCGCCCCAACTTTCGCGGACCGTAAATCTCTTTCAAATAACGGTAAGACCCGCCCGATCCCGGCATCGCGGCGCCAAGCTCCGCCCACACCAACCCATCGCAAACGGCCAGTGCCGCGCCCAGCACCCATCCCAGCATCGCCTGCGGCCCGCCCATCGCTGAAATGATCAGCGGAATTGTAATGAACGGTCCCACGCCGATCATATCAATCATGTTCAGCGCGGTAGCGGAGCCCAGACCAATACCGCGGACGAGGGGCTGCCCGGCAGCGCCGGTGTGCTCGGATTGGTCTGTAGTCTGCATGGCAAACAGAGTTCCAACTTACACCCCGATGTCCTTTGTGGTTGAGGAAGAGCTACACCACAGAGAGCACAGAGGTACTCAGGGGAAGAATAATCAAAGCAAACGACTAACGACTGCCGATCAAATTCACAAACAACCGCACAGCCCCTGGTACGCCCGCGGGTAACTGACGGAAGAACGCATATCCCGTATAGATATACGTTCCCTTGCCGTAGTGCGCAATCAGCAGCCCGCCCTTCTGCTCGCCTTCTCCCGGATCGTGCGATTCCAGCAACGGAGTGAAGTTCGCATCCCACTGCGACATGAAGTAGAGTCCGCGCTCCTGCACCCAGCCATCAAAGTCTTTCTGAGTTATCTCATTCGGAGAATGGAAAATGGGATTGGCAGGATCGAGAATCGTGACCGGCGCCTCTTCCACCGAAACCCGCGCCCGGCTGAGTGTTGCCGGATAGGGCGTAAACTTTCCCGTATTGAAGTCCCCCGCCGAAGCATTGTACTGCACCACCAGCCGTCCGCCGGCCTGCACAAAATCGAGCATCCGCTGGTTGTTAGCGATCACATTTTTCTGCGTGTCATAAGCGCGAATCCCAAGCACGATGGTTTGATAGTGGCTCAAATCTTCCGAACTAAGTTTATCAGGTGGTATAAGTGTTACATCCATCCCAATCTGTTGTAGCACGGTTGGTATCTCATCCCCGGCGCCCATGACGTAGCCGACTTTCAGATCTCCCGGAACCTTCACATCCACGACGCTGATGCGTTGTGTCGCGGGTTGATAGTAATAGGCTGCGCCGAGATCTTCTCGCGTAACGAGCGAGTACCCCTCCATGTACTCCCTGCTTTCGTAGCCGAGCGTTGCCTTGATCTGTGTGCGCCCCTCACGGAGCTCCGGGGGCCGTACTCGAAAGACGAACTCTTTGTCCTCGTTGACCCTTGAAAAACTCACGGGGATTGACTTAGGCTCCGAGACCCAGCTGTCTGGCAATTGCAGACGTAAGATCCCCGTCCCTTGAGTTACGACGTTGCTGTGGACCCCAACCTTCACTTGCGTGACGCTGGTCCGCGAAGCCGGAATGACGGAGGTCGGGGGCTCCAGCGCAACCGAGAATGGCGGCACGATTGCGACAGGTCGGTCGACATACTCCCCGGCAGAGTCATTCTGCCGAGCCATCATCCTCGCGAACAGTTCCGTCTGCGTTTGGCCCCGGTTGAGCCATGCGACAGCGTATTTGTCCATTGGCCCGCTAGCGTCCCGGTAGGAGAGCGAGAACATCAGGAAATGCGAGTCGTCGATTGTGTTGATTGCTTCCACCCCGGGGTTCGCGCGGTGCCAGTACGGCCGTGTGTATTGAGCAACGTCCGGCACCATGATTCTGAAGCGCACGATTTCGCCATCAGCCGTTTTCTGTGTTGAAAGACGACGCGATTCCCATCCCTGAGGCAGGTTGAGCTCGACGGGGGAAGTCTTATCCTCCTCCCAGCCGTGGTCGAAAGAAAGCTTCGCCGTTACATCGAACTTTTGCCCGGGAATAGCGCTGCCGGGGGCATCCGCAACCGCTTCCAATCGGATGCCCGCCGCAAGAACAATCGCGCGGTCAAATTCGCTCACGAGGCTCCCGAGCGCACTCTCCAAAGAGTCTTTGCCGTTATGGGACAATTGAGCCGCGTAGATTCTTTCTTGTATTTTTCTGAGTTTCTCCTTACAGGCTATGAGTGGTTCAACGGCCTGAGACGGATTCTGCGCAGCAGCATCGGCCTCCTCAATTTTCCTCTGCACGCTTTCGAGTTCCTCACGCAGCCACGGCACTTTCTTTTCATCCTCACCGAGCCGCGACGCCAACCCAGGCAGAGTCTCATCAATCCCGTCAAAGAAACTTTGTTCGTGCCCATCTTTATCCTTTGGCGAATCGACCACCGAATCGACCAACTTGTAATAGGTGAAGCGATCTCCCGGCTCGACCGTCCAGTTGGCCGCTCCCTGGGATTGCTGGTGGCGCAATCCTTGCATGGCAAACTGTATGTAGGACGCTCCGAGGACTGGATCTACAATTCCGGTGTTCAATCGCAGAGTATAGTTGGCCGGATCGCAAGTCGTCGCCATGAAGCCGCAGACGTTGCCGATGTACAACTTCTTCGGCTGCCAGGGCGCGAGGCCCTCGGCTATTTGCTCCGGGAACCGCTTCGGATCGGCGGCCGCGCGGAACGCTTCTTTCGTCAATATCGCCGACGCTTGATGATGCCCATGGCCATCGCGCTCCGTTCCCGAAAACCTGGCCACTAGCACGTCCGGACGAAAGGTCCGAATCACGCGCACCATGTCGGCAAGTGCGATGTCGTGGCCTTGCCACTTCTGAAATGTTTCTTCGGCGGTCTTGGAAAATCCAAAATCGGCGACGCGCGAGAATCGCTGTTCGACGCCGTAATAGCGGTCGGACGCCAGCAGTTCCAGAGTGCGAAGGACGCCGAGCGCGTCGAAGAGATTGCTGCCGAGCTTGTTCTGTCCGCCCTCGCCGCGGGTCAGCGTCATCAGCAGGGTCGAAACGCCTTTGCCGCGCGCTTCCAGCGTCAACATGCCGCCGTCTTCGTCATCGGGATGGGCGGTGACCTGCATCAGCCGCGCCGTCGTCTGCAAGCGGCGCAACATCAGCTTCAGCCCGGCCGCGCCGGTTTCCTGCGGGAGCGGGTCATAATAGCGATCATCTTTAGAACGATCTTGTTTCTGCTCGAGGTTCTGATTGGCCGCAGGCTTTTCCGCCGTCTCGGCCGCGGCCAATAAGGCAGTCGAAGCCGCCAGCAGAAGCAGCAGCATGGCCGCCGCCAATCGGTTGCGCGCAATTCCAAATTTCTTCAGCATCCGAAACATGACCATCTGATGGATCGTTCTCAAAAAAAGAAGCAAATATATTCTGATTGTGTGGCGGCGGGCCTGCTCCCAATCAAGCCGAAGACGCCTTAGCCTGCGAAGGCGTAATGGTAGGCGGTCATCGCGGCCGGGTCAACCGCGTTTGGGAGGTGAGCGCGCGGAGGGGAAAACTGCTACACGACCGGCCGACCGACCATCAACAACCAACAAGCTGGAAACTGCTACCGACCCGGTCCCGATCGCGGATTGATTCCCAGCTGTTTCAGCTTCGATTGCAGGGTTGTCCGTTTCAATCCCAGGCGCACGGCTGCGCCTCTGGGGCCGCCAATCTGGCCGTGGCTCTCCCGCAAAGCGCGCAGAATGTGTTGGCGCTCGGTCGCCTCCAGAGTTTCATCCACGCTTTTCTGCTCGGCGATGGCACGCATCGGCTGCAGTTCGCACAACGGCGATGCCAGCACCGAGCCTTGGCTCAGGATCACCGAGCGCTCGACAAAATTCTCCAACTCGCGAACGTTGCCGGGCCAGTCCCATCCCATGAGTGCGTCCATGGTTTTCTTGGGAATGCTGGTGATCGACTTGTTCATGCGGCGGGCGAACTTCTGCACAAAATGTTCGACCAGCAAGCGAATGTCATCGCGCCGTTCCCGCAAGGGCGGCACTCGAATGGGAAACACGTTGATCCGGTAGTACAAATCGCTGCGAAACTCCTTCTCTCGCACGGCTTCAACCAGATCGCGGTTGGTGGCGGCAATCAAGCGAAAGTTCACCTTCAAGGTATGGGTTCCGCCCAAGCGTTCGAACTCCTGGTCCTGCAAGACGCGCAGCAGCTTGGGCTGCAGCGGCAGCGAAATCTCTCCGATCTCGTCGAGAAACAGCGTGCCCTTGTCGGCCAGTTCGAGGCGTCCAATTTTCTTGCTTACTGCGCCGGTGAAGGCGCCTTTCTCATTGCCGAATAATTCGCTTTCCAGCAGGCCCGACGGGATTGCGGCACAATTCATTTTGATGAAGCTGTTGTTGGCGCGCTGGCTCAGGCGGTGGACCGCGCGGGCCACCAGTTCCTTGCCGGTTCCGGTTTCGCCCAGCAGCAGCACGGTGGCATCGCCGCTGGCGACTTTTCCCACCTGCTCCATGACGTCCTGCAAGGCTTTGCTCTGGCCGATGATGTCGTCAAACCCCACGGCGGTATCGATTTCCTGCTCCAGATAAAGCTTCTCCTCGGTGAGCTTTCTCTTGGCTTCGCGCAGCGCTTCGGTTTTTTCCCGGAGATCGGTGACCTCGGTGGTGGCGCCGGTGATGCCGATCACCGCGCCCGCCGCGTCGAAAACCGGATCGATCGTGGTATCGAAGTAGCGCTTCTTGCCGCCGTACGTGAGCGGCAATTCATGGCGCACTCCCACCCCGGTTTCCATTACCCGGTGGCGGAGTTCCACGATGCCGGCAGCATCCTCGGGGTTGAAAACCTGGGCCACTGTTTTTCCCAGATACTCGCCCACCGACAGCGGAAGTTGCGGATTGTACATCCAGGTGTAGCGCAGGTCTCGGTCCTGGTTGAAGACCGAGGTCGGAGAACTCTTCAGGGCCACGCGGAACCGTTCTTCGCTTTGCCGCAGCGCTTCGGCGGCTTCCCGGAGCTCGGTGACGTCGGTGCTGGCGCCGGTGATGCCAATCACCGCGCCCGCCGCGTCGAAAAGCGGCTCGATGGTGGTATCGAAGTAGCGCTTCCGGCCACCTTCCATGATCTGTGTCTCATGCCGCGTTCCCACGCCTGTCTCCAGGACGCGGCGACGGATTTCCGCGATGCTCTCTGCGTTCTCTGGACCGTAGAACTCGTCCTGAGTCCTTCCCAGAGGATCGCTCGACCGCCCCGGAAGTTGAAGATTGTAGATCCAGGTGTAGCGCAAATCGCGGTCCTGATTGAACACGGTGATCGGAGAATTCTTCAGGGCCACGCGGAACCGTTCCTCGCTTTGCCGCAAGGCTTCCTCGGCGCGCCTGCGCTCGGTGATGTCAAGGGCAATGCCGCGGATTCGGACGACATTGCCTGCCTCGTCACGGTCGAATTCGCGGTAGAGGAAAGCCCATCCCGAGACCCCATCATTCTGGCGCCGGAACTCGACTTCAAGTTGATCGGACTCTCCGGCGGAGAAAAGTCTCTCGTTGGCCTGCATAAGCCGCCGGTAGCTTTCGGGTGTCAAAACCCGCTCCATCTGGCTGACGCTTGGTGGTGGCTCTTTTGGATCCATACCGAGAAGGCAATAGAGCTGGTTCGACCAAGTGAACCTGTCCGTCGCGAGGTCCCGGTACCAGCTTCCCATGCGGCCGATGCGTTGGGCCTGCCGCAGTTCTTCCTCGCTCTGCCGCAGGGCTTCTTCCGCCCGTTTACGTTCCCTGCGGGCGCGAATGGCGCCGATGCCGTAGCTCAGATTGTTGGCGAGCTCCTCCAGGAGACGTTGTTCGGCTACGTCAAAAACTCCTGTCTCGGTGGCGTAGATAGAGACCGCTCCCAGTACCTCTTCACCGCTGGTGAGCGGCAAGGCCAGACAAGAACGATAGCCCTGCTTCATGGCATTCTCTCGCCAGAGAGCAACGCGCGGATCGCAGGTCATATCGTGGCATACGTTGGGCTTGCCGGTTCGGATGGCGGTGCCGGTGGGCCCACGTCCGCGTTCCTCGTCGGCCCACGTCAAGTTCAAAGCGTCGAGATAGCCTGCCTCGAATCCACTCGAGGCCGCCACCCGGACCGCCTTTCTCTCATCGTGCTCGGCGTAGCCTACCCACGCCATGCGGTAGCCGCCGACGTCCACCACCAAATCGCAAATTTGGTTGAGCAGGTTCGGTTCATCCGTCGCCCGCACCAGCGACTCGTTACACGCGTACAGCGATCGCAGGGCGCGCTCCGCCCGCAACCGTTCCGTGACGTCGTGCGCGAACCCTTGCACCACCGGTGGCGCTGCTCCGTTGGTTCGCAATATGCTGTGATATTCCCAGAGCCGCTGCTCTCCCGATCGCGTCACTACCAACGTCAGGCCGCGAGACTCTCCAGTGCGCGCGATTTCGCGCAGGTAGTTGTCGAAGTCAGCCCGGAATTGTGGAGCGATAAATTCCCGCACGGGCTTTCCCAGCATCTCTTCCACGCTGTAACCCAGTTGGCGGGCTGGAATAGGATTGACCGACAGGAATCGGCCTTCAAGATCGTAGACGCAAAGCAGGTCTGGGCTGTGCTCGACCAGATCGCGATACCAGTCTTCGTTTTCTTTCAGGTCCCGCCGGATCGGGATCACCGCGACTGGCGCTTTCTCCGGAAAGTGGCGCTTCCGTTCCGCAGGGTGCAATGCCATGGCTCACCCTCAATCGAGCCGCGTGGAATCCTAATAATTAATCATTGGCCAGATCGAATTCCAGCATCAGCTCCAAATATTAATCCCCAGAGGTCATTCGAAAGACTTTCCTTGAAGATGGCCCTGTTCCTAACGATGGCCCAACTCAACTGCCAGGCTCTGTCATCTGCCCCGGATATTCGCGGACAGTGTAGCAGAATATGGCCTTAGGTTATATCTTTAATATGTTTGTGAAACCAGGCTGGCGCCGAAGGCGGCCGAAAGAGGAAAGCTGCCCTTTTTTTCAACGACTTACACCATAAAATCCTCCCATTCCCCGCTCAACCCCGATTTTCTCCCTTTCGTTGCCTTCTTCGTGCCTAACGGCTGCGCTTTCAATAGGATCACCATGACCCATTCCACGCACGAAACTTCTGGGTTTGACAGGTAGGTTTCCTCGCGGACAAGTCTATGCACGCACGCTCCCGCAGGCGGGACTGCGGGGAAAGTTCCAACTCCCAAGCTGTGGAAAGCGAGAGCAGAATGCACAAGCCAATTAAATACGTCGAGAAGGCCGTGACCATTGCCGCCACGGGCGCATGGGCAGTTTTTGAACGCCTGAACCGAATTTCTCCGAATTCGGCGCCGATTCCGAAATGGTCTGACAAGCCGCTGCTTAAATCTTGGGAAAAGTCGAAGCCGCCGCTCGGCTGGCCGCGCACGACCGATTCGCTTTGCCCGAAGTGCGTGCCGGAAATTCGCCAGCAAATCCTCGACGGCCACATGCCGGTTGACATTCTGATGAGCGAGAAAGTCGGCGAGATCAAGGCCCAGATCGTGGAACGCGACGGCAAAATTTGGATGGTCAAGGACTGCGCCAAGCACGGCCACTTCGAAGACTTGATGTCGATCGACACGGAATTCACGCAACATCTGGAAGAACTTTTTCCCGGCCGCGACATCCGCGCCCACAACGACGACAAACTGCACCACCACGGTACTTCCACCGTGAAGTATGGACGCGGTGCTGTGCTCACCGTCGATCTGACCAACCGCTGCAATATGATGTGCGATCCCTGCTTCATGGACGCGAATCAGGTCGGCTTCGTGCACGAACTTACCTGGGATGAAATCAAGACCGTGCTCGACAACGCCATCACGCTCAAACCCAAGCGGCAGATGTCGGTGCAGTTTTCCGGCGGCGAACCCACGCTCTCGCCCTATTTCCTCGATGCGGTTCGTTACGCACGCAAGGTCGGCTTCAACAGCGTGCAAGCCGCAACCAACGGAATTGAGTTCGCCAAGAGCTTTGAATTCGCGCAGCAGGCCGTCGAAGCGGGCATGCGCTACGCTTACCTGCAATTTGACGGAATCGGAAACGCCGCCAACGATCATCGCGCGGTAGGAAATCTGTTCGACGTAAAGCTGAAGGCGATCGACAATCTGCATCGCGCCGGCTGCGAAATCGTCCCTGTCATCACCATCATCAACGGCATCAACAACGAGCAGGTCGGAAAAATCATTCAGTTCGCCCTCGACAATCCGAAGAAGATCAGCTTCCTGAGTTACCAGCCGGTCAGCTTCACCGGACGCGACGAGGCCATCACCGACGAACGCCGTATCGCGCAGCGATACACGCTGGCCCACCTCGCCCACGACGTGAAAAATCAGACCGGCCTGGGCGAACCCACCCGCGATTGGTTCCCGATCAGTTTTATGAGCACCTTCAGCGATTGGGCCGACGTGATGCACGCTCAGGACAGTAACAACGACTGGGGCCAACTCTCCTGCGGATGCCATCCCAATTGCGGGACGGGGATGGCGGTGATGATCGACAAGGAAACCAAGGAAGCGGTGCCGGTTACGGCGTTCCTGAAGGGCGACCAACTGGCCAAGGACATTGCCAAGGTCAACGACGCGGCGCGCAGTAAATTCTGGACGGCGTTTGGGATGGCCCTGGTTCTGATGAAGAATTACGACTCGTTCCAATCGCCCACCCACTTCAAGCTTACGGATCTGCTCAAGAAGTTCGACAAGAACTTCAACGTCACGGGCAAGAACTACGGCAAGGTCGGTCCGGACCGCACCATTGAAGACGTGATGAAGCGGCGTCAGGACCGGTGGAACTTCCTGTTCATCGCCGGGATGTGGTTCCAGGACCTGTTCAACTACGACTTCCGGCGCACCGAGCAGTGCATTATTCCCTACGCGACGCAGGAAGGCGAGATCAGCTTCTGCGCCTACAACACGGGCGTGGGCTGGCGCAACATCATCGAGAAGATGCACATGACTTCGACGCTGACCAAGTGGTACGAAGAGCATGGGCGTCACGAGATCTTCGCCGGCGGCAAGAAAGTCAACATGGAAGACAAAGAACACGCGCTCTACCTGCGGGAAGAGATCGTTACCAACGAAGTGCAGCACGATCTCGACAAGCTGGGAATTGCGAAGACGGCGCGCGAAGAAAAGATGCGGGCGCGCGACAGCAAGGCCAAGGACAGCAAAACCAAGAACGACGCGGCCTACGACGCGCGCATGGCGCAGCTCTATCGCGAAGTCGTTTTGAAGGAAAAGCCGGCAACGTCGAATGAAGGCGGATTCATTTCGCTGGGCTCGATTACCTCGGCAATTGCTCCGGCCAATGGAAACGCCGCCGAGCACGAGAAAGAAACGGAAGAAGTCGGCGAGCCAGTGGCGGGAGACTAAGGTCTCAAAGTTTCAGGGTTCCAAAGTAAAGGCCGCTTGAATAAAGCGGCCTTTTTCAATTGGTCGAGTAGTGACCCTTCACGCCTTTCTTTATTCAGCAGGCATGAACTTCAGGCAGACGGGCGATGGGACGTTGAACACTTGGCCGGTGGGGGTCAGTTTTCCGGAATTGCGGTCGATACGAAACACTACGATGCTATTGCTGTCCTGATTGGCCACTAACAAGAACTTCCCCGTCGGATCGATCGTGAAATTACGCGGGGTCTTACCTTGCGTGGAGAAGTGATCGACTAGAGTTAGAGCTCCGGTTATGTTGCCAATGGAAAAAACGGCGATGCTATCGTTTCCGCGATTGGAGGCGAAGAGAAACTTGCCATTCGGGTGCACCTCGATTTCGGCAGCGTCGTTGTTGCTGGTGAAGCCTTTGGGAAGGGTGGACACCGTGTTCAGCTTGTGCAGGGCCCCGCGGTTGGGGTCGTAGGAAAAGGTGGTGATGGTGGATTGCAATTCATTGACAACGAAGGCGAGCTTGCCCTCCGGATGAAAGGCCAAGTGACGCGGCCCGGCGCCGGGGTCGAGATTGGCGTAGGGAGGATCGTTGGGGGTGAGGGCCCCGGCTGCACCGCTAAAGCGGTAGACGAGTAACTCGTCCAGTCCCAGATCGGCGGCGATGGCGAAACGATTGTCGGGTGTGGTCTCGATCCAATGGGCGTGCGGGCCTGCCTGGCGTTCGTGGTTGACGCTGGAACCGGCGTGTTGAACGAAGGCGGAGGACTCGCCGATTTGCCCGGTGGGCCAAACAGGGAATACGGCGACGCTTCCTCCCGTGTAGTTGGCTACCAGAACATACTTCCCGGTTTTGTCGAATGCGATGTAGCAAGGGTCGGCACCGCGCGACGCGATTCGGTTCAGCAGTTGTAATTTGCCAGTGCTGCGATCGATCGAGAAGGCGCTTACCGACCCGCTGCTGACGCCTTTATAGTTCTGGACCTCATTCACGGCATACAGGAAGCGACGGCTGGGATCGATGGCGAGGAATGAGGGATTGATGGTTTCTGCCGCTACGCCTAATGGAGTCAGCTCGGACGACGCGGAGTCGAAGCTATAGGCGTAGATTCCTTTGCTCTCCTTGTCAGTGTAAGTGCCGACGAAGAGGAGGAATTTGTGCTGGGCGGAATTAGCAGCGACGGTGACTAACGATGCAAGAAGGAAACACCACAGCAGGGCGAGGCGGCGAGAGATGGTCATGGGGTATATCAAAACGTATTCGGGATGAAAGCGCAAGCGGGAGAAGGCTGCGAGAACTTCGAATCTATGACGTTCCGTTCAACGGGGTTCGAGCCAATGACATTCGACGCGATGGGGAAGCGTCCTTGGTGCAGGTAATAGTTTTGTAATGTAACCGGAATCACGGCGAAGAGACTCCAGCCAGCACTATTCTTTATATAAAGGGATCGATCAGGCAGCAAATCTATGGAAACTCATGCAAAAGGAAGTAACGCTCGCATTCTTCTGAGTTCAGTCTTCGGGCCTTATGCGCAGGACGACGAATTTGGCAGCCGCTCCATCAATCCGATGGAGCTTTATCACAACCAGGTTACGCGCGCGCAAGGCGGTTTCTCGCTGCGCATGTTCCATCGCTCCTGGGGCATCATGATGATCCAGAAGAATATTTCGGCCCCATGCAGCGTGCTCGATTTTCCCACGCGCAAGGCCTTCGCCCGGGAATTGACCAAGAACCACTACGACATCGTCGGCATCTCCGCGATCATCGTGAACGTGGGCAAGGTGCGCGAGATGTGCCGCATGGTGCGCGAGTTGTCGCCGCACTCGACCATCGTGGTGGGCGGGCACGTGGCCGCTATCCCCGGCCTGGAGACCATGATCGACGCCGACCACATCGTGCGCGGCGAAGGGATCTCGTGGATGCGCCGCTACCTCGGCGAGGACGAACACGCGCCCATTCGCCATCCCGCCATTGTTTCCGGGATCGAAACGCGCATCATGGGAATCCGGCTGCCGCAACGCAAGGGAGGGACGGCGGCAACCATCATCCCGTCGGTGGGCTGCCCCATGGGATGTAACTTCTGCACCACGTCATCTTTTTTTGGCGGCAAGGGAAAGTTCATCAACTTCTACGAGACCGGCGATGAGCTTTTCAAGGTGATGTGCGAGATCGAAGCGGAGTTGAAAGTAAAGTCGTTTTTTGTGATGGACGAAAACTTTCTGCTGCACCGCACGCGCGCCTTGCGCTTGCTGGAACTCATGAAGCAGGCGGGCAAGAGCTGGGAGCTTTCTATTTTTGCGTCGGCCAACGCCATTCGAAAATACACCATGCTGCAACTCGTCGAACTCGGCGTTTCCTGGGTGTGGATGGGATTGGAATCTCCGCGCTCCAGCTATACCAAATTGCAGGGCGAGGACATTCAGCAACTAACGCGCGAGCTTCGCCAACACGGCATTCGAGTGCAAGGCTCGACCATTATCGGACTGGAGCACCATACCCCAGACAACATCGTCGGCGAAATCGAATCGGCGGTCGGATACCAGACCGACTTTCACCAGTTCATGCTCTACACGCCGGTTCCGGGCACGCCGCTTTACCAGGAAATGTCCGAGCAGGGCCGACTGTTGGCGGACATTGACCCCGCCGACATCCACGGCCAGTTCAAATTCAACTTCCGGCACGCCGCCATCTCGCGCGACGATTCCAAACGCTTTCTGGATTGGGCCTTCTGGCGCGATTTCGAGAAGAATGGTCCGAGTCTTTTTCGCATGTGCCAGACTATGCTTTTGGGCTGGCAACGCTACAAGGACTGTCCCGATGCGCGCGTCCGTGAGCGGTATACGCGGGAAGTGAAGAAGTTAAGCAGCGCTTACAATGCAGCGCTCTGGGTGATGGAGCAAGAATTTAAGATAGTCAATCGCGGCGTGAGCGATCGAATCCACAAACTGCGGCGCGAAGTCGAGAAGGAATTTCCGGTCGTCGCCCGGCTCACCGCCGCGTCGCTTGGCCCGATCCTGTTGTGGGCCACACGGCGCGAGGAGAATCGCCTGGCCAAGGGACGCACTTACGAACCACCGACCTTTCTCGAGCGGACGAATTGGGTGGCGGCTTCGTAGCCCGATGGCGTCAAGTTCGGTAACCGTTACTAAAGAGCGCCGGATTTTGCCAGACATCGCTAAGGATTTCCCGGACCATGCCGATCCACCGTATATGGTGAACCCAATTAGCAGTACGCATGTTGAACATGCCAACCAAGTATCGCAAGCGGCTGCTCGCCATCCTCAAGCTGCCGCCGAAACTACCAAAAGCCACGCTCTCCCACAGGACACAGTCACCTTGAGAAGTAGTGACCTCAGCCACGACGGCAAGTAACGTTCAGGGTATTGAAGGACGATTTGTTGTTACATCATTCATTGCCACATCATCCGTGAAGGATGGGTGATTTCGCTCATCCTTCACTCCTTTTCCTCTTTTACCCCTTTATTTCTTGATTGTGATTTCGCGCCCCGCGCGGCAGCGATGCGGTATGCTTCCAGAATGTCTTCACGGCGATTGCCGGCTGGTGATTGTGCTCTGATTCAGATTGTGGATGCCGCTCTGGCCAATGCCACGCGGCGCAGCGGTGGTTGGCTGGCGTGCCGTCCGGGATGCACGCAGTGCTGCGTCGGTGTGTTTGCCATCAATCAGCTGGATGCGGTTCGCCTGCAGCACGGGCTTGCCCGCCTAAACAAGACTGATCCGCAAAGGGCACGCCGAATTCGCGAGCGGGCTCGGGCTTCGGTGAAGCGATTGTCGGCGGAGTTTCCCGGCGACGCGAGAACAGGCGTGCTCGACGCTGGCGTATGCGAAGAAGGTTCGGAGGCCGAAAAACGCTTCGCGAAATTCGCCAACGATGAGCTCTGCCCGGTGCTCGATCCGGAGACGGGATTGTGCGATCTCTATGATGCCCGGCCGATGGCTTGCCGCACGTTTGGTCCGCCGGTGCGAGTCGAAGGCGGGCTTGGAGTTTGCGAGCTTTGTTTTCATGGGGCGACCGGCGCGCAAATTGCCACCTGCGAAATGGTTGCCGACCCGGATGACCTGGAATCGAAGCTCGTGGCGAAATTGGAAAAAACGCGAGGCCCGCGCGGCCAGACGATCATTCCATTCTCCATAAACTAAAGGAAAAGTGGAAATTCAGCTTCGAGGTCCGAGATGAGCGACACACGTATTCGACTGGCGGCGCGTGGGGACTTGGCGCGGATTACCGAGATTTACAACTACTACGTGCTGAATACTCCGGTGACTTTTGACGTTGAGGCTTACACGGTGGAGCGGCGGCAGCCTTGGTTCGCGCAGTTTGGCGAGACGGGGCGGCACCGGCTTCTTGTCGCCGAGCAAGATGGGGTTGTGATGGGATACGCGGGGACGACGCGGTTCCGTCCCAAGGCGGCATATGAAACGACGGTGGAGACTACGATTTATTGCGCGCCGGAGGCTGTCGGGAAGGGCATGGGAGGATGGTTGTATGCGGGGTTGTTTGAGGTGTTGAGGGGCGAGGACATTCATCGTTTTGTGGCGGGGTACGCGTTGCCGAATGCCGCGACCGAAGCGCTCCATCGGCGCTTTGGGTTCAAGGAAGTGGGCGTATTCAGCGAGAATGGTCGGAAATTCGGGAAGTACTGGGATGTACGCTGGGTGGAGCGAACGGGGTGACAACCGGCGTGGAGATATAGCCGACTATAGCTTGTAAAAACGTCTGGCAGTTATGCTTCGTCCTTTATAAAGAACAGGTTAAAATAGAAGATTGCGCCCTGTTTACCGGGGGCAGTGTGACTGTAGCCGTATATTGATTCATGGCACCTCGACACAATCTCGACGGAGGACCGGAAGGTGCGCCGCTTGACGACGGCGCGCCAGCAACTCCGCCCGGTATTTCGCCGCCCCACCGGTCGCGTCCCTCGTCGCCGGTTTACTGGCGCGTGGAAGGAAGCCTGCTGGAGTTGACCACGGTCCGGCCCATAGCTTTTTTTACCTGGAACAGCCAGACGTATATTGCGCGGGCGATGCGCCGCAGCCTGGTGCTGTTGATGGCGGCGCTGCGTCCATTTTTGTATGCGGCGAACCGGATTGCCGCGACTCGGATCGTCCACGCCGTGCTGCGCGGGATTACGCGCGACCGTCTCGATCTTCTCGGCGAAGAAGAATTCGAATACAAGCTGAAGCCGCTGATAAAAGAAGAAGGAGTGCGCTGCCTGAAGGAGTTGCAGGCAACGGGCGCGGAGGTGGTGTTGGTGAGCCAGGGACTGGAGCACGTGATGCGGCCACTGGCGCGGCATCTGGGTGTGCGATGGATCATTGCGAACCGGCTCGATTTCCGCGATGGAGTGGCCACGGGACGGCTGCTCGATCCGGTGATCCGGCCGCGGGGAATATTTGCGCGGATTCGCGAAGCGGGGCCGGACGGGCGGCAGAGTCCGGCGCGATGGGTGCGGGCTTTGGGGTTGCCCGGTCCGAAGGCGCTGGCTTCGGCGATTGTCCCGGCGGTGAGGGTGGAAGCGGCGCGAGTTCGCCCGATTGTTTATTTCGACGAACAGCGTTATCCCGCGCCGTTTTCGGTGCGCAAGGCGTTGGGCGGAAAGCGCGTAATGCTGATCGGCGTCACCGGATTCATCGGCAAGGTGTGGCTGGCGAACACGTTGATGGATCTACCCGAGATCGGGAAACTCTATCTGCTGATCCGGCGGCAGAAGTCGAGTCCGGCGCAGCAACGCTTCGAAAAGATGATCGAGGGCTCGCCGGTTTTCGATCTGTTGTTTGAGAAATATGGCGACCGGCTGGGAGCGCTGCTCGCGGAAAAAATTGAGGTGGTGGAGGGCGATGTCTCGAGGCCCGGCCTGGGGCTTGACCCTGAGACGGCCGCGTGCCTGCGCCAGGACCTCGATCTGATCGTCAACAGCTCGGGGCTGACGGATTTCAACCCCGATCTGCGGGATGCGCTGGCGGTGAATGTGGATTCACCGGTCAACCTGGTCGAATTCATTCGCGAATCCCGCCACGCCGCTTTGCTCCATCTTTCGACTTGCTATGTGGCCGGACAGCGCGATGGGCGCGTCAGTGAGAAGGTGCGTCCCAACTATACGCCAGCGCGATTGAAGGACTTCGACGCAGAAAGAGAATGGCAACGGCTGCACGAATTGGTGAAGTCGGCGGAAGCGCGCGCCGAAGGGCCGGAGGTCGCCGAGGAACTGAAGAAGCAGTCGCTGGGGAAAGAACACGCGGCGAAAGGGCTGAGCGGACAGGCGCTGGAAAATCAGATTCGCAAAAACCGGGTTCGCTGGCTGAAAAATTATCTTACGGAAGAAGCCACCCGGCGCGCCAAGGAGTTGGGCTGGCCGAATACTTATACGTTCACCAAGAGCCTGGCGGAATCGTTGATCGCGAAACAGATCGGGAAATACGGTGCGGGGCTGCCAATTGCGATTGTGCGTCCGTCCATTGTCGAGACTTCGGTGACCAAGCCGTTTCGCGGATGGAATGAGGGCATCAACACCTCGGCGTCGCTGTCGTATCTGCTGGGAACGGCTTTCCGGCAGTTGCCGTCAAACGAACGCAAGCGCCTCGACATTATTCCCGTGGATGCGGTGTGCGCGGGGATGACTCTGATTGGCGCGGCGCTGGTGGAGCGACGCCATGATCCGCTGTATCAACTGGCGACGTCGGTCACGAATCCCTGCGACATGAAGCGGTCGATTGAGTTGACGAGCCTCGGACACCGGCGTCACTACCGCGCGCAGGAAGGGTTGGAATGCTGGCTGCGCTTGCGCATGGATGCGATTCCGGTTTCGAAAGTGCGCTATGACCGCATGTCAGCGCCAGCACAAAAGATGATCGTCAAGTCGATCCAGCGGGTGATGTCTCCGCTGCCGTCTGCGATGAAAAAGCCGCTGGCGAAGACCGAACGCAATCTGGAGCGCGTGGAAAAGCTGATCGGCCTCTTCGAGCCGTTTATCCTGCACAACGAGCACGACTTCGTCGCGGACAATGTGGAGAAACTGTCGCAGGCCCTCGCACCCGAAGAGAAGGAGATTTTCGGGTACGACACGGCGGGGCTCGATTGGTGGGAGTATTGGATCGATATTCATATTCCGGCGTTGCGGCGATGGACGTATCCACTGATTGAAGGGAGACCGCTCGCAGCGCGGGCGCCGCGATTGCTGCAGATGCTGGCACCGGATACGAAGAAGACCGCGACGACAATTTCGGATTCAGCTTCAACAGACGAAAATGGCGAGGCCATCAAGACGGGGACGAACGGAGCGCCGTGGCAATATTCCTGACCGGTGGGACCGGGTACATTGGCGCGCATGTCGCCGCAAATCTGCTCGAGCGACATGACGCGAGCTTGAATCTGCTGGTGCGCGGCCGCGATCCACGCGACGCCGAACTGCGGCTATGGCACGCGTTGCAACTGCACCTTCCCTTCCCCAGGTTTTACGACTACTTACAGACGAAGATCCGGATTTTTCGTGGCGATCTGACGACGCCAAAGTTCGGGCTTGAAGCCAGCGATTACGACCGCCTCGTGCACAGCACCGAGTCGGTGATCCATTGCGCGGCTTCGCTGAACCGGAAGTCGGAAAAAAGCTGCTTGAACGTGAATTTGCGCGGGACGCTCGAGGTGCTGCAATTAGCGCGAAAAATGCATTACGACCACGGGCTGCGGCGGTTTTCGGAAGTGAGCACGGTGGCCGTGGCTGGGAAGCGCAGCCACGAAATTGTTTTGGAAGACGAGTCGATCGAGTGGTCGCGCTCGGATTACGATCCCTATGCGCGAACGAAAAAATTCTGCGAGCACATGGTGCGCGAACTGCTGCCCGATGTGCCGCTGACGATTTTCCGTCCGAGCATCGTGTTAGGAGACAGCCGCTATCCGCAAACGACGCAGTTCGACATGGTGCGCTCGTTCGTGTTTCTGGCGGGATTGCCAGTGTTGCCGTTCCGTCCGCTTGACAAGATTGACATTGTGAACGTGGATTTCGTGGCCGATGCGATCTCGACTTTGCACATGAAGGAAAATCCCTCGCACGATACTTATCATCTTTCCTCGGGCAACAGCGCGCAGACGTTCCGGGAATTGACAAAGGCGCTGGCGGTGGAGCGGAACACGCGTGGGCCGCTGTTCTTGCCGGTCCTCGAAAAGCCTTTCGGCGGCATCGTTAACATGCTCGCGAACCGCAAAGGAGCGGTCGGGCACGGAGCGGCGCTGATGAAAGTGTTCTGGCCGTACTTGACCTGGAATACGGTTTTCGACAACACGCGCGTCACCACGGAACTAGGACGCCAGCCCGTGCCGTTTTCACAATACAGTTTTCCACTGCTCCGTTTCAGCCGCGAGAACAATTTTGAATACCCGTATCAGCCCTGGCCGGAGAGCGCGGAAGCAGAATGGATCGCGTCATGATGGACTTCGTTCTGGAAGCGTGGGTGGCGAGCATCATCGAAAGCAAGAAGCTTCAGTGGATGATGGGCAAGCGCGAGCCGTGGCAACCGGGCGAGAAGTTGAAGTTGCTGTTTGCCGGCTACAACGGAACGCGCAATACCGGCTCGGATGTGCGAGTGGAGGAAATGCTGCGCCAGATCCGGAGGATTCTTGGGCCGGAGAATGTCGACCTTACGATGATGACCTTTAATTTCGACCGGTCGCGCGGATATTTCGAAGGCACTTCGCAGGTGCGGTTGCCGGACGTTTTCCCTCCATTCCTGGCGAAGGAAGTGCCCAAGCATCACGGTGTGGTGGCATGCGAAGGTTCGATGTTCAAATCGAAATTCGCGAATGCGCTGGCGACGATGATGATCGGGTCGCTGGGCATTGCGGCGGCGGAGAACAAGTTGTCGGTCGGGTACGGGGCCGAAGCGGGAGCGATGGATCCGCTGGTCGCGAAGATGTGCAGCCGCTATTGCAAGAATTCTTTCGTGATTACACGCAACAACGAGTCGCGGAACATTCTGCGCGAACTGGGCGTGCCGACGGAATTAGGCACCGACACGGCGTGGACGTTTGAGCCGCTGGGCGCGGAGTTTGGGAAAAAGGCGCTGCGCGACGTGGGCTGGGATGGGAAGACGCCGGTGCTGGCGGTGTGTCCCATCAATCCGTTTGAGTGGCCGGTGAAGGCGTCGTTGACAAAAGCCGCGCTGCACGGTCTGACCGGCGCCTACAAGAAGAGCCACTACCGCGGACCCTACTTTCATAATGCGGGGCCGGAGGCGGACCGCGCCTACGAGCATTATTTGAGTTCGATTGCCAATGCGGTGGCCGCGTTTCGCCAGAAGAAGAATGTGTTTGTGATCATGGCTGCGACCGAGCGATTGGATGCGCGGCCCTGCCGGCGTATCTCGGAAAAGCTGGGCGGCGTGCCGGTGCTGACCTCGGAAGATTACAACATGTACGAACTGGTCAGCGTTTTGCGGGCTTGCCGCCTGATGGTGTCTTCGCGGTATCACGGGATTGTGACTTCGATGCCGGCGCTGGTGGCGTCCGCGGGGATCACCATGGATGAGCGCATTCGCAATCTAATGAACGAGCGCGGACATCCGGAGTTGCTGATGAACGTGGACGATCCGGACCTGGAGGCGCGAACGCTGAAGGCGCTTGAAATCCTGGATCGCGAGAGTGAACGGATTGCCGACGGCATTGCGCGGACGGTGGTCAAGAATTTGAAATTGATGGCGCGCATGGGCGTGTATTTCGAAGAGGAAGTGCAGCGCAGGTATCCGGAGTTTCCCACTCGACGCGGAGAATGGAGTTGGGAGGATTATTTGCCGCCTATGAGCGGCGGGTTGCGGGAGTTGGTGCAGGCTTACAGTTGATCGCGCGAAACGCAGGTCCTTCCCCTTCGACTAGCTCAGGGTCAGGATGACAATTGTTCGACACCCGATAATTTCAAAAGAACGACAACTTCAAAAATGCCGATGACTTTTCTTGAACAGATCTTCGCGAGCCTGGAGCACGGCGGCGATGCCGTCGTGCTTCAGGAAATGCGTGACGGGCAGGCGGTTGCGCTCAGGGCGCGGCAGTTGCTCGCTCAGGTGCAAGTAGCCCGGGCTTATCTGCGACGGCTGCGGCTGAAGAACGGCGACCGGTGCGCCCTGCTGGCACACAATTCGATGCAGTGGGTGGCGATGGATTTGGCCATCATGGCGGAGGGACTGACGGTGGTACCGCTCTATGCGCGGCAGTCTCCGGCCGAACTAGTCGCGATGATGAAAGATTGCTGGCCGTCGGTGATTGCCTGCGGCGAACAGTCGCTGGCCGATGCGATCGTCGCCACTTGGCCGGAAGCGCCTCCGTATTTCTGCTTCGAAAATGTTTTCCAGGAGGGGCGTGGGCCGGTGGAGAATCCGGCGCTGACGGTCGCGGAAGGAAATGTGGTGACCATCATCTACACCTCGGGCACGTCGGGCGAGGCGAAGGGCGTGATGCTCAACGCCGGCAACATCGGTTTCATGCTGGGTTGCACGTCTGGGCGACTGGATCAACTGATGAAAAAGCGGCCGGGACAGGATTCAGTGTTTCATTATCTGCCGCTTTGCTTTGCTGGTTCATGGATCATGATGCTGACTTGCCTCTTGCGCGGCAGCAAGCTGACGTTGAATACGGACCTGGGGAGAATTGCCACGGAATTGCGGTTGGCTTCGCCAGATTATTTTCTGAATGTTCCCGCGCTTCTCGAACGCATGCGCAAAGCGGTGGACGAGCAGCTTTGGAAAACGGGCGGATTTCCGCTGACGGTGTACACCAAGGCAAAGGGCGCGTGGGTGCGGAGGCAGGAAGGCAAATCGCTCGCCGGGGACGGGATTTGGCTCTGGCTCGCAAACCGGCTCGTGTTTCCGACGATCCGAAAAAAGATGATCGGCGGCAAACTGCGCGCGCTGATTTGCGGCTCGGCGCCGCTGGGCATAGAGACGCAACTGTTTTTTATGATGCTGGACATTCCCGTACTGCAGGTGTACGGGCTTACCGAGACGACGGCGATCTGTACTATGGACGATCCGGATGGGCCCGTCATTGCGGGCCGCACAGGCCCGGCGATTTCGGGCGTCGAGATGAGGGTTGCGGAGAATGAGGAGATCGTCGTGCGCGGGCCGAATATTTTTCCGGGATATTGGAATCGTCCCGAGGAAACGGCCAAGATGCTGCGCGATGGCTGGTTACATACCGGCGACCAGGGCGAGGTGGATGCGAACGGAAACTGGAAGATTGTCGGCCGCATCAAGAACCTCATTGTTCTTGGGTCTGGACATAACATTGCGCCGGAACCGATAGAAGATAGAATTCTGCAAGAGCTGCCGGGCGCGAGTCAGGTGGTGCTGGTGGGCAATGGGCGCGGATATCTGGCGGCGCTGGTCACGGGCAAAGTGAGCGGCGAGAAGGCGCAGGCGGCGCTGGACCGGGTAAATTCGAGCCTTCCGCATTACAAGCAAGTTCGGGCGTTTGGCCTGATGGAGGAAGCGTTCACCATTGACAGCGGGTTGCTGACGGCGAATGGCAAGCTGAAGCGCGACTTGATTGCGGAGCGCTGTCGCAAAGAAATTGACGCGATGTACGAAGCTTCGAAGAACCGGGCGGCGAAGAATCAGGCCTCGAAGAACGAAGCAGTGAAGGCGACGGTATGAACGGCTTCAAAGGGCAAACGCTTTCGTGGCAGATCGTAAACGGTGCGATTGAACTCGCGCTGCATCGAGAGCCTTGCAACGAGATTGGGTCTCTCACCCTTGACGAATTGGAGAAGTTTGCCGCGGCCCTGCCCGGACTGACGCATGAAGCGCATGCGTTGATTCTGCATTCGACGTTGAAGGCCGGGTTTTCGGCGGGAGCGGATTTACGCGAATTGTTTCAGCGTTCGCTACAGGTGGAAAAGGCCGTGGCCCTGCGCGGCGTGCGGGATTTTTTGGAGCGCATTCACGCGGTCATGAATACGCTCGATGCGCTGCCCCTGACCACGATCGCCGCGGTGCACGGCGTGGCGTTTGGCGGCGGGTTTGAGCTGGCGCTGGTTTGCGACATTATTATTGCCGACCGCATGGCGCGATTTTGCTTTCCGGAGTTGCGGCTGGGCCTGGTCCCGGGATTCGGCGGGATTCCGCGGCTGAAGCGGGATTTGGGCAATGCGGTGGTGCGCGACCTGCTGCTAACCGGACGCAGCTTCAATGTGATGAAGGCGCAGCAGATTGGCCTGGTGAGCCAGATTGCCGCCGAAGGCGAGGCTCTGCGAGTGGCGCGCGCGACGGCCAGCCAGGTGGGAAAATTCGACCGGCGGACAGTGGCGGCGGCGAAGCAGTTTGTGAAGCCGATCCCGTATGAAGAGCTGAAGCGGGAGATCGATATTTTCTGCGCCCTTTATTCGCGCCCGACCGTCGAAGAAGGTCTACGCAAGTTTGTAGAGAATGACGGGCCACAGCCGTACTTGCCGTGAATTTGTAATTTGTAATTTGAAGGACGTCTCGTTATGCCAGCACCTACTCTCGATCACACACTCGATGAAATTTTGAATCTTGCGGCTTTGCATTTTAAGGTACCGCGCGAGAAACTTACGCCCGATGACGATTTTTTCAAAACGCTTGGAATCGACAGCCTGCAAGCGCTCGATTTACTCACGCGGCTTGAACATCACTTTTCGATCGAGTTGCCGGACTATGAACTGCAAGGCGTGTCCGATTTTCGGACGCTGGCGAATCGGATCCAGGCGCGAATGTAGGAAGAGTGGACGGTGGCCAGTGGGCAGTTGTCCACCGTAACTGCTAAGCGGCGAGTAGTAACTGGCCACTGACCGCCGACCACTGACAACTTTCTTTTCTATGCTCGATCTCCACCAATATGCGAGCCTGGGTGCCGCGCTCAAGGATGCGCTTGAGCGATGGCCAAATGAAACATGCCTGATCGAAGCCGATCGCGACCGCGAAAAAGTCCGGCTTACCTATTCCGATTTTAAGGAAATGGCGCGGCCGCTTTGCCGCGCGCTGGAGGATGCCGGGTTCAACGCGGACGATCGCGCGGCGATCGTCATGACTAACCAGTCGAAGTGGCTGATTTCGGCCTACTCGATTTTTTTCTGCGGCGGCGTTCTGGTCCCGTTGGACTACAAATTGACGGCGGCCGAGCACCTGCAACTGCTGGCGCATTCAAAGGCGCGGTTCCTGATTATTGAATATTATTTGTGGCGCGCTATTACGCAGTCCGGGGATTTTCCAAATCTCACGGCGCAGATTGTGCTGGTAACCGAAGCGCCGGCGGGTGCGGACTTGCGCGGCGCTTACCGGTGGGAGGAATTCCGCCGCAACGGCGAGCCGCAGTTTATCGAGCGCCGGCGCGAGGACACTGCCTGTATCGTCTATTCGTCGGGCACGGGTGGGCGCCCCAAGGGATGCGTGCTGACGCACGACAGCTATCTCGAGCAATGCACTTCGCTGACCGCGTGGTATCCATTTTGGCCGGGCGTGCGTTATTTGAGCATTCTTCCGACGAACCACGCCATCGATTTCATGGTGGGATTTATCGGGCCGTTCGTATGCGGGGCTTGCGTGGTGCATCTGCGAACGCTGCGTCCGGAGTTTGTGCGCGATGCGTTTGTCCGCTATCGCATCACATATGTGAGCCTGGTGCCCATGGTGTTGAAGAATCTGGAACGCGCGCTGCGCGCCAAGTTCGACGAGCTCAAGCCCGGGAAACGTTTAATGCTGGACCGGTTGATCGGGATGAACAAAATGCTGACACGGCGACGTCCGCATGTGGAGTTCAGCCGCGGCCTGCTGCCGCAAGTCCACAAGGCATTTGGCGGGCAACTGCGGGCGCTGATTGTCGGCGGAGCGTTTATGGACCCGTGGACGGCGCAGTTTTTCTACGATCTGGGAATTCCGGTGGTTTGCGGGTATGGGCTGACGGAGGCTTGCACGGCGGTAACGTTGAACGATCTCAAACCATTTCGCGCCGATACGGTCGGCAAGCCACTGCCTGGGACCGAGGTGCGCGTGCTGAATCCGGATGCCGACGGGATCGGCGAAGTCGCAGTAAAGAGCCGCGCGGTCATGTCGCATTATCTGGACGACCCGGAACTGACGGCGCAGACAATCGTCGACGGCTCGCTCCTGACGGGCGATCTGGGACGCATGGACGGGCGCGGCCACCTGCAACTGGTCGGGCGTAAGAAAAACATGATCGTCACCGAGGGCGGGAAAAACATTTATCCCGAAGACATCGAGGTGGTGTTCGACGATCTGCCGGTCAAGGAATACTGCGTGTTCGCGGCGAATTATTTGTGGCCCCGGAAAACCCTGGGCAACGAGATGCTGGTGCTGGTAGTGCGGTTGGACCAGAACCAGCAGTTCGACGATCAACTGCGCGAGGAGATTGTGGTACGAAACCGGCGGCTGGCTGATTTCAAGCGCGTGAGCGGATATCTGGTGTGGGAAAAGGACTTCCCTCGGACCGCGTCGCTAAAGATCAAGCGTGGAGACTTGGCGGCGGAGATTGGAGCGGGGGCCAGGCGTGAATTTGTCGTGGAGATTTAGGAGTAAGGTCTCAGGCGTCAGGTGTTGGGTCTTAGGTTTCATGAGATAGCCTGCCTGAGACCTGGGACCTGAGACCTAATTAATACCTAAACCGTGAACGAAACTTTTTTAGCCATCATCAATCCGGCAGCGGGAGGCGGTCGTTGCGGCCCGCGCGTGGGAGCGGCCCTCGATCGCCTGCGGACCGCTGGAATCGCGATCGAGACGGCGGAGACGCGCACCGTGGGGCACGCAACGCAGATTGCGCGTGAGGCCTATGGTCGCGGCTATCGGAACTTCCTGGCCGTGGGCGGCGATGGGACGTCCTATGAAGTCGTCAACGGGCTGTTTCCGGAGAGCAGCAGGGACACGCCTCAGGTCACGGCTATCGGCCCTCAAGAAGCTCCCAGCGCGGATGATCGAATTCCTACGCTCGGATTTCTTCCGCTGGGTACGGGTAATTCTTTTCTGCGGGACTTTGCCGATGGAGCTTCCGGCAAGAGCGGATTGGAACACGCGATGCAGGCGCTGGAGGCGCGACGCTCGCGGGCTTGCGATGTTTTGCGTCTGACGCACAAAGACGGGGCGATCTACTACACGAATCTGCTGAGCATGGGGTTCGCGGCGGACGTGGCGGCGCTGCGGCACCGGCGGTTCCTGGGACTCGGTCAGGCTGGGTATCTGTTGTCTATTTTTCTCTCTCTGGCGCGGCTGAAGCGGCGGCCGTTTCCGGTGCGGGTGGAGGGGCAGGGAGAGTTCGATTCGCGGCGCTGTTTGTTTCTGACATTCAACAACAGCAAGTTCACCGGCGGCACCATGATGATCGCGCCCGACGCGGTCACCGATGACGGATTGATCGAGTACGTGCGCTGGGGGCCGATTGGGCGAGTGGGGCTGATCCGGAACCTGGCGACGCTGTATGATGGCACGCACACGCGGCATCCGCTGGCGGAGCGGCACGCGGTCCGCCGCGTCGAGTTTCAACTCGACGGGCCGGTGGACGTGATGGTGGACGGCGAGGTGCTGACGCTGGAGTGCCGCGCGATTGAAGTGCTGCCATCGGCGCTCCGGGTCGTGGTGTGAGACGGGACGAGCCCCGTCTCTACACTCAACAAATCGTGATATAAAAACTACATGTCGCAAGATCGAAGACAACGGCGAGACGAAAAGCTGGGGCTCAAGACATTTCGGCGGAATTGGGGACGCACCGCGATTGTGGCCGTGTTGATGGTCGCCGTGTTCGGGCTGGCCTACTATTTCTGGAACCGCGAGGAGCATAAACATGACGCCTTCGCCCGCTGTTTGACCGAACGCGGCGTGAAGATGTACGGGGCATGGTGGTGTCCGCATTGCGTGGAGCAGAAGGAAAAATTTGGCGCGTCGTTCGAGTACGTTCCTTATGTGGAGTGCGGCGTGAAGGGCAATCTGCGAGGGCAATCGCAGGTTTGCAAAGACGACAACGTCAGCCATTTTCCAACCTGGCAGTTTCCGCCCACAGGCGAAAGAGTGGAACGCGTTTTCACTCTGCAAGAGCTGAGCGATAAGACTGGGTGCCCACTGCCATGACCAACTTGACCGAACGTCTGATGAACCTTGTCGCTATTGTGGCGGTGTGCGGAATCGCGGTGTCGTCGATGTCGTTGCAGCATCATTATGCGATCTCGAAGACTGCGTACTGCGATATCGGAGATATATTCAATTGCGATATCGTGAACCGCAGCGAATATTCGACGATTCTTAAAATCCCGGTTGCGTTGATTGGGATGCTCGGGTACGGAGCGCTGGCGGGGCTAGCCACCGTGTATCGCGACCGGCGCGAAACTCCGGCAATACTCTTCGGCGGCGCCGCAGCCGGAATGGCGTTTGCTTTGTACCTCACTTACATTGAAGCGCGCGTGCTTGGGGTGTGGTGTATTTTGTGCTTGAGTTCGCTGGCATTGATTGCCATGACGACGATATTGGCGACGGCGCTCTGGTGGAAAAGCAAGCGCCAGTAGTCAGTGGCCGGCGGTCAGTACTGATGTGCTGGTTGAGTATTTTTCCTGAAGGCTGAGAGCTGACAGCAGACAGATCTTCCCCTGTGGCGCAGAACGTGGCGCAGTGGGACAATAGACAAATGCAAAGATTTCTTACAACAAACCTTCTATTGGCCGCGGGGATGATGCTGGCCGGAGTTGGCTATGGCCAGCAGACTCCAGCAGCAGGCGCTCCGGCGGCAACGACTCCAGCGGCTCCCGCAACCACAACTTCGAAGGCAGCCACAACAGCGACCACTCCGGTAAAGAAGACGGGAACGGCGGCGAAAAGCGCGGCGCCCCCGCCGCTTACCACGCGAAAAGAAAAGTTCAGCTACGCTCTGGGAATGAGCATCGGGACAGGCTATAAGCAAGGCTTGGAAAAGCAGTCGGTGGAAGTTGACTGGAACCTGGTGTCCCAGGGATTGAAGGACTCCACGGGCGGAGGCAAGACGCGTTTGTCTGAGGACGAAGAAAAGGCCGTGCTTACCGAGGTGCAGAACGAAGTTCGCAAAGAGCAGCAGGAGAAGATGCAGCAGCTTGCGGCGGCGAACAAGGCCGAAGGCGAAGCATTCCTGACCGCCAACAAAGCAAAAGAAGGCGTGGTTACATTGCCCAGCGGTCTGCAGTACAAGATTGTGACGCCCGGCACCGGAGCGAAGCCGACTGCGACTGACTCAGTTGTCTGCAACTACCAGGGCACCTTGATCAACGGCACGGAATTTGACAGCTCCTACAAGCGAGGGCAACCGGCAACATTTGGAGTTGGTCAAGTGATCAAGGGATGGACGGAAGCGCTGCAACTCATGCCCGTGGGATCGAAGTGGCAGCTCTTTATTCCTTCGAACCTTGCTTATGGGGAGCAGGGGAGGGGCGCCGTCATTGGTCCAAATGCGACCCTGATCTTCGAGATCGAACTGCTCTCGATCGCGGACAAGACGAAAGACACCAAGAGCGAAGAAAAGAAGTAACTAAGTCTTCGGCCGGCGGAGAGCCGGGTATCCTCGCCCGTCTCTCCACCGTGTAATTCATCACTCAGTTACCCCACTACGTTCCCAGATACATCACGTGGACATAAGTTCCAAGCCTGACGTTATAGGCGAGGTACCAGCCGATGTGATCGGGATCGTCGTAGATAACGATTTCATCTGAGTCCCAGAGCCATCCGTCACAAAAGCCCACATCGAAGGGAGCCACGTTAAAGAAGAAGCCGCCAAACCAGAAGCGGCCGGGACCACCGCCTCCCAGGCGCCAAACATGGCTGCGGCCGAAACCGCCGGTGAAGCGGCCGTGTTCCCACGGATGGTCAAGATGATAATGAGGGTCGTTGGGGCCGGTGTCATGGCCCACCCACTGTCCGTTGCTATGTACGTGGGGAGCTTCAGGATGCCCTTGCTTGTCGTTGAACTTGCGGTTTTCCTCGGCCGGACGTGAAGTGGTTACTTTCGCCGGTCCGTGTTTCGGGATGTTCTGATGGCCGCCACCGACCTCGGGCCGGCCGCCGGCTTCGTGGTCACCCCGTTGTGCCACGGCTGAAAGAGATAACACAAAACATATCGCTAGCAAAGCAATCAGTTTTTTCATTTGGTTGCCTCCATCCTCCCAAAAAAGATAACACCAATTTCGTTTAGATGTTTCTGCGGGCTTCCAAGATTCCCGGCGGCATAGTAGACATGCGGTTTGCCCTTTCTACGGTTGTTCTGGATCTGGTTGAACCGCGGAGGCGGGCCGGGGCTTTGGAAGCCCCGGAAAACCTACAGCCGCCAGGCAATACAAGATTGCGGCTAGCAGAAGAAGCGCTTTCATACCGACGATGAGCGACAGGTTTTCGAGGAGGCCTCCGACTACGGCTCCCAGCATATTTGCGCCCAAGGCTGCCGCAGGCGAGTCAACGGAGCGGAATTCGGAAGCGAATAACAGTCCCGCGAAGAAAACCGGTATGGCGAAGACGATGGCTGCGCAGGAGCCGACCAGAGTCGCCGAGCCGGGAATGCGATGGAAGGGTATGAAGTAGGCGCAGGCGATGCCCGCCAGGATTCCGAGCAGAGTCCAGGAACGCGGCCAAGGGTGTTGTTGTTTTTCGATGGTGAAGTTGGCGAGTAGCAGCGCCGAAAGAATCGCGGCGATCACGATGCCGTTCACCTGCCAGGTGGTCCCGAAATACAAAGCGAGGCGGCTGACGACTTGCGTTTCGAGGAGAAGGAATCCGGCGCCCATGCTGAAGAGAAAGAGAGATGGAACGCGCGTGCGAGCCTCAGGGATCTGAAAATAAAAAGCGGCGGCGACCAAAATGACCAGAGCGCTGAGTAAGTAGAAGATACCCGGAATCCAGTGTCCCTGATGGTAGAGATAGGGCCAGTCATCTGTCGTGACGGCTACGGGAGCGGCGGCGACTTCCGGCGAGGCGAGAAACTCCGGTCGATGGGCCGCGACAAACTCGCTCAAGCGAGGATCGCCGGCAAGGCTGGCTTCCACCTGCGCTGAGGGCGAGATGGCAAAGCAGGTGGCGCCAGCGGTGTAGCTCGAAGGCGCGAGGAAAACAACGGGGGCTTTTCCGAAAATACGGGCCAGCATTTCAGCGAGGCGTTGCCCTACAAAAGGATGATTGACCTGGAACTTGATGAACAAAACACCGCCGGGCGCGAGCAACGCTCGCGCTTCGCGAAACGACTCTTCGGTGTAAACGAAGTTGTCGAGGCGCATGTTGGTATAGTCAAGCTCGGTGTGGGAATCGAGCAATCCGAAAAGGATGAGATCGTAGCGGGCAGTCGCGCGCTTCATGAAAGCGCGGGCATCGGTAAGGTGAGCGGAGACGCGCGGATCGTCGTAGGGATGCTCAGGATGGCGACGGCGCCCGAGGTCGAGGATTTTGGGATCGATTTCCACGGCATCCACGGCGCGGCTCTGATGGCGCAAAGCGGCGGCAACGTCATTGCCGGTACCGGAACCGACGATCAGGACGCGCGGATTCGGTGGCGCAAAATGGAAAGGCAGATTGTAGGGATTGTCGTCCGGCGCTTCCGTCAACAGCGCCGGGTGGCGAGCCAGAAAGTCGGGCGAGAGATTCACGACAACTTGGTAGCCCGTGTGATTGACGCGAATCTCGGTGCGGGAGAGTTCGCCATTGGGGAAACTTTCGTCCTGAACTTCGATCTGCTGGTAGGGAGTCCAAAGGTTGAAGTGGCTGGGGGTGGAAGGATCAAAGAGGAGGAACGCCACGGGCAAGACGGCGGCGGCAATCCTGATTCGGTCGTTGCGATTGGATTGGAGCAGCGCCATTGCCGCCAGAACGGCGGTGAACCATAGCACGGGCGGCAGCGCCATCCAGGAAACGGCAAAGAATGCGAGGATGCCCGCGAGGCTGCCGGCCAGGTTCCAGGAGTAGCCATAAAG
>Ga0181530_10000716_pt1 | contig 42809 bp, 23 predicted proteins | sample PEATcosm2014_Bin_42_FD_119769 | JGI IMG/M metagenome (GOLD analysis project Ga0181530, IMG submission 119769) | Peatland microbial communities from MTU Mesocosm Facility, Houghton, MI, USA - PEATcosm2014_Bin10_60_metaG | ecosystem: Environmental > Terrestrial > Soil > Wetlands > Peat | place...
ACCACTTACGGTTTGAAATTGCACCATTACCGAGAATGGTGCGGTTCCACCTACGTTTTAATTACATAGCTGATGTGAAAGTCAGTCTGCCAGAATAGTGCAGTTTCAAGGTGAAAGTGGTATCAGCCCTGATTCGCGGGTCACGCGGCAACCGCTTCGGCCTTTTCCGCCCAGACTTTTTTCCCGCCGACGATGGTGGCCACCGCCCGGCCCTTGAGTTTCCAGCCGAAGAACGGGCTGTTGGCCGATTTGCTTGCGGTTTCGGCACGCTCGAAAACCCATTCACGATCGGGATCCAAAACGGTCACATCCGCATCCGCACCGACGGCCAGCGTGCCTTTGGACAAATTCAACAGCCGCGCCGGGTTGATGGTGTATTTGGCAATCAAATCGGACAGGCTCAATCGTTTGCCGTGGTAAAGCTGCATAAGCGAAAGCGCGAGTTCGGTTTCCAGTCCGGTGATACCGAATGGCGCGTAATCGAATTCCACTTCCTTCTCGTAATCGCAATGCGGGGCGTGGTCGCTGCATAAAATCTCAATCGTGCCATCGGCCAGCCCCTCCAATACCGCCTCGCGGTCGCACGCGGTACGCAACGGCGGATTCATCTTGAAATTCGTGTCGTAGGCGGGCCACTCCGGCAAGTTGAGGGTTGAAGGTTGAAGGTTGAGGGCTTTTCCGTCCTCCGCCCAAAATTTTTCGCTGCCGGCCACAGCGGCATCAGTGAGCGTAAAATGGTGCGGGCAGGCTTCGCCGGAAATGAGCACGCCGCGTTTCTTCGCTTCGCGCAGCCGGGCGACACTCCCCGCCGCGCTAAGGTGCTGGCAATGGACGCGCGCCCCGGTAAGTTCGGCGAGCAGGATGTTGCGCGCGACAATCATTTCCTCGCCCGCCGACGGCCAGCCGCGCAGGCCCAGCACGGTGTTCCAGTAACCTTCGTGCATCACGCTATCGGTCACGAGCGAATAATCCTGGCAATGATCCATCACCGGCAGGTCGAACATTTTCGCGTATTCCAGCGCGCGGCGCATCAGTTCGTTGTTCTGCACGCAATGGCCGTCGTCGGTGATGGCGACGACGCCGGCGCGTTTGAGCGAGCCGATGGACGCGAGTTCCTCGCCGGCGATGTTTTTCGTGATGGCGCCGGCGACGAAGACATTGACGATGCCCTGCTGCGCGGCGCGTTCACGGATGAGCGCGACTGTGCCGGCGGTATCAATCGCGGGCGACGTGTTCGGCATGCAGACGACCGAGGTGAAGCCGCCGCGCGCGGCGGCGGCGGTGCCGGTGGCAATATTTTCCTTTGCCGTCTGGCCGGGCTCGCGCAAGTGGACGTGCAAATCAATCAAGCCGGGACAAACAATGAGGCCGCTCACGTCCATCCGCCCGGCTTCGCGCGGCGCCTGCTTCGCCGCGTCCGCGCCGACCGCCGCGATTTTGCCCGCTGAAATCAAAACATCCGCTTTGGCGTCGAGTCGGTTGGCCGGATCCACGACGCGCCCGCCGGTGAGAAGCAACGCTGCCATGCGCGCGAGGCTACACGAGCGGAATTGACAACGCAAGCAAGGACGCTATGCTGCTTTTGCTGCAAGTCTAGCGGGCTTGCCGCGTCAGCCTTTGCTCTTTGAGCTTCGGCTCGACAAGCCGGCTGGGTTCGCCGCGGTATGGCGGGCCTGCCGCGCCGAAATCCCGCCCGGCGGGACGAAGGCGGGCGTAGTTCAATGGTAGAACGGAAGCCTTCCAAGCTTCACACGTGGGTTCGATTCCCATCGCCCGCTCCAATCTCAATTTTAAGCAATGGAATCAATGCTTTCGTGAGTTTTCAGACTTCTAAAAAAATGCTGGTGCAAAAGCCTAGCCAGTCAACTCACCTTGCTTTCCAGCCTTTTGACTTCTTCCTTGATCAGTTCCGTCGTCCGATGCTTGACCAGATAAACCTGGTCCACCGATATGCCGAACGTGGCGGCCACTTTTTCGGGTGCCCATTCCTTGTTCACATACAAGTCGAAGATTTGATACTTTTGCGGGTCAAGCTGGCGTTTGACTTTTGCCAGGGCGGCATCAAGCAGGTTCTTTTCCCATTCCGCGTCCCACAGCGCGTCCAAATCCCGGCTGGCCGGATCGACCACTTTGTCCACCGTACGGGTGCCGGTCGCCGTGTCCTCGCCAGCGGGATGGGCGGCGGCGAAAGGCCCGCGCTTGCGGAGCTGGTCGGTGATGCGCCAGCGGGTCATGTTCAGGAGCCAGGTCTTGAAGGAGCCAATCGCCGGATCATATTCGAAGGTGGGCATGTGCTTGGCAACCGAGATCATCGTCTCCTGCACCACGTCCTGCGCTTCGGCCGCGGTCAAGCCGCCCTTGAGGGCGACGCCATAGATGAGCTTCCAGTACGTGTCAAAAAAATCCTGCCAACTCGACTGATCCTGCCAGTCTTTGAGGCGTTGGATCAGAGTTGCGCGCGTCGGAATCAATTCATCCATCGGCTCTGCCATTTAACAAGTAATGTGGTCTTAAATCGTGGTTGGCAATAAAATACACCATCCTCCCGAAAATTGTTGAAGAAAAGGGGGTTATATGCTTGTTTCATCATTATTCATCAGTCGGATGTGTGAAGGGATTAAAACGCTTGAATTTGTTTCCTAAAGCCGGGCGCGGGCTTTTGACGGCCGCAATTATTTGGGGCTTCCTGGCTTGCGTCGAGAGGTCCGGTGCGCAGCCGGTGGCCGGCGGCGCGGCCACGAATGAAATCCAGGTTGTGGAACTTCAAGGCACGGCGGAGTTCTCTCCCGGCACCGCCACAACCTGGATGCCGGTGCAAACCAAACAAATCCTGCGTCCGTTCGACCGGTTGCGCACCGGGGCCAACAGCCGGATGGCACTCCTCTGGTCGGATCGGAGTGTGGTGTCTTTCGGCGCTTTGACGGAGGTCGAAGTGTTGCCGCCGAATTCATCGGATGCGCAATGCGGACTGCATTTGCTACGGGGCATCGTTTCGTTTTTCCATCGGGACGAACCGGGACGCATCCGGGTCATCACCCGCGGCGCCGTTGCCGGCGTGGAGGGCACGGAATTCGTCGTGACCGCGGATGAAACGGAGCGCACGACCCTGTCCGTGATTGACGGCAAGGTTCGGTTTGGCAACGAACAAGCCACGCTCCTGCTGACCAACGGCCAGCAGGCCGTCGCCGAGCCGGGCCAGGCGCCCGTTCGCACCGCGGGCTTCATCGCCAACAACGTCCTGCAATGGTGTTTTTACTACCCGGCGGTGATTGATTTGAACGATTTGCCATTCACACCGGGAGAACAAAAAATCCTCGGCGATTCCCTCTCGGCCTACCGCTCGGGCGATCTGCTGGTGGCACTGGCCAAATATCCGGCCGGGCGGCAGCCCGGCTCCGACGCCGAACGGGTTTATTACGCCGGCCTGCTGCTGGATGTCGGACAGGTTGCACCAGCCGAAGCGGTGATTGCTTCGTTGTCCGTCTCCGATGCATCCAGCCGCCCGCAGCGAATTGCCACGGCCCTGCGCCAGCTCATCGCGGCCGTGAAGCGACAGCCAAATCCCGCAGTGGTCCGTCCGCAACTCGCCACGGAATTCCTGGCGGATTCCTACTATCAGCAATCACGCGCCAACCTTGGAACTTCATTGCCGGTTGCGCTGGATTCAGCCCGGCAGGCCGTGACCAACTCGCCGGATTTCGGTTTCGGCTGGGAACGGGTGGCGGAACTGGAATTCAGTTTCGGGCGCACCAGCCGCGCGCTCGAGGCTCTGGACAAAAGCCTGACCCTCGCGCCGCGCAATGCCCAGGCGCTCGCGCTGAAGGGATTCCTGCTCGCGGCACAAAATCACACCCGGGAAGCCATCGGCTGGTTCGATCAGGCGCTGACGGTGGACTCCGCGCTCGGCAACGCGTGGCTGGGTCGCGGACTTTGCCGCATCCGCCACGGCGACACGGCTGGCGGACGCGAAGACCTGCTGGTGGCCGCGGCGCTGGAGCCGCAGCGCGCCGAATTGCGGAATTATCTGGGCAAGGCTTACGCAACATCGAGCGATTACCCGCGCGCCGCCAAAGAACTTCAACTTGCAAAAACACTGGATCCCAAGGACCCGACGCCGTGGCTTTATTCCGCCCTGCTCAACCAGGAGAACAACCGGATCAACGACGCGATCGGGGATCTGGAAAAATCGCAGGCCTTGAATGACAACCGGAGCGTCTATCGCTCGCAACTGCTGCTGGACCAGGACCAGGCGGTGCGCAGCGCCAACCTGGCCGCGATGTACCAGGACGACGGCATGTTCGACGTGGCCGTGCGCGAGGCGTCCCGCGCGGTGAACTACGATTACGCGAATTACTCGGCGCACCTTTTTTTGGCGAACAGTTATGATGCGTTGCTGGATCCGAACCAGATCAATCTGCGGTACGAGACACCCGCGGAGAACGAATATCTGCTGGCGAATTTGCTGTCCCCGGTGAGCGCCGGCACCATGTCACCCACGATCTCCCAACAGGAATATTCCCCCCTGTTCGAGCGCGACCGGCTCGGAGTCGTTTCGAGCACGGAATATCTGAGCCGCGGCGCCTGGACAGAATCGGGCGCCCAGTTCGGCACCTGCGAAAACTTCGGCTATGACGTGGAAGGATACTACCGTACCGACCCCGGTCAGCGGGAGAACAATGACGTTGAACAACGCCAATTGTCCGCGGCGCTCAAGTACCAGTTCACACCACAGGACACCGTTTATTTGCAGGTCAAGCAGTACCATGCAACCAGCGGGGATTTGTTCCAATATTACAATCAGACCAATGCAAATCCGGGTGCTCGCGTGAGTGAAGATCAAAACCCGATCGTTGCATTGGGATATCATCATGACTGGAGTCCGGGCGTTCATACGCTTTTCTTCGCAACGCGGTTGGAAGATTCACTTTCGGTGACCAACCCGGCTTATCCCACACTGGTTGCAACCCTGGCATCGCCAACCGGACCGATAACCGCAGTGCCGAGCTCTCTGACACATGAACTATATCAGGGTGATTTGACGATTTATTCAGGAGAGCTGCAACAGATCTGGCAGACACCCGAGCACAATACCATCCTGGGAACACGAATTCAGTATGGCACTTTCGACACGCACAACTTCCAAACCGGGCCATACACTTTGCCTTTTCCATTTCTACCTCCGCCAGCTAGTGCCGCACAACAGCAGTTCGATTCACAGTTTAACCGCATTTCTGTGTATGGTTATCATCAATGGCAGGTCTTTGATCCCCTGCAATTGATTGGGGGAGTGGCCTATGACCGGTTGAGCTTCCCGGAAAATTTCTCGAGCGCCCCCATTTCCGGAACCGGCCAGACCGTAAACAAGATTTCCCCCAAGGCCGGCCTGATCTGGACACCGCTGGACGGCACCACCTTCCGTTTCGCCTATACCCGCTCGCTGTCCGGCGCGAGCCTGGATCAAAGCTATCAACTGGAGCCTTCTCAGGTGGCGGGCTTCATCCAATCCTACCGGAGCATCATCCCGGAATCGGTGGCCGGACCGGTTCCCGGGGCGAATTTCGAAACGTACGGATTCTCGCTGGAACAAAAATTTTCCGCGGGCACCTATCTCGGCGTTTCCGGCAACCTGTTATATTCCGATGTTGGGCAGGCGGTTGGAGCCTTCAATTATTACTTCCTGTCTCCTCCCGCAGTTCCGTCGCCCGGACTGACTGAGGACCTGAATTATCGGGAAGAATCGCTCCTGTTCACGGCCAGCCAATTGGTGGGCGAGCGATGGGCGTTCACCGCGCGTTATCAACTGAGCGAGGCGGTTTTGAATGAAAGCTTCGCGGATCTGCCGGCTGGCGTTCTCGTTAACAATTCTCCAGCAAGCCAACGTCAGGAGGGTGTGCTTAATCAGGTTGATTTGCTCATGGTTTACAACCATCCCTGCGGTTTCTTTGCCCAGCCTGAAGCCCACTGGTACGGTCAAAACAACAGCGGCTACAACCCCGGCGAGCCGGGCGCTGACTTCTGGCAATTCAATGCGTTTATCGGCTATCGTTCCCCGCGTCGAAAAGCCGAGGTGTCGCTCGGCCTGCTCAACATCACGGATCAAAATTACAATTTAAACCCGCTCAACCTATACAACGAACTTCCGCGCTCGCGCACCCTGGCCCTGAGCCTGCGGTTGAATTTCTAGCCCGCAACCATGGTTGGAGTTCACACTTTGGCGTGTCCCCGCCGCGCCAACCAGCCGGGGTTAAACTCCAACATTGTCCCTGCGCCGCGACCGGCGTAATCTCCCCGCGTCCGGTAAAAGCAAAAAAACAACGGCAAACCTGACCAACGCAAAACCTGAGCCTGTGAATCCGCCTGAAATCCTCGATGCTCTGCGTGAATTGACCTCCCGGGAGCGTGTTGATTTCCTGCCGCTCGCGCCCGACTCGCGCCCGCTTTCGGTTTACCAGCCGATTGCGAAGTATCTGCTCGACCTGAAGAACGGGGCCAAGCCCGAATCCGCTGCCGAAGACCTTTTCACCGCGCTTTGCAAAGACGTGCTGGGTTTTCAGCCGACGCGTCAGGTCGGTGTGATGGAAGGATTCGTGAATTTCATGCTGCCGGAGCGCATGGGCGATCCGCTGCCGCTGGAGCTCAAACCGCTCTTTCAACGCGACGGCCCGGATGCCCTCTGGCGGGCCGATGCCAATCCGAAGAACCATGTCGCGCAGGTAAAAAAATATCTTCGCGATCACGAATACCTGATTCTCACCGACCTGCGCACCGCCTGGTTGTATTGCGCGCGCGATTTCTTTTTTGAGAACAAGCCTTTCGCCGAACTGCCGTTCATTGATTTCCTCAAAAGCTGCCGCGACACCCGCAGTGTGCTGGACACCTTGCGCCGCATGGAAGACACGGCGGAAAAACCGGAACTGGAGCAGCAGTTCTTTGAAGATCTCAAGATTTGGTTCAATGAATTCGACAAGGTCAAATGGACGCAGCCTGAACTAGCCGCCGAGTCCATCATCCTGCTCATCAACAAACTCATCTTTGCCCGCACCATCGAGGATTTCGGCCTGGTGCCCTATCGCTTCACGCAGGACGAATACGTCCGCCAGACCCAGCGCTGGGAAGCCAAGGGTGCGCACCGCATCGTTCCCAAGTTCCTCGACGAGTTCGAAGACTTCTTCGATGAATACTACGACACGGAAATTTTCTCCGCCCGGGTCTGGGACCGGCTCGACAAGGACCCGGCCAACCTCCAGCGGTTCTGCGATAAGCTGAACTTCGTTCTGGGCGTCAACACCTGGGACCAGACCTTCAGCCGCGGCATCGTCCATTACAACTACCGGCGCATAGACGAGGACATCTTTGGCAAGAGCTATGAAATGTTCCTCGCCTCCAACCGCAAGGACGAGGGCATTTACTACACGCCCGCCGGCATCACCGGCCCGATGGCGGACTCGCTCGTCAACTCGCTGGCCGGCAAACTCGTGGACGAAATCTGCGCCGCCGTCGGCAGCCAGAAATGCGATTTCAAGCGGGCGGACCAGCTCATGGCGCAACTCGCCGAAATCCGCGTGGCGGACACCGCCTGCGGTTCCGGCGGTTTCCTCATCAAAGTCCTCCGCTGCTTCTGGCAGCAATATCAACGCATTGATGCCGCCTGCGCGTGGGCGCAAAGAATCCTGAAACCGGACAACGGCGAAATGTTCCTCGCCGAAATGCCGCCCAACGTCGAAGCCACCCTCGCTTTCCGCCGCCAGCACAATTTTGACACCCGCCGCATCCTCATCGCCCAGATTCTCCTGCGTCACATCTTTGGCGTGGACAAGGACCCCGGCGCAATCGAGGTCGCCAAGACCAACATCTGGAAGGAAGCCGTCAAACTCTCGCCCGCCGACTACAACTACCGCGAACTCAAGACCGACGTCGTCAAAATCCTGCCCAACCTCGAACTCAACTTTCACTGCGCCGACTCGCTGGTGGACGTGGATTTGGAGAAACAGGCAAAGTGGCTGGCGGAATATCACCAGGCCGAACTGAAAAAGCTCGCCGAACTCCGCGCCCGGTACATCGCCAACCCGATGCTGCACGAACCGCTGGATGAAGCGCTGGTGTTGCGGAAAAAAGTCCGCGCCGGTTTCATTGAACATTTTCAGAGTGAAAACCTGCCATGTGAACCGGGCGGCTTTGCGCTCCACTTCTGGCCGTGCTGGTTCGAGGCGGATGGTTTAATTAAAGTAGGGCGGGCTTCCAGCCTGCCCGGCGAGCGCGTCAGCGCGAGCAAAGAAAAACAAATTCCGTCGGCTGCGCTGATGGGGGCAGGCAAGATGCCCGCCCTACTTTCCGCCGGCTTTGACGGCATCATCGGCAATCCGCCGTGGGAAGGGTTCAAACCCATCCGCAAGGAATTCGCCGCCGGATTTTATCGCGGCAAACCGCAGTTCAGCAAAATGGGCATGGACGGCCCGACGTTCGAGAAATGGTTTGAAGAAGAACTCAAAACAAACCAGGAATTTGCCACCCGCTGGCGCGGACACGAGCAATACTACGAACGCCACAAGGAATTCTTTGGCCGAAGCTTCAAGAAACAGGGCACGGGCGACTGGAATCTGTTCAAGCTCTTCATTGAGCGCGACCTCTCGCTGGTTCGCCAGGGCGGACAATTCTCACTGCTCGTCCCATCCAGCATTCAGACGGACGAAGGTTGTGCCGATCTCCGCCGTTGGTTCATCACCGAACACCGGCTGGATGAATTGACCTCGTTTGAGAATCGCGGCTACACCGAAATCGTGAACGGCAAGGAACGCACCAAGCAAATCTTCCCGGACGTTGACAGCCGCTTCAAATTCGGCTTTTTCAAAGTTGTCAAAGGCGCGATGACGCCAAAAGACCATGCCTTCGACGCCCGGTTTTACCTCCACGACCCGAAAGATGCTTTCTCACCGCCGATTCGATACAGCATTGAAATGTTGCGGCGCTTCTCGCCACAAATGCTCTCCGTGATGGAATTCCGGTCTCCGGAAGATTACGCCGTCGTCGGCAGAATTCGTGGTGAACATAAATTGCTTGGCGACCTCGGCTACCAGTTCCGCCGCGAACTGCATCCGGCGGATGACGTTGAATTTTACCTGAAAGATCCAGCCCGCAAACTGCGCAAGGGCGAATCGGTGATTTACGAGGGCAAGATGATTCACCAGTTCGACGGCGATTTTGCCGCGCGGGTTTTTCATGCCGAAGACGAAGCTGTCCGTCCCGAACTGCTCCGCAAGGAACTTTACCGGCTGGGTCAATTCATCCGCGAAAGCGAGGTGGAAAAAGTCGAAGGCAAAAAAGTTCCGGCGAAGAAAGGCGAGTTCGAAAAATTTCTGGCCGAAATCTGGAAGGCAAAGAAATTCCAGCTTGATTGTGACTTTGAGCGCGTGGTTTTCCGGCGCGTTGGCAGTTCAACCAATGAACGCACTATCATTGCGACTTTGCTGCCTGCCGGAGTTTATTTCTCCGACACCGTGAGCTATTTGATTCCGGCCAACTACCAATTGACCAAGACCGGCAAGTTGTCGCAAGAGCCGGTGGCTTCCGATGATGCGCGGTCAATTCTTTGCCTGCTGGATTCGCTGACGCTGAATTATTACATCCGCAGCAAAATGTCGGCGACGGTGAACATGTTCTACATTTACGAACTGCCGATTCCCCAACTTTCCGCCGCGCAGAAAAAGAAACTGGCCGATGCCGCCGCGAAGCTGTTGAAAAACCCGCGCGACGTGAAGGAACGCGCCGCGCTGGAAGTCTTCATCGCCCGCGAGCTTTACGGCCTGTCGCTGGACGACTGGCAGCATCTCACCGGCACCTTCACCTTCGGCAGCGGCGAAACCAAGGCCGAGTTGGACGAAATCATCCGCTTATCGCTCATGCTTTGGGCAAAAGCCGATTAATGCTTGCTCGGAGCGGGAAGTCGGCCAACAATCTACGCGTGGCCATCGAGGAGCCAAAAAACCGGGCTGAATTTCGGTCCAGCCCGGTTTGTTTTTTTTGGAAACCCCTATTCCCATTTTCCAAAAGTCTAAGGATTAAACCCGGTCAGCAGGACCATGGGGTAGGCATTCGTCGGGACATTGTTGGTAAAATAGATGGCAAACTGGTAAACCGGGCTGAACGTGGGATTGGGAATTGAAATGGTGGTTTGAGCGCATCCATAATCGCCATATGCACCAAAGTATTGAACTTTTGTATCCGTCCGATTGGTATCGGTAACCGTATGAACTGTGCCGGTAGGCGTCCATCCCCAACCTTGGGAAACCGGTTTGGAATAAATGACGTAGCCCGCATATTTTCCCGGGCAACCACCCGACGAGCCGTTGCTGAGTAAGGGAGTGCCATACACGGTGATGGGTCCGCCGCCCGTCATACAGGGCGTGATACCACCCGCACTGGCCGTCATCATGCTTGATTTAGCCGTGGCAGAACTCACATTGGCTGCGACAACACTTGAACCGGTAATATAAACACACACATTGGCGGCGCGGGTCGGGACGGACTCAGTGCCATTGAAAACATTGCACGAGTAAAGTCCCACGTCGTTGATTCCCGCGTTGGGAATGACGAGCGCGCTGTTGGTTTGTCCGTCAAGCGGGACTCCATTGCACAACCATTGATAACCATCAGCATTGATTGCCTGCACCGATAACACGACATCCGCTCCGATGGGAACGGTTTGGTCCACGGGTTGGGCCGTTATCTGCGGGAACCCGGACTGATCAACCGGGTCGGTCAGCAGCGGGTCGGCCGTTTGGGCGGGAGTGGTTTTGGGTGCAAGGGCAAGGAATGCTGTAATTGCTGCCAGCGTGATGATTTGAGAGATATGTTTTTTCATGGTTTTCATGATTGTTTTGCTGTCGGTTTCCAACCCTGACAGCCCTTGGAATCTGCACAGCAGTTAGTTTTGCTCTACACTAAGTGCGAACAACCGGTAATACGCAGCTACCGGGCCAATCTTTCAGACGTTTTGCCTGAATTATTATGATGGAAAGACAGAACCGACCGTCGGATGATGATTGCGCACTCGTGGTGTTCGACGCCTTCTTTCAACAATCGTGTGATCCCACAACGGGCAAAGCCTTGGCCGAAGCCATGCGGCGGCGGCTTCAGTTTTTGGGTGAGTTGAGCCAGCTTGCGCCACTGATTCCACCGGCGCTTACAGAGCGCTGCGACAAAAACACGGACGCGCGGCTGCATGTCCTGCCACTTTTATTTGCGGATTCGGTTTCCCTGTCCGCGATAGAATGCCGCCAGCCGGTCCGGTGACACGCCGCAAAGATAACCCAGGATGACCAGCTTGTTGATGAGGGTTGTCCGAAACAGTCCGAGCCGACGCCAGCGCCGGCCTGACGTGATGGCGGCGGCGGAGGCTGTGACCACGCGGCCACGCTTCCGCAGCCGTCGCACAATTTCGCAGTCCTCCATGATCGGCAGGGCGGCAAATCCGCCAATCTCCTCGAACAACGAGCGTCGCAGAAACAGTGCCTGGTCTCCGTATGGCGATTGCCGCCACCGCGAACGCAGGTTTGCCGTCCATTCGATGAACCATTGGCCGGCCAGCTTTTCGCGCATCCGAAATCGAAACGCCCCGGCCGCCACCGCCGGGTCGCACAAGGTTCCGGCCACCACTTCCGGGGAATCGGCGGGCAGCAGCGTGTCCGCATGCAGAAAAATTAGCGCATTACCCGTGGCCTGCGCCGCGCCGGCATTCATCTGCCGCGCGCGGCCGGGCCGGGAATGAATCACCCGCGCACTCGCGGCCCGCGCCAGGGTCACGGTGTCATCCGTGCTGCCGCCGTCCACGACCAGAATTTCGTGCGGCCGGCCCCGCTGCGCCGATTGCAGGGTGGCGGCGATGTATTGCGCCTCGTTCAACGCCGGGATGATGACACTGATGCGGCTCAAGTCGGTATTCTCGGCATCAGTGATTTTTTTCCACGCGTACAAATCGCCCGGCACATCGAGGTCGCTCAACGGAGACAGCAAAACGGGTTCGATCCCCGCCTCCCTCGAAATAAAAATGGATTCCGTTAGCACCGTCCCCGTGCTCCAATGAACGTCGCGGAAAAGTTGCGGCACCGGCTGCGTCAGACCAACCAGATAATAACCGCCATCCCGGGCTGGACCGAATACAACGGACGCCTGCGAAAGTTTGTCGAACGCGGCAGCCAGCACGTCCGTCGTCAGCTCCGGACAGTCGCTGCCGATGATGACGGCGGCGCGCGCGCCTTCCCGGAAGCTGTCTTCAAATGCGTCCGCCATGCGCCGGCCAAGATCGCCGTCGCTTTGCGCGCGGCAAATCACTTCATCGCCGAGCCAGTGATGCAGCGCGTTTTCATCGCCGCCGGTGAAGCGAATTTCGAGATCCGCCTCCGCCGCGCGACTGGCGGCCAGCGCCGTGCGCAGCGTGCGCAAGACAAGCCGGCGATACAGTGCCGCCGAGCCTTCCGCGCCCAGCGCCGGAATGAGCCGCGTTTTCACGCGTCCCGGTTCGGGAAAACGCGCGAATAAAATCAGTCTGCGCCGGCTGCCGCTCATGCGCCGGGAAGAATACGATTACTTGCGCCGCCAGGCGAGCCGGCGGTTCATCCGGTTGGATGTTGGTTTGGTGGGGCGAGCGTACTCGCGAGCCTTGCGCACCTTGAACGGTGCGCAGTTCCCGGGCGCGCATTGGAACCATGAACCAGTTTCAATGATTGTCCCTGCTGACAGCAAAATGCGTTTTTACAAGTTTCTATCCCGTAATCAGATGACAAAACTTTGATGCAGGTGAATCAAAGTTTTGCATACCGTTCTGTCCGCATCGGTTCATGGAAAGGGCGGTCACACGAGCACGCCGGTGCAACTGCTCCCGCAACCGGCGGTGCAGGCCAGACAATGCCCGCCCGTCCGGATTTCGTAATCGTCCAGAAATTGCGGCGTCACATCCCAGAGATACAGCGGCTGGCCATTGCGCATCTGCATCCCGAGCATCTGGTTGAAGTCGCAGTCGTAAATCTCACCCCGCCAGCCCACGCTTAACGTGGTGCGGCACATCAGTCCCGGCACGGTCGCGGGATTGAAACTGTTAGCCAGCAGTTCGAGGTAGGCGTCCCACTGGCCGTGCCGGCGCAAGTCCTCCGCGAACCGCGCGATGGGCTGGTTGGTGATCGTGAACAGTTGGTTGAACACAATGCCGAACTCGCGCGCCAGCGCTTCCCGGTATTCGGCTTCCAGCTCCGCCTGCGGCCCGGGCAGTTTCGGACCCAGCGGATTGTGGACCAGGTTCAGCGGCAGCCGCGTGCCGTAGCCGGCGGCATTGAGTTTCCGGAGCGCGGAAATGCTTTTTTCAAAAACGCCATCGCCGCGTTGCGCGTTCACGTTGTCCGCGGAATAACAGGGGAGCGACGCGATGACCTCCACCCCGTGCGCCGCGAGATATTCCGGCAGCCAGCGATGGGAGCCGGTTTCGATGATGGTGAGGTTGTTGCGATCCATGACCTGGCAGCCGCAGTCGCGGGCCGTCTCGACGAAGTAGCGGAAGTGTTCGCTCAACTCCGGCGCGCCCCCGGTGAGGTCAACCGTCACCGGCCGATGCTGGCGGATCCACTCCCCCACCCGCTGCGCCACCGGCGCGGGCATCATTTCCGTGCGCCACGGCGCGGCGTCCACGTGACAATGCCGGCAGGTCTGGTTGCACCTGCGGCCTAAATTGATTTGGAGCGTTTGCATCCGGGCGCGGCGCAAGGTCAGCCCGTGACCGGCAAGTTTTTGCTCAAACTGGTTCATGCGAAAATCGTTGATGAAGTTTAACCACGAAACACACCAAACACACGAAAGCATTTTTTTTACCACGGCTTGTCGCGCCGAAGCTGGCGAAGGGGGAATGGACACGGATGGACACGGATTTTCAACGCAGAGACGCAGAGACGCAAAGGTTTTGACACGAATTGCGCTAATTTTCACGAAGCTAAACTGAAAGCCCTGAAAGGGCGTAAGACAGTAGCACGTATAACCAATGCACGTGGTTATTATTCATTTCATCCACACAAACCACTCCCGTCTGGGATGCGAATTGCCAAAGGACAACCAGCGGCAATAAAAAAGCCTATAGGCCTTTTGTCGTGGGACAAACTTTGCTGCAAGTAATTTGCTTGCCGGATTGGATCATGTATCGGAGCCATAATCACAAATTAGAAAGATTGCGGTTTCAAGTATCGAATTTAAACCGTGTATTTCAATTCCCTTCATTCTTGGCCGCGTCAACTGCGGCGTGTTTTTCAAACCCGATGCGAATTCGGACGTTGGTGTTTCAATCCCGTCGGGGCGATGGCGAGTGAACACCCGGCAACGGGAGATGTCAATGGCGAGTTTTTGCGAGGCACGATGAACATTTAATATCTGCCCTCATCCGGCCTCCGGCCACCTTCTCCCATCCGATGGGAGAAGGATTTTATTTTATGGGACGATTACCCAAGGTAGTCGCTGTGCGCCAACCCTGGGCTAATTTCCGTAGCGCCTTCAGCGCATTTGAATTCGTGTTAATTCGTGAAATTCGTGTCAAAAACTTTGCGCCTTTGCGTTAAACCCCGGCTACATTGTTACGGCTTGGTTTTTTATCAAATTCAAATCTTCGCCAGTGCCTGCTTCAGGTCGGCAATCAAGTCCTCGACGTTTTCCAGACCGAGGGCGATGCGCACGAGGTTGTCCACCATGCCGAGGGATTTGCGGTAGGCCACCGGATAGTCGAAGAACGACATCATGGACATCTGGGTGACGAGGCTCTCGGAACCGCCGAGGCTGGGCGTGATGAGAAAGAGTTCCAGCGAGTCTATGAACCGCCGCGTTTCCCGGTCGTCGCCTTTTACCAGGAAAGTGATGACGCTGCCGAAGCCGCGCATCTGTTTTTTCGCCAATCGGTGATCGGGATGCGATTTTAATCCGGGATACCAGACCTTCAGGATTTTGGGATGCGCTTCGAGGAACCGGGCGATTTCGAGTCCGGCGCGGTTGTGATGTTCCATCCGCAGGCCGAAGGTTTTCAATCCGCGTTCCAGCAGAAAGCAGGTGAGCGGTCCGGGAATGGAGCCGATCATCCGCTGCAGTTTGTTCAGGTCTTCCAGTTGTTTATGGCCGCTGAGCGTGACGCCGGCCAGCAAATCGTTATGGCCGCCGAGATATTTCGTGGCCGAGTGGATGACGATGTCCACGCCCAGTTCCAGCGGGCGGATGTTGAAGGGCGTGGCCAGCGTGGCGTCAATCATCGTGAGCAGCTTGTGCCGCCTGGCGACCTTCACAATGGCCGGGAGGTCCGGCACGCGCAGGTAGGGATTCGTCGGCAATTCGGTGAAAATGATGTTGGTGTTGGGCTGGATGGCTGCTTCGATGGCCGCCGCCGTGGGCGCGACCAGGCTGGTTTGAATTCCGAATTTCTTCAAAAAATTGGTCGCGAAATCGCGCGTCTGCCGGTAGCAGTCGCTGGTGAAAATGATGTGGCCGTCCTTTTGCATGTAGGCCATGAGTGTGAGAATGACCGCGCTCATGCCGGTGGAAAACAGAATGGCCCGTTCGGCGCCCTCGACGGCGGCAAGCTTGCGCTCGGTCTCCTGCTGGGTGGGATTGCCGTAGCGGCCGTATTCGTGTTCGCGGATGACGCGGCCCTGACCCTTGGCCTGCATGAACTCGAAAACCTCGGACGTGGATTCGAAGCTGTAGTTCGAAGTGTGGACGATGGGCGTGGAAACGGCGTGATGCGCCTTGCGATGCTTGCCGTGGCCGTGAATGGCAAGCGTCGCCGGTCCCCACTTATGAATGCTGCTGGTTTTAGAGTTCATTGAACAAATCCTTGTTGCGGAAGTTAGCTGTCTCAAAAACAAGTAGGAGACGACGTGAGGAGTCTCTGGCTTGCCTTTCCAAAACCATGAAAATTTGAGACTCGTTACCTCGTCTCCTACAATGGAATAGTTTTTTAACCGAACAGCTAGACATTGAACCGGTTCCTTTCCTTGAGGGCGAGCTTGAGCGCGTTCTTCACCGCGTCGAGGCGCGCCGGCAGTTCAATCGGCTGGTTCGCATGGCGGCACGGGAAATCCAGTTCCTTCCGGTGATACTTCACCTTCATCTCGACAAACTTCAAACCATGCGCCGTGGAAATGACGACCACGCGCTCAGATTTGTCAATCTTGCCGGCCTTGAGCAGCTTGATGAGCACCGCCAGCGCCACGCCGGTGTGCGGGCAGTTGAACATGCCGGTGCGGTCGCCCAGCGCCGCGGCGTCGGCCAGTTCCTCCTCGCTGGCCTGTTCAACGATGCCGTTGAATTGTTTCAATGTGCGGATGGCCTTCTGCACGCTCACCGGGTTGCCGATTTGAATGGCGCTGGCCAAAGTCTTTTGCGCCTGGACCGGCTCGAACGTCTCGAAGTTGTTCAGATAGGACCGGTAAAGTGGATTGGCCCGCTCAGCCTGGGCCACCACGATGCGCGGCAGCTTGGAAATCAGGCCGAGGTCTTTCATCATCATCAGGCCCTTGCCGAGCGCGGACACGTTTCCGAGATTGCCGCCGGGAATGATCATCACGTCGGGCACCTGCCAGTCGAACTGCTGGACAATCTCGATGCCCACGGTTTTCTGGCCCTCGACGCGCAGTGAATTCATCGAGTTGGCCAGGTAAAGCGTTTCGTCCCGGGTGATTTCCTGGACGAGCTTCATGCAGCCGTCGAAGTCGGTGTCGAGATAGAGCACGAGCGCGCCGTTGGAAATCGGCTGGATGAGCTGCGCGCCGGAAATTTTCCCGCGCGGAAGGAGCACGATGGACGGGATGCCCGCCGCGGCGCAGTAGGTGGCCAGCGCCGCCGAGGTGTCGCCGGTGGAGGCGCAGACAACGGCCTTGATGGGCGCGCCTTCGGAAATCATCTGCTTGACCTGCGACACGAGCACCGTCATGCCGAGGTCCTTGAACGAGCCACTGTGGGTGTTGCCGCAGAGTTTGACCCAAAGTTCGTCCACCCCGATGATCTTGCCGAAGCGTTCGGCCCAGAACAGATTGGTGCCGCCCTCGTAAAGCGAAACGACGTCATCGTTCTTGATCTGCGGCAGGATCCATTCCTTCTTGCCCCACACGCCGGAGCCGTAGGGCCATTCGTTGCTCATGTAGCGCTTTTCAAAAAGTTTTTTCCAGCTCGCGGCGCTGCGGCGTTTGAGCGCCTTGAGGTCGTGCTGCACCTCCAGCAATGAATGGCAGCACTGGCATTGGTACACGATGGAGTTCAGCGGGTAGGTTTGCCCGCACTCCGGATTGATACATTGAAACCAGGCTCGATAGGACATGGTCATCTTTCCTGCGCCGCGCGGCCGGGAACTTTTCACCGGACCGCCACGGCACAATTTTCGCGCCACAGCATGGACATCCGCAATGCGGTTTTCAAGGAAACAGCGTCCGTCGGCCGGAAAAATTAGACTGGTTACTTTGCCGGGTAAGCGAATGCGCGCATGGGAAGAACCCAATTCCGTCGAAGCGGCTGGCCTCCCGTTGAATAAGCAGCCGCCGTGACATCATGGATGCAAGGATGACATCCACCCTCGCCCCCAGGAGTGGGAGAATCATTCGCCGCTCCTTTGAAAATTTATACGACGGAATTGACCGGACGCTCATCCGCAAACCCAGAATCAAACGAAAGCGATTTCCTCTCCTGTCCGCCTTCGCCTCTGGCTTCGGCGCGATCGCGTCGAAGCGCAGCGAAGACGGAGGGGAGAGGATAAAAGGTGAGGGCGGACGTAAATTCTCATCCCACTACAATCGTCGAGGAAGCAGAAAACGTATTTTTACGGGACGTTCAACTATCGCCGTCCCAGCCGCTCCAGCAGCTTGGCGTGAATCCCGCCGAAACCGCCGTTGCTGAACACCACCACGATGTCGCCGCCCTGCGCGCTTTTGGCGACGTGCGAGACAATGGCGTCCACGTCGGGCAGGTAAGCCGCGTTCTTGCCGGCGGTTTTCAGATCCTGCATCAGCTTTTCCGGGTTGAGCCGCTCTTCAGGCGCGATCTGCTCCAGTCGTGCCACCTCTGCCACCACCACCGCGTCGGCATCGGCAAAGGCGGTGGCCAGCTCGGATTGAAACACGTTCCGGCGCGTCGTGTTCGAGCGCGGCTCGAAGATGGCCCGGATTTTCTCGTGCGGGTATTTCAGCCGGAGCGCTTTCAGCGTCTCCCGGATCGCCGTGGGATGATGGCCAAAGTCGTCCACCACGGTCACCCCGCCCGCGATGCCGCGCACTTCCATCCGGCGCTTGATGCCCTTGAACGTGTCGAAGGCGGACTGGATTTGCTGGTTCTTCAACCCGCAATGCTTGGCACAGGCGATGACCGCCAGCGCGTTCCGCACGTTGAGTTCGCCGACCAGGTTCAGGTGAAACTTGAAACTGGGGATTTCAAATTCCGTCGCGGTCGGGCCGTAACGAATATTGAACGCCTGAATTGCCAGGGGCGCGGTTGTAGTGGCACGGGCATCTTGCCCGTGTGTTTCGTCTGCGGTTCGCACGGGCAGGATGCCCATGCCACTGGTGCCGAGACCGAAACGCTTGACTGGGCAATGCGTCACGTCGAGCAACGGCGCGAGATTCGGATCATCGCCGTTGCCCAGCAGCAGGCCGTTGCGCGGAATGATCCGGATGAAATGTGAGAACGTTTTTTTGATGGCGTCCAGGTTGTCAAAAATGTCGGCGTGGTCGAATTCGAGGTTGTTGATGATGCCGACCTCCGGCTGGTAATGGATGAACTTGCTGCGCTTGTCGAAAAACGCGGTGTCGTATTCATCGCCCTCGATGATGAACCAGTCGCTGTCGGTGAACCGCGCACCCTGGCTGAGATTGTTCGGGATGCCGCCGATGAGGTAGCTGGGATTCAGCCCGTTGTGCTCGAAAACCCACGTCAGCAGCGAGGTCGTGGTGGTCTTGCCGTGCGTGCCGGTGACGACGATGGAGCGTTTGCCGCGGATGAAGAATTCCGCCAGCAGCGCCGGCAGCGAGCAATAGCGCAGCTTGTGGTCGAGCACGAACTCGGCTTCCGGGTTGCCGCGCGAAATGGCGTTGCCGATGACGACGAGGTCCGGCTTGGGCTTGAGGTTCCGTTCCGCGTAACCGTTCATCACCCCGATCTTTCGGTCGGCGAGGAACGTGGACATGGGCGGATAAACATTCTGGTCCGAGCCGGTGACGGCAAAGCCTTTTTCCTGCATGGCCGCGGCGGCGGACGCCATGGCGGTGCCGCCGATGCCGACAAAGTGAACCGATTTGATTTCCGATGAAAACATGCCGGGCCATTAAACCACGAAGCCGCGCCGGGACAAAGTTTTTTGATGAAATCCACTGCCAATTCGCAACGGTTCCATCGCGTCCGGCAGTGGTGACGAGTTGATCAACGCAATGACGCCAAGGTGCGAAGGCGCAAAGGGGCTTTGGCTCCTGACGTCCTGGTGCCATTTCATAACATCGTTCCTTTCCCAGAAGAATTTTCACCGCGGATGGACACGGATTCACACGGATTGGAAAGAGGGAGGCACAATGTTTGACACGAATTGCGCGAATTATCGCCAATTAAATTCGCGAAATTCGCGTCTCGCCCATATCCGTGTCCATCCGTGGTTAAAGAAAAGGCTCTGCGGCTCTCTGCGTACTCGGCGTCTCTGCGTTGAAGGCGTTTCCGTTTGATTGTGGCTCCGCCGCGCCGCGCCTCCCGCTCGCGCGTCAGCGGAGTTGTGCAAAATCAGCCTTTCGGTTTCTTTTTCAAAGCTTCCCCGGCAAGCGCTGGGTCTGCTTGTTTTGGGCAAGTTGTTGCCGGCAGGCTGGATGCGTTAAAAATGATTCATAAGATTTTTGCAAGAATTGGCCTTGTATTTACAAGCGATTGGGAGGATAAAGATGTTTATGAACTGCCCTGCTTATTTGCCCTGTTCTAATCGAAGACGGCTGAACCCGCGGAAACAGGGCGACGGTTTCACCCTGACGGAGTTGCTGGTGGTGATGGGCGTCATTGCCCTCCTTGCCGTCACGCTGCTGCCGGCGCTGGCCGGGACAAAAATAGGGACGAAAAACATCCAATGCCTCAATAATCTCAGGCAACTGACGTCAGAGGCGCTCGCATACCAAAGTGACAACGGCGCCATCGGGTGGGGAGCCGTCAGTCAATTATGGATGACATCACTCATATCAAATCAAGGTTCATCCACCATCCGGCTATGCCCGTTGGCCATGAACCCAGCCAAGGGGGCCATTCCGAATTGCCAAGGCACGGCCAATAATGCCTGGCTTTGGTACGTTCTCTCAGATCCGAACAATCCCAGCAGCCCCATGGTTGCCACAAACGGCAGTTATGGAATAAACGGATGGCTTTACAAATATCACGCTAGTATGAGTGGTTTTATTAATTCTGGTGACGCAAACAGTTTTTTTCCGACTGTTTCAGCGATTAAACACCCTTCGCAGACCCCTGAATTTGTGGACGCATTATGGCCGGATCTGTGGCCCAATCAAGGAGGGGCTCTAGATGGTAATAATGGAGCATGGAACCTATACGACGACTTTAATAAATGCAACACGGTTACGACTGGCAGCCAGAACCAAGGCATGGCGCGCTGCTGCATCGCGCGTCATGGCGGAAAAGGTCCCATAGGGACATCCTTGAAGGTGAATGGCTTCACAAGGCCGTTGTGGAACGGCGGGGTGAATCTAAGTTGTGCCGATGGCCATGTGGAACCCACCACGCTGGAAGGTCTCTGGTCTTACTACTGGAACATGACTGTCGCCCCGGGCACACGCCCCCCCTTCTGACCATGGATTCCATTCAACAGTCCGGCCGTTCGTGTAGTTTCGCTGTGCGACCAAAGGGCGATGCAATCGGCGCCGTCGTTGATGTTTTGAAAGAACAGGCGCGATAAACAAAATGGAACCTTCAACTTCCCATGACCATGAAAATCAGAACTTCTGACGGTGTTGGATTCACCAACCCAAACTCACGCCGGACGCCCGCGGCCCCGCAGGCTTTTGGCCGGAACCTCATGGCGGCCGCCTGGCTGCTGGCCATGGCGACGCTTGTTCCGGCAGCCGGCGCGGCGCAATTGATCTCGGCGCGTAACCCCGCCGTTCCCCTGCCGGCGGGTGGCAACGATCATTCCGCCGCTCCCAGCGTCAGTCCCGATGGCCGTTTTGTGGTTTTCACCAGCATGGCCAACGATCTCGTGCCCGGCGGCAACAGTGTGTCGGCCTTGAACGTGTTCCTGCGCGACCGCACCGGCAACACTACCGCGCTGGTCAGCGGCAATTTGAGCGGTACCGGCGGCGGCAACGGCGACTCCGTGTCCGGCCAGGCCTCCACCAACGGGCAATTCGTTGTCTTCCAAAGCGACGCCAGCAATCTCGTGCCGAACGATACGAACGGAGTCACGGACATTTTTGTCCGCGATCTGGCGGCGGGGACAACCACACTGGTGAGTGTGTCAACAAATGGCGGTCCGGCGAACGGGGCCTCGACCGACCCGGTTATGACGCCGGACGGACGGTATGTGGCCTTCATCAGCAGCGCGTCGAATTTGGTTCCCGGAGACACCAACGGCATTCCGGACATTTTCGTGCGGGATCTGGTGGCCGGGACGAACGATTTGGTGAGCGTGGGGGCGCTTCTTCCCTCCGGCAGCACCAGCCCGATCATGGCGTCACCGGTCATCACGCCGGATGGCCGGTATGTGGCGTTTTTCAGCCTGGCGACAAACCTGGTGTCCGCGGTCCCGGGCACGACCCCCGGCGAAGTGTATGTGCGCGACCGGCTTCTGGGCACCATGACCTGGGCCAGCACGAATGCCGCGGCGATTGTGTCTGCCACGCTCCATCAGAACAACGGTCCGTCCTATCATCCCCGCTTGAGTGATGACGGGCGATACGTCGCTTTTAAAAACGGCCTGACAACCATGGGCTATCCAACCGGGATCTTCGTGATACTGCGTTATGATTCAACCGCGGGGACGACCGCACTGGTCAATGCGAACGGGATGGGATGTTCGGTTGACCTCGATGACAACGACGGTCCCGAAATGACACCGGACGGGCGTTTCATCGCTTTTGATCGCCATGAAGGCACGTTGAGTTCGGGTTATTCCAGCGTTCACGTGTGGGATTCACAAGGCGCGGTGGACACACTGGTCAGTGATAACGGCAACGGCGTCCAGGCTAATACGTACTCGTATGCGCCGGTGATCACTCCCGACGGCCAGTTCGTGGCGTTCCTGAGCAACGTTACCAATCTGGCCGGCAATATCATCTCCAACGGTTGTCATGTTTATCTGCGCAATCTGCAATCCAGCACCACGCAATTGGTGGACGTGGACACCAACGGCATCGGCTCGACCGATGATAATCTCGCTTCATTGAGCCTGAGCGCGGATGGTCGGTTCGTCGCCTTCAGCAGTCCGGATGGCAGCCTGGTCAGCCTGGACAAAAATCGCGCCACGGATGTGTTCGTGCGTGACCTCGTCGCGGGGACCACGGCAATGATTTCCCAAAGAAATGCGGTGGCGATTCCACAAACGGGCGACGGGTCCTGCTGGCTGCCTCAATTGTCGGTCAGCGCGGATGGCCGGTGGGTGGCCTTCGCCAGTTCGTCGGATGATCTGGTTTTGAATGACACAAACAACGCCCCGGACGTTTTCGTGCGGGACCTGGTGGGTGGCACCACCGTTCTGGCGAGCGTCGGGTTCGACGGAAGTCTGGCCTGGGGTGGCGCCTCGGTCAACCCGCTCATCAGCGCGGACGGCCGATACGTGGTCTTCCTCAGTTCGGCCACCAACCTGATCGCGGGCCAGAGCAATGCCAACTGGAACGTGTTCCGCCGCGATCTTCAGGCCGGCACCAACACCCTCGTCAGCGTGGGAACCGATGGGGTCAGTGCCGGCAACGGCGATGCTTCCGATCCGGTGATGAGTCCGGATGGGCGGTATGTTGCCTTCCTGAGCGCGGCGAATAACCTGGTGGCGGGAATCACCAGTGGAGTAAACACCTACTGGCGCGATGTGAATCTGGGACAGACCGTGGGACTCCAAGGCAGCGTTTCCTATCCTCTTTTCGATCCTTCGCTGGGCGGCAATGGCCGCTACGTCGCCTACGCGTACGGCGGTTCTCCATTTTGCCTTAACGCGTGGTTGCAGATCCGGGACACCCAGCTCGGAGTGGACATCTACACCAATACGGGCGCCGTCACCTCGGCGTCCATCGATCCGACCGGAACCAAAATCCTATATTGGATGGGCAACAACCCCTACTGGATTGCCAACACCCTTTACGTGGACGACATCGCCACCGGGACAAACATTTTCTCGATCCGCAGCATGGCTCCCGTCCGGAACTCCGCCGGCTGGAGCGATGACGGCCGCTGGCTGACCTTTGTTTCCAGCACCAACCCGATTACCGGCGATGACGGCACCAACAAGGTTTACCTGCGCGATTTTCAGACTGGCACGCTTTCTTTGATTGGGATCATCGGCCCCACCAACAGCACCATGGATGTGTCATCCGATGTATCGGTGATGAGCGGGGACGGACGGTTTGTGGTGTACCGCAGCGCCGCTGTCAACACGGTGATTGGGGACAACACCGCGCCTCCGAACGTTTTCCTGCTGGACCGTCTTACGGGATCCAACACGGTTCTGACCGCCGGACAGGCGGGCTCCAACCCGTTACCGTGGGTATCCCGGCCGGGGATCAGTGATGGCGGCACAACGATTGCCTTTTTGAACCTGGGTTCCGGCCTGGTGACCGGCGATTTGAATCGTGTGCCGGATGCCTTCGGGTATTGGGTGGACAGCGATGGGGATGGGATTCCGGATTGGTGGATGATTCAATATTTCGGGCATCCGACCGGGCAGGCGGGCGACAATTCGCTGGCGTCGGATGACGCCGACGGTGACGGCGCGTCAAATTTGCAGGAATATATCGCCGGCACAGACCCCACCAATCCAAACTCCGTGTTCCGGCTGTCGGCTGTGGCCCCGGCCAACAGCACCGTCAGCCTCACTTGGCCGGCGGCGCCGGGCAGGAGCTATCAAATTCAATACAAGACCAATTTGGAAGATCCCGTATGGTTGGCCGCGCCGGGCAACATCTCGGTGCTGGGCAGCCAGGGTTATTACCTTGCCCCGGCGGCCCAAACCTCGGGCTTTTATCGCGTTTTAGTATCAGATTAATCGCTCCTGAAAACGGTGGTGAAGGTTCGTGCCGGCGGCGTCTTCGGCTTGACCCCGGGGCCCAGGCGTTTTGGGCTTAACCTGGGATTGCTTTCCAGCGTCCAAGCTGGGAGAAATGAGACCACCAATAACTTTGAACATGCCTCTGCCAAAACGAGTTTGCTCCATTTTGATGCCCGTCGTCTGCCTGCTGGCCCTGGGCGCGCGGGCGGACGTAACCACCAATCCGCCCGCAACGGAATGGATTGATCCGGATACCGGCCATCGCGTGGTGCAGCTCTCGACCGAGCCGGGCAGCGAGAGCCTTTACTTCAACCTGAATCCCTTCACGCCGGACGGCCGGAAAATGGTCATCACCGCGTCGAATGGAATTTCCCTGGTCAATTTGCAGACGCACGAGGTGGAAAAAATCATTGAAGGCCGCGTCCACGTCATCATGGTTGGACGCAAAACCGGGCAGATTTATTACAGCACCAGGAAGATTGAAAACGGCGCCACGAACCGCTATGTCTGTGCGTTTGATCCGCAAACGAAGGCTGTCCGCCAAATTCTCAAGCTGGCGCGCGGCCAGGAGGTCTCCACGGTGAACGCCGACGAAACCCTGCTCGGCGGCACCATCATCGAGCGCACCGACTGGAGCACCAACCGGGATTTTTTTGACGGCGGTCCCAACCAGCGGACCCCGGACCTCCAAAGCGCGAACATTCAACGCGGCAAAAAAGGCCAGATGATGGAGGAACGGCTGGCCAAACGTTATCCCATGGAACTTTTTTTCTACAACCTCAAGACCGGCAAAACAAAAAAGGTCAATCGCTGCACCGACTGGCTCGGCCATCTGCAATTTTCACCGACCGATCCGAGCCTGCTCATGTTTTGCCACGAAGGCCCGTGGCACAAGGTGGATCGCATCTGGACCATCCGCTCCGACGGCTCGCATTTGAAGCTGATCCATCAACGCACGATGATCATGGAAATCGCCGGCCACGAATTCTGGAGCGCCGACGGCAAGACCATCTGGTATGACCTGCAAACGCCGCGCGGCGAGGATTTCTGGGTCGCCGGCTACAACGTCGAAACCGGCAAACGGACGTGGTATCATTTGCAGCGCGACGAATGGTCGGTGCATTTCAATGTGTCACCCGACAACACACTTTTCTCGGGTGACGGCGGCGACGACCGAATGGTCGCCCACGCCGGCAACGGAAAATGGCTTTATCTTTTCCGCCCCGAACTCATCTCCGACAAATCGGAGGGCAACATTGACATAAAAAATCTGATCCAGACCGGCGTGTTCCGTTCCGAGCGGCTGGTGAACATGAGCCGGCACGATTACGCGCTGGAACCCAACGCCATGTTCTCGCCAGATGGAAAGTGGCTCATCTTCCGCTCCAATATGAGCGGCAAAAGCCAGGTCTATGCCGTGGAATTGAAGAAGGCCGATGAGAAATAATGCAGCACCCGCGTCCCGCGGGTGGTTTCGGGCGTCGCGCCTGAAACAAACAGACACACAGTGTTGCCCGTTAGTTGGTAATGACAGCGACAAAGAAACTTTGTCCATTTGCCGTGCAATGCGGCGGGACGCCAAATTGAACCCGCCAGAGGCGGGTGCTGCCGCAGCTTCCGCTCCAAAATTTCACCGGCGACAAAGTCAGGCCTGATCTTCCGGCGGTGGATTCTCCCATTCGGGATAGACCTCCGGCGGGAGCCGGCCATGGCGGATCAATTCCTGCAGGTCGCGGATGATCGTGCGGCGGGCCACCCTGAATTCGCGGGCGAGCGCCGAGATGTTTGGCCGTTCGCTGGCCTTCCCCAGGCGTTCGACAACGTGGTTCTGGCGGGTGAGGCGGTCGGTGGACCGGCTGAACAATTCCTGCGCGTCCACGCGGCGCGAACGTTCCAGCGCTTCAAATTGCCGGACCACCTCGGTTTCGCCGCACTCCTGCAACGCGGTTTCCACCGTGCGCCGGAGGGCGTGGACGTCCACCGGCTTGGGCAGGCAGTAGTGCGCCCGCCGCGGGCCCTGCAAGGCGGCCATCTGCTGGCGCACCTCCAGCGCGCCGGACACGATGATGACGGGCACGTGCGGCAGCAGGTCCTTGAACCCGGGCAGAAAATCCAGGCCCAGTTCGCCTTCCGCCAGCACATGGTCGAGGATGAGGACATCCGGCGGCTGGCGCGGAATGCGCGCCAGCGCCTCGCTGCCGTTTTTCACGCGGACGAGTTTGTATTTCGCCAGCGCCTCCTCGTAGATTTCGAACTGAAGGTCGTCGTCTTCAATGATCAGGATGACAGGTGGATTCATGGGATGGATGGAAAACATCGAACGCTGAACATTGAACATCGAACATCGAATGAGAAGTGCATCCAACCCGGTGTTCGATGTTCGATGTTTCGGCTCATGATTTATGCCTTCGCCTCCGGCGGCAATTCCCGCACCGGCAGGATGAGCGTAAGCGTGCTGCCCCGGCCCACAACCGATTCGACAGCAATGCCGGCCTCCATTTTTTTGGCCAGTTCATAGGCCATGGAAAGGCCCAGGCCCGTTCCGCGCCGGGTGGACAGCGCCTTGGTCGTGAAAAACGGCTCGAAGATGCGCGGCAGGTTTTCCGGCGGGATGCCGCAGCCGAAATCGCGCACGGAAACCGCAACATGGGCGGCCGCCGCCGATGGCGTCAGCACCAGGCCACCGGGCAGCCGCTCCAGCTTTTGCGTGGCGAGGATGAGCTGTTTGTGCGTGGTCATGGCTTCGGCGCCGTTGAAGATAAAGTTCAGCAGGATCTGCTGGATTAAATTTCTCGAGGCCCACACCACGGGCAGGTCCGGCGCGGGTTTGAATTTCACCTCCACTTCGCGCAGGAAGCGGTCGCCGAGCAGCTTGAGGGTGTCGGCCGCAACGGCGTTGAGATCGCAGGGGCCGCCCTGTTCGCCGGCGCTGCCACTGAAACCGAGCATGGCGTTCACGATGCCGGCGCCCTGTTCCACCGCGGTTTTGATGCGATCCACGCGCGTGCGGATTTTCTGCGGATTGTCCGGGTTCTCCTCGAGGAGCTGGGCGGAACCCTTGATGATGGAGAGGATGTTGTTGAAGTCGTGCGCGATGCCGGCGGCGAGCGTGCCCAGCGCGTTCATCTTCTGGCTGTGCAACAGTTCCTGGCCGGCAATTTCGAGTTTGCGGGTGCGCTCGGCGACCTTCTTTTCCACCTCGGCATAGCTGCGGAGCAGCCGCCGGTGACGGTTGAAAGCCAGCGCCGCGAAGAACAGCGCCACGACCGCACCCGCCAGCGCGATGAGCACCAGCCGGATTTCCCGGTACCACGGCAGGGTTACCACAAATTCAACCAGTGCCGGCTTGGGGTCGATGTTCCCGTTGCGGTCCATGGTGCGCGCCTGGCAGACATGCCGGCCGGCCGACCGGGCGTAAAAGGAAAAGGTGTGCGTCTCCATGAAGGGGGACCAGTCGCGGTAATCCAGTTTGTAGGAGTAAAGCAGCCGGTCCTGGGACGTGAACTTCCATTTGTCCCGCCCGCTGAACGTGAGTGAAATGGGATCGCCCTCGCGGACGCGCAGTTCCCGGTTGGCCGGCTTTTCAATGAACGTGCGCGGCGGGTCCGGGTCGGCTTCGGGATGGTACCGGCTCAACCCGTGGGGCGTGCCGGCCCAGATGTTCCCGTGCTGGTCCTCAAAAATCTCATGCACGGTGGCGTCCGGCAGCCCGTCTTCCCGGTTGTTCTCGATCCAGGTTTTCTGGTAGTAACGATGGACACCGGCGTCGTCGGCCACCCACACACTGCCGTCACGGGCGCACTGGAGAGCGTTGATGTGGTCGAAGCCGGCGTACACAGACAACCAATCGCGCCCGTTGAATTCCCAAAGCTTGTCCTGCGTGGCGCACAAAATCCGCCCGTCAGGCAGTTCCGTGAAGTAAAGGACCACGTCGGGCACGGCGCGGTTCGAAACCGGGAACGCCCGCCACTTTTTCTCGTGATACCAGGCCATGCCCATGTCTCCGCTCAGCCAGAGATCGCCGTTGCGCGCGGCGAACAGGGTGGAGCAGATCCCGACTGCGTCCGGGTCGGGCGGCGGCTCGGCCAGCGGCTGGTATTGAACCCCGTCGAACCGGTCGAAATAACACATGGTCCATTTCCCGGTGGCCGTTTCGGAATTCCAGCTCTGGACGGCGAGACTGCCGTCCCGCAGCAAACCCAGCGGCTTCACGTGCCGGACATCGTCCCGAAGGTGGAGGCTGGGGCTGAACGCGCCTGAAATGGGATTGAACTGGAGCGGGTTTTCGACCACGTCCAGCAACAGGGACCCGTTCTTTAGCGGAAACAGCGCGCGGACGGACTGCGCGTCGCGCGTCGCGGATTCCGGCAGCGCAAACTCGCGATGAATTTCGCCCTCGAGCGAGTGCAGCCGGTCGTTGGCGACAAACCAAAGCCGGCCGTCGGCTTCGCTCGCGAGGCAGTGAACCAGGGAATTGAGCTGCGCGAGCGGGCGGGGGCTGCGCCAGAGGGGAGGGGTGTAATGAAACAAGCCGGCCGAAGTGGCCAGCCAGAAGGTGCCGCGGGGTTCCATCGCCATGTCGAAATACCGGCGGGCGGAAACATCCTGATCCGGCGCCAGATTTGTCTCTCCCGGCATCTGCCGCAGCAGGACATCCGAGGTCAGAACCCATAAGGCCTTGTTGCCGCTTCGCCACGCGCGCCGGATTTTTTCCACGCCCGCCGGCTGCGCCGTCCAGCCGGCGCCGTCGAAACGCGCCACGATGGCGTGTCCGTCGGCGATGGAATCGGCGACAACGGTGACGCCGCCTTCGTCGTCCTCGCGCGGCGCGCGCAGGTTTTGGATCTGCAGCGATTCCGGCGGGAGGTAATCGCTCCAGGCGTATTCAAGTTTCGACGCCTTGCCCAGGCCCCGCTCGCCGGTGATCCACAGTCCGCCGTCGCGCGCCACCACCATGTCCGTGAATTTCCCAAGGCGCGTCTGATCGCACCGGAGCAACCCCTGGGTTTGGGGGCGTTCCGGATTTTCCACGTTGAAATCCATCAACTGGTCGTCGCGCAAAAACAGAACCTGGCCCTGGCGGGCCGGGTAGAGCGGCGTGAGCATGTTGAATTCGGCGGTGATTTCCGGCACCGGATGCATCACCCAGGCGTCCGGTTTGACCCCTTGCAGCAGCCCGTTTCGGAAGGTCGCCCAAAGCTGGCCGCCGGAGCTTGCGGAAATCTCTTCGGCCGTTTCCGGCAGGATGAGCGGCGTGACGTTGTAGCCATCCAGCTCGGTGGCGAAGGTGCGGTTGCGGTGCAGGGCCAGAACCTTTCCGTCCGGCGCGACCGACACGGCAACGCAGGCGGATTGATGCAACCCGTCGTCAACCTTGTACTCGCGCCAATAGGAGGCGCTCTGGCCGAGGCCGGCCTGCGCCGGCGCCAGCAGAGCTGTTCCCAGAAGGAAAATGCGCCGCCAAAACTTCATTTTCGCCAATCGGTTTTTTGGGCCGCGCCGGATTATCCACCGATTCCGGCGGCTGTGCAATCAAATGCACAGTTGTCCAAGGCTGGGACGAAGAGTAAAACGAGGCTGGAATTATTATTATGAAACGGCAACTTCAAATACGGGTTTCGTGGCCGGAATGCATGAAGTTCCCGGTGCGGGTGAAGATCAACCCTTCAACTTCCTTTCCAGAATCTCGCCGGCGAGCGCCGGGTTGGCCTTGCCCTTGCTCAGCTTCATCACCTGGCCCTTGAGAAAATTCAGCGCGGCGGCCTTGCCGGCCTTGAAATCGGCTGCCGGGCCGGGATTGGCCGCAATCGCCTCGTCGCAGAATTTTTCAATCGCACCGGTGTCGCTGACCTGCGCCAGGCCTTTTTCCTGGACAATCACCGCCGGTGGCTTTCCGGTCTCGAACATCTCGGCAAACACCTGCTGCGCCGCCGAACTGCTGATGGTTTTGTTCTCGACCAGACCCGCCAGCTCGACGATGGCTTCGGGCTTGAATTTGAGGTCGGCGAGCGTGAAAAGTAGGGCAGCGCTTCCAGCCTGCCCATCTTCCGCATTTTCCTGGGCAGGCTGGAAGCCTGCCCTACTTTGACTCGCCTCGGCCAGCTTGGCGCGAAGGTTGTTGATGACCCAGTTCGCAATGGATTTCGGGTTCTTCGACTTTTTGGCAATCCCTTCAAAATAATTCCCCAGCGGCACGTCCCACACAAACGTCTGGGCGTCGGTTGCGGGCAAACCGTAATCCTTCATGAACCGCTGCTTGCGCGCCAGCGGCAGTTCCACCACGCGCGATTTCACCTCGGCCAGCCAGGCGTCCGTCGGCGCCTGCGGCATCAAATCCGGATCGGGGAAATACCGGTAATCGTGGGCATCTTCCTTCGTGCGCATTTCCTCGGTGATGCCGGCCACGTCGTCCCAGCGGCGCGTGGATTGAATCAGCTTGCCGCCCTTGGACACGACTTCGATCTGGCGCGGGATTTCGTATTCCAGCGCGCGGCGCACGCCGGAAAAACTGTTCATGTTCTTGATTTCAATCTTCGCACCGAGGTCCTTCGCACCCCTGGGCCGCACGCTCACGTTCACGTCGCAGCGCACCATGCCCTTTTCCATGTCGCAATCGCTCACACCGCCATACACCAGAATGTCCTTGAGCGCGTTGAGATATTCGTAGGCCATGTCGGCGCTCGTGAGGTCCGGCTCGGAAACGATTTCCATGAGCGGCACGCCGGCGCGGTTGAAGTCCACGCCGCTGTTGCGCTCGAAATGCGTGCTTTTGCCCACGTCCTCCTCCAGGTGGGCGCGGGTGATGCGGACGCGCGAAAGGCCGCCGTTGAATTCAAACTCGACCCAGCCGTTGGCCGTGGACGGCTGGTCGTATTGGGTGATCTGGTAGTTCTTCGGCATGTCCGGATAGAAATAACTTTTCCGGTCGAACTTGGCGAAGCGGGGAATCTCGCAGTTCAACAAATAACCGGTGAGCACGGTCAGGCGCAGTGCCTCATCGTTGGGCACGGGCAGCACGCCGGGCAGGCCGAGGCAGACGGGGCAGACGTTGGTGTTGGGCGGCGCGCCGAACGCATTGGCGCAACCGCACCACATCTTCGATTTCGTCTTGAGCTGGACGTGGGTTTCCAGACCGATGACCGCTTCGTATTCCATGATGGCGGGGGAATTTTTACCACGGATGGACACGGATGAACACGGATTTTTGTGGTAGAACCGGCCTCAACGGTCCGGCTTGGCCTTAAGTATTCAATAGGATAGGATTTCAACGCAAAGGCGCCAAGACATAGCGCGGCTTGCGCCGCAACCACAGGTTTTAGACTGCGGCGGGAAGCGAAGCGCCACGCCGCTTTTGGACGCAACTGGCCGTAAGAAAAGCGGTGTCGCCGCTGCGCTTTGCCACCGCAGTCCAAATCTTTGTCGTCTGTGCGCGAAGTTGCAGGGTTGTAGTACGGATTTTTGGCGAGGCCGGCCAACATTCGGCTGAAAAATCGCTTCGCCTTTCCGGTCACATTGCGTTATTATGACGGTTATGCAGCCTCAAAAGGCAGGTAGTCCGATGCGAATATTGATTGTCGACGACGAGGAAAATATTCGCCGGATAATGGTGGTCGTGCTCGAAGCGATGGGGCACGAAACTGTGAGCGTGGGCAATGGCGCTGCCGCGCGGCAGCAGCTTGAAAACGACACGTTCGACATCGCATTCCTGGATTTAAAATTGAACGGGGAAAGCGGACTGGATTTGCTGCCCGAGTTGTTGAAGCTCAATCCGGATTTGGAGGTGATTGTGTGTACTGCTTTTGCCTCGATTGAAACGGCGGTGGAAGCGATGCGGCGCGGCGCGGTGGATTACATCCCCAAACCCTTTACGCCCGAACAAGTCCGTCAGGTGATGGACCGGCTGATCCAGGCCCGCAAGCTCCGGAGCCGCGTGGCGGAACTGGAGTCCCGCATTTCGGCTGACACCTTGACGACCGACCTGACCACCAGCGAGCCGGCGGTGCAAAAGGCGCTCGATCTGGCATTCAAGGCCGCCGCGACACCCGCAACCATTCTGCTGCTGGGCGAAAGCGGCACGGGGAAAACGGTGATCGCCCGTGCGCTGCATGAAAACAGTCCGCAAAAGGACAACGCTTTTGTGACCGTGAGTTGTCCGAGCCTGTCGCGGGAGTTGTTGGAGAGCGAATTGTTCGGCCATGCCAAGGGCGCCTTCACCGGCGCGGTGGCCGACAAGATCGGCAAGGTCGCGCTGGCCGATGGCGGCACGCTGTTTCTCGATGAAATCGGTGAATTGCCGCTGGAGATACAACCCAAGTTGCTGCGGCTGTTGCAGGAGAAGGAATATGAACGCGTCGGGGAGGCAAAGGTGCGCCACGCCAAGGTTCGGGTGATTTCCGCGACCAACCGGAACCTTGAAAAGGCCCTTCAGGAAGGACGTTTCCGGGACGACTTGTATTACCGGCTCCACGTCATCGCCGTCCATATTCCGCCTCTGCGGGAACGCCCGGGCGACTTGCTGAAAATCGCGGAGCGTTACCTTCAGTTTTTCTCCCGGCAATGCGGCAAACAGCTCAAAGGTTTTTCCAAGGAGGCGGAAGCGGTCCTGCGACAATATGCCTGGCCGGGCAACCTGCGCGAATTGCGCAATGTCGTTGAACGGGCCGTCATTCTGGCCGACACCCACGAAATCCATCTGCTGGATTTGCCGGAAAAAATTTTCCCGAATTCCCCGCCGGCACCGGCGCCGGGTGTTCAAATCGGCGCAAGAGTGTCCCTGAGGGAAATCGAAACCGAACATATCGCCCGGGTGATGAAACAGACGGCCACGATGACTGAAGCCGCAAGGGTTTTGGGCATTACCCGGGACACCCTGCATCGTAAAAAGAAGGAAATATCCCGTGCCCCGCACGTTCAGGACGGATAACCTGTTCCCGCACCCATGTTGCGCACCCGATTGTTTCTTCATCTGACACCGTTCGTGGTCATTTTGCTGGCCGTTGGCGTTTATGCCATCGTGCAGTTTGCCCGCCTGGCCGGCAGCGTTGATGCCGCGGTGACGAACAGTTACCAGAGCTTCACCGCGGCATCGGCCATGAGCCTGGCCCTGGCGGGAATGGACCGGGAGTTGTCGTGGGTGCTCTCCGGACCGCGCGTCAGCAATAAAAATGCCCTGATGGAATACCGGAAACATTTCGAGACCAACCTCGACTTGCTGCACAAGACCAGCACACTGCCCGGGGAAATGGCCCTGACCCGGCAGGTGGCGACCAATTACCAGGCCTTCCTGAAGGCGGTTGACACCATCAGTTCCCTCGACGGTCCGGAACAGCAGCGTCAGGCGTATGAACAGGATGTGGTGCCGAGCGGGCAGACGATAAACCTGCTGCTGGGGAAAATTCATGATCTGAACCACAAAGCCATCCTGGCGACCAGCCAGAACATCCGGGAAAAAACCCAGGCCGTCACGCATCTGATGATCTTCGGCATGGTGGTCGCGCTGCTGATTTCCACCTTTGCCGGTTATCAATTTGGCCGCTCGATTTTGGAGCCGATTCAATTGTTGACCCGCGCGACCCGCGAATTGGGCGAGGGCAAACTGGACCAGCCCGTGCCGGTTGCCACCCGGGACGAACTGGGGGAACTGGCCCTGGCATTCAACAAAATGGCGGCCCAACTTCAGGAATACCGCCATAGCACCACGGAAAAAATAGTCCGCCTCCATCGCACGATGGAAGCGACGCTCGCTTCGTTTCCGGACCCGATTTTTGTTTTGGACAAGGAAGGACACATCGAATTGAAAAACCCGGCGGCGGATGGCCTGGCCTCCGGCCTCCACCTGGACGGTCAATTGCCCGACAAGCTGCAGGCCATCGCCCGGAATACCCTCGCCAGCGGCGAAAATTTTCTCCCGGACAGCTTCAACGAAGTCATCACCTACCGGATCAACGACGTGGACAAGTTTTTTTTGCCGCGCGTCCTGGCCATGCGCAACAAGGAAGACGCGCTGTTCGGGGTGGCGGTGGTTTTGTACGACGTCACCCGCTTCCGCCTGCTGGATGCCACCAAAACCGATCTCGTCGCAACGGTCAGCCACGAAATAAAAAGTCCGCTGACCAGCGTGCGGATGGTGCTGCACCTTTTGCTCGAAAAAACCGTCGGGGCGCTGACGCCCAAGCAGGATGAATTGCTCCAGGCGGCCCGGAACGACACGGAACGGCTGTTGCGGATTTTGAACGACCTGCTCGATCTCGCCCGATTGGAGGAAGGGAGCGACAGCTTGCGCAAAGAGCCGGCGGCGCCCGCCGAATTGCTGACCAGCGTAATGAAGGAAATGGCCGGTAAAATTACCGCCAGGGGTTTGAATGTAAACTTTATGATCGAGCCGGATTTGCCCGCCATCCTCGTGGATCGGCAACGCATCAACCATGTCTTCACCAATCTCCTCTCCAATGCCATCAAGCATTCACCCGCCAACGGCGAAATTATTCTTGGGGCCAGGCTGGTCAAAGACAATGACGTTGAATTCAGCGTCACCGACCATGGCCCCGGCATCCCGGAAGAATATCACAGCCGGATTTTTGACCGTTTCTTCCGCGTGCCCGGCCAGTCGCTGTCCGGGGCCGGACTGGGACTGTCCATCGCCAGGGAAATCACCGTGTCACATGGCGGACACATTGGAGTAAGAAGCGCGCCCGGCCAGGGCTGCAACTTTTACATGGTTTTGAAAAGCGTCATGTCCCCGTCCGTTTGATTTCACCGGCGTTCATGGCACGCTGCTGCAAATTATCTCCCCTTAAAACTTGCGTGAATGGAGGGCGTTTTCTAAAACAAACCCGCATGTCCGCAAAGACCCGATTCAATTTGAACCAATTCCTGGCCACGCGCACCCAATCCGTCAATGCCGCGCTCGACCGTTTCCTGCCGTCCGAGAAAACCAAACCCGCCACCATCCACAAGGCGATGCGCTATTCGCTCTTTGCCGGCGGCAAGCGGATGCGCCCCGCGCTCTGCCTCGCCGCCGCCGCCGCCTGCGGCGGACGCGAAGCCGACGCCCTGCCGCTCGCCTGCGCCGTTGAGTGCATCCACACTTATTCGCTCATCCATGACGACCTGCCGGCAATGGACAACGACGATTTCCGCCGCGGCAAGCCGACCAACCACAAGGTGTTCGGCGAAGGTATCGCCGTGCTGGCGGGCGATGCGCTTTTGACCGAGGCGTTTGCGGTGGCCGGGACATGCAAGGCCACACCGCGCTATTCGCACCGACGGATGTTGCATGAACTTTGGGAAGCCGCCGGCTCTCGTCAATTGATCGCCGGCCAGGTGGCGGATTTGGAAGGCGAAGGGAAAAAACTTTCCGTGGCCGAACTGCGTTACATCCACGAACGCAAGACGTCGGCGTTGCTGTGCTGTTCCGTGCGGCTGGGCGGCATGAGCGCGAACTGCACAGCGGCGCAGCTCAAGGCGCTGACGGATTTCGGCTATCATGTCGGGCTGGCGTTCCAGGTGATTGACGACATCCTGGACGTGACGCAGACGAGCGAGCAGCTTGGCAAGACGGCGGGCAAGGACGTGGCCGTACAAAAGGCGACCTACCCGGCGATTGTGGGCCTGGAAAAATCGCGGGAAATTGCGGAGCAACTCACGGCCAAAGCGTTTGCCGCGTTAAAAGTTTTCAAAGGCCGCGCCGTCGCCCTCGAAGCACTCGCGGAATTTCTTTTGAAGCGGGACCGATAACATTGACCGGTACTCCTTTATGAAACGAAAAAAATGCCCGGTTGAACCGGCCAAGTCATTGATCCGTTGGCGCGGAAATCACAAGCTGGAACGCGTCCGGCAAATCGCCAGCCGCAGCGGCCAGAGCATCAATCAAATGGTGAATTCGTGGGCGGACATGGTCATCGCGCAAAATGAGGCCGAGGCGTCGTTCCTCGCCGCCGCCGCGCGCGGCAACCCGGAACGCGGACTGCGGCTGTTGGAAAAACTGAACCGGCTGGATCGGAAAAACCGGATTGCCGGCACGAAGCCATGATGCCGATTTCGCCGTGCCGTCGCCCTCGAAGCGCTGGTGGAATTTCTGTTGAAGCGGGACCGATAACAGAACATTTTTGTATGAGCCCGTATTGAAATCGACCGACATTGGTGACTCGTTGAACCGAATTTTAGATGAGCTTTTGAAAAAATTGGAATAACGCTTCTGTTCCGTTTGCTCCCATCGGTGTCTCGCAACAAATTTTCATTTCCAACCGGGCGTGGCGGCTTTCGGCAGAAAGCCGCACTCATCCTTTTTCCCGAAGCCCTGCGGCATCTGCCGTCCGCCGCCTCCAGGTTTTAACGCAAAGGCAAACACCGACCATCCTTTGCGACGCACTGCAATCTGCCAGGATCATCGCGGATCGCGAGGATTTTGGACTGCGGTGGCAGAGCGCAGCGGCGACACCGCTTTCGACTGCGGATCGAGCTTCCAAGGCGGCTTGGCGCTTCGCTTCCCGCCGCAATCCAAACAGATTTGGTTGCCTTCTCCGTTCTGCACCTTTGCGTCTTTGCGTTAAACCCGGTCGTCATTCAATACACGAGAACCTGCACCGCCGCATCCTGTGCCGACTTTACCACGTCTTCGAACTTCCGGTCAGCCGTGATTGGTTCCTTCAGCTTTCTACAATGATGTCGCGCCGACGGTGCTGAACTTCACCCGCTCCAATCGCCCGTGCGGAGATAGCGTTTGAGTTTTTCCTTGAGCGTTTCGCGGCCGCGATGGATGAGCGATTTGGTGGCCGAAAGCGAGCAGTCCAGGACCTCGGCGATTTCCTCGTAGCTCAATTCATCCTGCCGGCAGAGCAAAATGGCGCTGCGCTGGTTTTCGGGCAGTTCGGCCAGCGCCTCCTCGATTTTTTGGGCCAGTTCCCCCTGCAACAGTTTTTCCGGCGGGGCCATCTGTGATTTGTCCTCGTATTGCCGTTGCGGCCCGCCCTCGCGGGACTCGTTTTCCGCCTGGGTTTCCTCGATGGATTCGGCGGGGTGGCGGTAGCGGCGGCGGAGTTCGTTCAGGCAGAGATTGCGCGCGATGGTGAACAGCCACGTGGAAAATTTCGCGGTTTGTTTGTACCGGCTGCGGGATTTATACACCTGTAGAAAAACATTTTGCGCCAGGTCCTCGGCCTCGGTCTCGTCGCGCAGCGAGCGGCAAACGAAATTCATCACCGGCTGCTTGTATTTTTCCAACAGCCCGGCGAACGCCTCCCGGTCGCCGCGTTTGACGCGCAGCATCAGGACGGCATCGGGATCGGGTTGAACCGGCATCGCGGACAAAGTGTATCAGATGCCGCGCAAACGAAAAGGTTTCGCTGGTCAAAATCCTCCTCGTCCTCGTCCTCATTCTCGGCTTGGAATTTCGAGGGCCAGAAGGAGGACGAATAGCGCATCTGGACACCGCGACGGAACGCCGCATTCATGCGGCAGCGGCCCGGCGTGATTGAACGAGCAGCCGGGTAAATCCGGCGTTCCTTCCTAACGGTGCAATTTTGTTTGTCGCAGTGTTTAGGTGCGCCCAGGACGAAGGAGGCTGCGGCCGTGGCTTGCTTTGCAGATGGTTTGCTCCCAATTTATGCGCCCGTGCAGGATTTAATCAAAAAAATTGAAGCCGATGCCAAGGCACGTCTGCCGTCACCGCCGAACAGCAACCCGGCGGAAAGGCTAGCGCGCTACAAGGGTTTCCTCAAGGTGGAAACCCACCGGCTCAAACTGCAGCATCGCGCCGGCGGGGGCGGGCGCGAAATCTGCCAGGCACGCGCGGCGATCCTTGACGCGCTGTTGCGGCATCTGTGGGCGGAAGCGAAAAACACCCTGTCGGCACAGGCGCAAAAGGAGTTTCCGCCGCTCGCGCTCGTCGCCATCGGCGGCTACGGCCGCGCGGAATTGAATCCGCACAGCGACATTGATTTCATGTTTTTGCACGACGGCCAGGTCGCGGCAAACAAACCGCTGCCGCATTTGTCGAAGCTGATTGACGGCGTGTTGTATCCGCTGTGGGATATCGGCCTGAAGGTCGGCCACTCGGTGCGGAGCCTGGGCGATTGCGTCAATGTCGCCAACGCCGACATGCAATCCAAAACGTCGCTCATCGAGGCACGGCTGATTGCAGGCGACGAGGCGCTGTTCAAAAAATTCCAAAAGACACTCGTGGCCAAATGTGTTGACGGTTATGAGGGAAAATACATTGCCGCGCGGCTCGCAGACCAGACGGGGCGTCACGGCAAGTTCGGCAACTCGGCCTGCATGCAGGAACCGAACATCAAAAACGGCTGCGGCGGCCTGCGCGATTTCCAAAATGTGCTGTGGATGGCGTTTTTCAAGTATCGCTCGCGTTCGCTGAAGGAATTGCAGGAGCGCGAGTTTGTCGCCGAGCCCGAGCGCAGGCAGCTGGAAGCCGCCTACGACTTTCTGCTGCGCGTGCGGACGGAATTGCACTACCACGTCAACCGTCCGCTCGACGCGCTGGGCAAAAATTTACAGCCCGCGGTGGCGCTCGGCCTCGGCTACGGCGAGCGGTCGCCGAGCCGGCGCATCGAAAAATTCATGCGCGACCTTTACACGCACATGCGGAACATTTTTCTCATCACGCGCACGCTGGAACAGCGCATGGCCCTGCTCGCGCCGGTGCCGAACCGGCTGGCCTCGCTGCGCGCCTGGCTGCCCAAACGGGGCCGGCCGGCGGAGCCGGTGGATGGTTTTTTGTTCGGGGCCGGCGAAATCCGCGCCGCGTCCAGCCGCATTTTTCGCGACCAGCCGCGCCGTTTGATGCGCGTGTTCCTCCACGCGCAACAACGCCGGCTGCAGTTGCATCCCGATCTCGCGCAGCTTATCCGGAACCAGCTTTCGCTGGTGGACCGCGATTTTTTGAACGACGCGCACGTGCGCGAGACGTTTCTGACCATTCTCGAACGCCGCGGCAGCGTCGCGCCGGTGCTGCGCGCCATGCATGAGGTGAATTTGCTCGGCAAATACATTCCTGAATTCGGCCGGCTCACCTGCCTGGTGCAACACGAGTTTTATCATCAATACGCCGCCGACGAACACACACTGGTCTGCCTCGAACAACTCGACCGGATTTGGGAGGCGCAGAATGAGCCTTACAAACATTACGCGCCCCTGTTTCAAGGTCTCGATCGCCCCGGCCTGCTGTACCTCGCGCTGCTGCTGCACGACGTCGGCAAGTCCGATCACCACAAAAAAGGACTCCACGCCGAAGTGAGCGCGGAGATGGCCCTGCGCGCCGCGAAACGGTTGCGGCTGGACGCCCCGGCGTCCCGCCTGCTGCACACTCTCATCGAAAATCATTTGCTCATGGCCGGCTTGTCCCAGCGGCGCGACCTCGACGATCCCGCCGTCATCCGCAATTTCGCCCGGCAAATCCAGACGCCTGAGACGCTGGATCTGCTCACGCTGCTGACGTTCGCCGATTCCCAAGGCACCAGCGACAAGCTGTGGAACGGCTTCAAGGACTCGCTGCTCTGGCAACTCCACGACCGCGCGATGGCGCTGCTCACCGGCGGCACGGAATTCGTCCGCGCTTCGCGGATCCAACGCGAATCGGTGCTGCAGGAAGTCCGCGAACTGGCGCCGAAATCAATCAGCAACGAGGAGCTTAACGCGCATTTCGCCGCGCTGCCGCAGCGTTATTTTGAAATCCACACGGCGGAAGACATTGGCAATGACCTCGAACTGACGCATCGCTTCATGCGCCGGCAAGTTCTGGAGGACGACCGCGTGTTGTCGCCCGCGACGGCCTGGCAGGATGAACCCGACCGCGGCTACAACCTGGTCAAGATTTGCACCTGGGACCGCGCCGGGCTGTTCAGCAAGATTGCCGGCTCATTCAGCGCCGTCGGGCTGAACATTCTCAGTGCGCAAATTTTTACGCGCAGCGATGGCGTCGTGCTCGACAAATTTTTCGTCAACGACGCCCAAACCGGCAATCTCGCGCCGCGCGAGTGCCAGGACAAATTCACCGCGCTGCTCGGAAAGGTTTTGAATGACGAAGGCCTTGACCTGGCGGCGCTCATCGCGCGCGAAATCAACCGCCAGCCGGCCTATTCAGCCTACGCCGGCGAGCGCCTGGCGACGCAGATTTATTTCGACAACGCGGCCTCCGACACGCGCACGCTGGTCGAGATCGAAACCGAGGACCGCCTCGGCCTGCTTTATATGATTTCGCAAACGTTCACCGAACTCGCGCTGGACATTTCCGCCGCGCGCATCGTCACCGAACGCGGGGCGGCCATTGACACTTTTTACTTGCATGAACTCGGCGGTGGCAAGATCACTGCGCCGGAACGGCAGATTTTGATTGAACACCGTTTGCGCGAAGCCATCGGCCGGCTGGATGCCGTGGCATGATCGCCCCGCAAACCTGTTGCCAGCCGCCGGTCGGTCTGGTAGAAACAATCAGGTTCAACTTGGAATGCCGGGTTGATGAATGATTTTGCTGAAGCTGCTTGCTGGCGGGCCTGCCCGCCGTAATGGCTTGGCTGCGGATGCGGGTGTGGTTCAGTGGTAGAATGCGGGCTTCCCAAGCCTGAGATGAGGGTTCGATTCCCTTCACCCGCTCCATTCATAATCAAGGACTTACGACAAAGTGCAAGTAAATTTGACCTCTTCGGATTCTGTTCCCCACAGGGGTTGATCTCCGTTCAACAAAACCTAAACCAAAAACTGTCAACCAATTTTCTGGGAAATTGGTCTCATAATTAACTTTGCCGCACACAGCCTGCCGCGCGGCACCCTGTTCGTCGAAGCCCCGCATTGCTGGGCGAAGGTGGAAAAGCTTTACGCGGTTGATTTCACGAAATCTTCAGTAGGGTAACACCCCATATCGCTCCCATGGTTACCGGCCTATTGTGAAAGGTGCGACAAAAAACAACCTCTTTACGAAAAACAAACACAGGAAAAATTATATGAAACGGAAATTACAAATCATTGCCAGCGCGTCCGCCGCGTCTTTCCTGGCGTTCTCGGCGTTGGCCCAGGAAACATTTTATCCCCGAACGGCTGAAACCGTTTCCACTCGTCAACCCCCGACCCAGGCACGCTCGGAACGGCTCAACGGCGCGGCCAAGGCCACCGACATTATCGGAATGACCGTCAATAACTATCAGAACGAAAGACTCGGCAAAGTGGAAGACCTCGCCGTGGATGTGGAGTCCGGACGGATCGTCCAGGTGATTCTTTCCACCGGTGAATTTCCCGGCCTGGGCAACACGTTCACCGCGGTGCCGCCGGGAGCCTTGCGTCATGATGCCGCGGACAAGGTCCTTCATCTGAACGCCAGCAAAGCGAAACTCGCGGCGGCCCTCAAGTTTGACTCCTCGAAGTGGGACAAAAGCACGCAATCCAATCGGGTGACTGAAGTCTATGGTTATTACGGCGAACGGCCTTATTTCGTTGCCGATAATGAAGGATACCGGAATCCGAATCTGGATGGAACGGTCGCCGCAACTTTGCCCCACAACATGGATGGATCAATCGATACGGATGGCGCGCGTACCCTGGACAAGGCCGGCAATGTGGAAATGGCCGCCAATGTGGAGGCAACCAACAACTGGATTTCAACCCGCAACCCGGACGGAACCATGACGCGGGAATATTACTCAAATGAACGGCGGGCCAACAATGCCTGGTCGCGGCTCGGTTATGTGCAGAAGGCGGGCCGGCTCCTGGGCACGCCGGTGAGCAACTTGCAGGATGAGAGACTCGGCCAGGTGGAAAACCTGATGGTGGATCTATCGGCGGGCCGCATCGTGGCGGTCATCATTTCGTCCGGCGGATACATCGGGCTGGGCGACGCGTTGAGCGCCGTGCCGCCCACCGCGCTCCGGTTCAATGCGGCACATGACATCCTCCTGCTTGACGCCTCAAAGGAGACGCTGGCCAATTCACCGCACTTCAAGGCCGGTCAATGGCCCGATTTCAGCCAGCCCGGTTATACCGGCGAAGTTTACCACGCCTACAGGGTTGAACCTTACTTCAGCACCACCGCGACGACCGACGTTGATAACACCCGGCAAATTGTTCGTGATCGCGACAGCAGCACGCTGACCACGCTCAATCAGGGCAACAGCCCGGCCGACGTGAACATCGCGGCGCAGATTCGCAACGAAATCATCGCCGACAGCAGAATGTCCGCGAATGCCAGAAACGTGAAGATCACCGCCATTGATGGCCGGGTCATCCTGTGCGGGCTGGTCAACAACACCGGGGAAAAACGTCTCATCGGTGAAATCGCGGATCGGATCGCGCACCCCGGGAATGTGGACAACCAACTGGACGTGATATTTACCACCATCAGCCGCAACCGCAAGGCCAAGACAAAACACGATCTCACCGCTCAAGCCGCTTGACTCCACCTTCACACCCCGCTTGTCAAAGCGTGACCGTGAGGCGGATGCAAAGAAGTAGCATGCCCTATTTTCCGGTGAAAGGAAAGCCGTCGATCACTTTTCACTAGCCCTGCTGCCCATCCAATCAAGTATCAGAAAAGTGCAAGCGAAGAACGGAAACACTCCATACAACGTGTCGCTTG
>Ga0181530_10000717_pt1 | contig 42737 bp, 27 predicted proteins | sample PEATcosm2014_Bin_42_FD_119769 | JGI IMG/M metagenome (GOLD analysis project Ga0181530, IMG submission 119769) | Peatland microbial communities from MTU Mesocosm Facility, Houghton, MI, USA - PEATcosm2014_Bin10_60_metaG | ecosystem: Environmental > Terrestrial > Soil > Wetlands > Peat | place...
AAGTGGCTTCCTTGGAATTATGAGCAGGCCATCGCGGCCGCGGGCTGCGGTTGACTCGCCGGTTTCCGCTCTTCACCCATTTTCCGAGCCCAGCCATGCGGACGTGCCGAAATCAGGCCGGGGTGCCGCTTTTTGGCGCTACGCAAGCTGACCGGAGCAACACGAGCAATGCCAGTGCGTGAAGCCGCCAGAGGTCTTGAAGCTGCTGGCCGGGAAGTGAAAACCGACCGTTCCCTGCAGGCCGGAAGGCGTAATGTCAAGAAGTCTAAATCATTTGTCCCACGACGATTTTGGAGGTGGTGCAATACCTCACGGCTGGCTCATGCAGCCTCCAAGGCGCGAGGTTGTTTCGAGTTGACCAGTGCGAAGGCTCTGGCGTCGGTGTTCCAAGCTCGTTACGTGTCGATTGCCCTATGCTTCCAGGCCAATGACCTGCATCGAGGCTTCAACGAGGAAGCCAGGGGCGACAAGCGCACCACGCATACCTGCCTGCGCATACTGCACCGCTGCCAGAATGACGCACACACCCAATTTCCGAACGCCACATAACAAGGATTGGCTTGCCCAAGCTGGCCGCTCTCGCTATCAATTGGCCACGCCCGCTGGAGATATAACTCAGGCGCAAGGCCCTTCCGTCAAGGACCGGCAAGTCCGCGTCTTCATTTCCTCCACTTTCCGCGACATGCATGCGGAGCGGGATCGAGAAGTTGGGCCTGGAGTTCATCGATGTGGACCTGCGCTGGGGCGTGCCGTCCAAGGACTCCAACGGCGAAACCACCAACTCCTGGGAATGCTGCCGCCCAGGATTGCCTTGTCCAAGCCGGCGGATCCCGCTAATAATTGGGCATGCCTGCTGATGGAGAAAACGAATCAGCCAAGCCTTCCGCCAAGGAAGGCTTCGACCGCATCTTCCTCTCGTACGCCCGCGACGATGATGAGGCGTTTGTGGGACGGCTGTATGCCGACCTCACTCAGGCTGGTTTCAACGTGTGGTTTGACCGGGTGTCCATGCCTTCGCGGTCGTTGACGTTTCAGCAGGAAATCCGCGACGCCATTGCATCGCGAGGACGCTTGATCCTCGTCGTCGGGCCGAAAGCCATCACCTCCGATTACGTGATGCAGGAATGGCAGTTCGCATACTACGCCGCCAACAAGTGCGTCAATCCCATCGTTCGCCTGGATGGCCGCGACTCGCAGGAGAATAAGGTGGACGGCTATGCGCTGATCCCCGAGGTCCTCAAACTGCTCCACGCCGAGGATTTTCGGCGGGATTCGGAATATGACGAGCACCTCAAGAATCTCATCCGCCAGCTTTCCGAATCCTTGCCGCCCATCGGCAAACTGGTTGCCGTGCCGGAACTGCCGCCTGGATACCGCGCCCAGCCGGAGCGGCTCAAGGCCTTGCGCGATCTGTTGCTGTTGGACCTGCAGAAACCGGTGGTCGTCACTGGCGCGGCGGCGCGAGTCGGATTGCAGGGCATGGGCGGCATCGGCAAGAGCGTGCTCGCCAACGCTCTGGCCCATCATCCGCAGGTGCAGCGGGCGTTTCAAGACGGCATCTATTGGGTCACGATCGGCCAGCAACCCCGTCTGGATGAACTCCAGCGCCAGCTTGCCGTCGCATTGGGCGGGGACGGCCAGTTCAACAATCATCACGACGGCAAGGAACAACTTCGCAAACTGCTGGCCGACCGCGCCGTGCTGCTGATCCTGGATGATGTTTGGGAACGCGACCAAGCCGATGCCTTCAACGTCGTCAGTGCCCGCAGCCGAATCCTGCTCACCACACGCGATGCAGGGCTGGTAACCGCGCTCGCAGCCCGTGAAAACCACTACCGGGTCGAACTCCCCACGCTGGCCGAGGCCCAAGCCATCCTCGGTGGCGCCGCCGATGTCCCACCGGACCAGCTCCCGCCCGCAGCCGACGCGATCATTAAGGAATGTGACCGGTTGCCACTCGCGCTTGCCTTGTGCGGCGGCATGGTTCACGGCGGCAGTTCCTGGTCAAACGTGCTGTCCGCGCTACAGGAACACGACCTCGAATTTCTCTCCAGCAATCATCCTGACGAGGCGCAACACCAGAACGCCTGGAAGGCGATGGACATCAGCTTGCGCATTTTGCCGGCTGACGAACAACAGCGTTTTTCCGAACTTGCCGTGTTCGGCGCGGACACCGGCGCGCCCGATGCCGCCGTGGCAACACTCTGGCAACACACTGCGGGCCTGAATCCGCGTCAGACCGAAGCGCTGCTGGCAGAATTCATCCGCCGGTCGCTGGTGCAGAGACCGTCCTCCACCGACGGCAAAGTTGTTGCGCGTGTTGACTTGCATGACTTGCTTCACCATTTCGCCACCGGCATGGCCATCAAACAATTCGCCTCTGCGAAAAACCTACACCAGCTATTGCTAGAGGCCTACCGCGCCATGTGTCCTGAGGGATGGCCGTCAGGGCCGAACGATGGCTACTTTTTTGAAAACCTCGTACACCATGTTGCGGCCACAGGCGCTTGGCCGGAAGGTGAATCGTTGGTTACCAACTTCTCGTGGCTGATGCGCAAATGCGAACTCGGTTTACTAGATTCTGCTTCCCGGGACTATGGGTTCTTGGACAAACTCGCGCCGGCAGGGACGAGCCATCGGATAGACAATTGGGCTGATTTCTTCCGGGAAAAACTGCACATTCTGCGTCGCGGAAATGATGAGTGGCCGGCTCACAAGATTCTGCTCCAACTCGCTATCGAGAATGCCGACGACAGCCCGCTCACTTTGGCTGCCGAACGGTGGCTGACCGAAGGCCGGTGTGACTGGCTCTGGCTAAGGCGGGTTCAGCGATCGCCTCATGCGCGGAAGAACGCCTGTTTGGCGGTGCTTGAAGGCCACACCGGTGGCATCAATGGCTTGGTGACCCTAGCCGATGGCCGGCTGCTTTCATGGTCGTCGGACAACACGTTGCGTTTTTGGGACATCGCCAGCGGTAAGTGTCTGGCAGTTCTCGAAGGGCACACTAGTTCGGTCGGAGGCGCGCTGGTCTTGGCTGACGGACGACTGCTCTCATGGTCGATGGACAATACACTTCGGCTTTGGGACGGTAGCCGCGGCATGTGTCTGGCTGTGCTCGAAGGCCACACCGATGGGGTCAAGCTGGGTGGGGGGGCGAAGCTGTGTGGGGTCAGCGGTGCGCTGGTCTTGGCTGACGGAAGGCTGCTCTCCTGGGCACACGACAGGACCCTGCGTCTTTGGGACAGCACAACCGGCGAATGTCTGGCGGTGCTCAGAGGGCACAGCGAAGGGGTCAATGGCGCGCTGGCATTGGCCGATGGGCGGCTTCTATCGTGGTCGCACAACGAAAAAACGTTGCGTGTTTGGGACAGCATCTGCCTTTCGTATCGAGCGGTGCTCGAAGGGCACACCAGTTTGGTCAACGGCGCGCTGGTCTTGGCTGACGGGCGTCTGCTCTCATGGTCGATGGACAATACACTTCGGCTTTGGGACGTCAGGCGTGGCGCGTGTCTGGCGGTGCTGGAAGGGCATACCTATAGTGTCGGCGGCGCGCTTGCCCTAGCCGATGGGCACCTGCTCTCTTGGTCGGGGGATAAGACTCTGCGTCTTTGGGACAGTGCCAGCGGTGCCTGTCTGGCCGTGCTCGAAGGGCACACCGAAGGTGTCCTCGGTGCTCTGGCATTGGCTGACGGGAGGCTGCTCTCCTGGTCGTGGGACAAAACGTTGCGCCTTTGGGATTGCGCCAGCGGTGCATGTCTGGCGGTGCTCGAAGGGCACACCGATGGGATCCACGGTGCGCTGGCATTGGCCGATGGGCGGCTGTTGTCCTGGGCATTCGACAGGACGCTGCGTCTTTGGGACAGCACAACCGGCGAGTGTTTGGGCGAGCTCAAAGGGCATGCCGACATTTGTATCAATGGCGCGGCACCCTTGGCCGACAAGCGGCTGCTCTCTTGGTCGGAGGACAAAACTATTCGTGTGTGGGACAGCACGGATGCCGTGCATATCGAGGGAATCGAAGGGCACTCCAATATCATAGAGGATACTGTGCCCTTGGCCGACGGGCGACTGCTCTCTTGGTCGCGTGACAAGACTCTGCGTCTTTGGGATAGCACCGACGGCGTGTGTTTGGCGGTGCTCGAAGGGCACACCGATGGCGTCGCAGGCGCGCTGGTCTTGACTGACGATCGACTGCTTTCATGGCCGGATTTCAACCGGTCGCACGAGAACACGATGCGTCTTTGGGACAGTGCCAGCGGTGCCTGTCTGGCCGTGCTTGAAGGACATACTTTCGCGATCCGTGGCGCTTTTGCCCTGGCCGACGGACGGCTGCTCTCTTGGTCCGGGGACGAGACTCTGCGTCTTTGGGATAGCACAAGCGGAGCCTGCGTGGCTGTGCTTAAAGGGCACGCGGATGACATCGGAGGCGCACTTGCCTTGACTGATGGTCGGCTGCTCTCATGGTCGGGGGACAAGACTCTGCGTCTTTGGGACAGTCGCAGCGGTGCCTGTCTGGCGGTGCTTGAAGGGCACACCGGTCGTATCGGAGGTGCGCTTGCCGGTGGTGTCGGAGGTGCCCTGGAATTGGCTGACAGGCGACTTCTCTCGTGGTCGCTTGACAAGACATTGCGTGTTTGGGACAGTACCAGCACAAAGTGTCTGGCGGTACTCAAAGGGCACACGGACCATATTCACGACGTGCTGGCCCTGACCAATGGACGGCTGCTCTCTTTGTCACGGGACAAGAGTCTGCGTCTGTGGGACAGCGCCAGCGGTGAGTGTCTGGCCGTGCTCAAAGGGCACACCAACTGGGTCGTTGGCGCGCTGGCCTTGGCTGACGGGCGACTGCTCTCATGGTCGGAGGACAAGACGTTGCGCCTTTGGGACGGCATCAGTGGTACCTGTCTGGATATGGCACCCGAAGATCAGGCTGCCAGCCGACACCCGGAGTGGCTTTATGAACGAAGTAAAGTGTGGTATCCTCACACGGTTGTCGGAGATTTTTTCGTCGAGACCTTGGCTCGTTTAGCGCGCCTTCGTTACGCAACCATCGTTCCATACCTTGCTAGTTGGCATGCCGAATCAGATTCAATTGCTCGTTGCCTGTTCGCAGACGGCACCATAGTTGTCACGCAGGCGAGTGGCCAAGTTTGCATCCTAAAATTATACGAGGGCAATCGTCGTATTACACTAACAGAGACCGCAGCCCTCATTGCTCCGCAAAGGAAGAAGTCGGACGAGGCGCAGCAACTCGCCGCCATTTACGGGTACAAGGCACTGGCAGGAGAGGTTGAGCCAAAGGTGAATGCGCTACCCCAAATCGGGCAAGAGCACGGAACGTGGGAGAACCCCACTTTCTCCTCTCCAGCACCGACTTCGGCACAGCCAACTTCTCCGCGTACCCCTTTAACTTCCAAAACCCGCGATTCTGCGGCGACCGCGTTGAGACGTGGCCTTTGGGAGGCCGCCGCGACCTATCTTGAAAAACTGCTCCAGCAAGGCGAGCCAGTTGAAACCGTCGCACCAGACCTTATCAAGTCACTCCTCAATGCCCACGAGGCGCTTTCTCCCACCACCGTCACCCGTGTCGAAACTCTCCTCTCCCAATTGGATTCCGCCGGCCACACCACGCTTGCCGCCCCACTTCGGCAGCGACTCCAAGCCAAGCTCTGCGGTCACCGCAAGAACCAGTGGAAGTTTTGGTAATTAACTGAGAAATCCCTTTGTGGCTGTATTAGAATTTGATCACTTAGTGCTGTGGTAATGCTGCCTGATCATCTTGAAGACGATGGATCATGTGCGTGGAGCCATGCGCGGCGAAAATCGGCTCTACCTCAATCGCGCCGTCGCCGATCCCCAGCTTCAAAAATCAGCCCAGAATCTGACCAAGGCTGTGGATCGCTATGCGGAAGACCTGATTCTCGACGCGCTCCGGCAAAAATTCCCCAAGCTGCCCGGCGTCAAGGCTTACACGGTTTCTTCCGATGAACTTGCCATCAAGACCTTCCCGGAAGGCGCCAGTGAGAGCACGGCGAACCTGGTCGTCTTCATTGACCCGATCGACGGCACGGAGTTCATCGAATCGCTCCAGGGCGGTTGGTCGTTGATCGCCGTTTATGACCGACGGGCGAATGGGGTTCCAACTCCGTCATCCAAGTGGCGGCGGGCTACGCCCATGTGGCGATTGAATTCGCCAAGGGCTTCGCCACCTACGACATTCTGCTCGGACTGTACTTGCCTATAAATAGAGCGGATGCAAACGCATCCGAAGAATTATCCAACCAATCTGCCTGATGAAGAATGGGAGCAAATCAAATCGCTGGTGCCCAAACCCAAGTCCGGCCGGGGCAAAAGGGGGCGTCCAGCCTTGGATCGCCGAGTCCTGATGAATGCGATCCTCTATGTGGTGCGCGGCGGGTGCGCCTGGCGGCTTCTGCCCGGAGACTTCCCTCCCTGGCAGACTGTTTATGGCTACTTCCGCCGCTGGAGCCAGGATTGGACGTGGACCTTCATCCACGACGTCCTGCGGGACTGGCTGCGCAAGAGCGAGGGGCGGGCGGTCTCCCCAACGGCAGCTATTATTGACAGCCAATCGGTCAAGACGCCCGATCAAGCCGGGGAAAGCGGCTGCGACGCGGGCAAAAAGATCAAAGGCCGCAAGCGCCACCTGGCGGTGGACGCCTTGGGCTTGATTTTGACGATGGTGATCACCAGCGCCGCCGTGCAAGATCGGGACGCCGCCAAGACGCTCATCCAGACCTTGATGGGCCTGTTTGGGCGGCTGCAGATCATTTGGGCGGACGTCGGTTACCTCGGTTCGCTGGTGCAGTGGGTCAAACGGTTGCGCCCCTTTGGCAAACTGCACTTGGAAATCGTCCGCCGGTGCGACCGGTCCGATGGCTTCAAAGTTCTGCCCAAGCGATGGATCATTGAGCGGACCTTTGGCTGGCTGGTCAAGTCGCGGCGGCTTGGCCGGGATTATGAAGTTCGCTTGGATCATAGCGAGGCGATGATACGGATTTGCATGATTCGCCTTATGGTTAGACGGCTTGCGTCAATATGAATTGCCCATTTTTAAAACACGCTCTTAGCGGAACAGGTGGTCGAGCTGCTCAAGAAGAAATGAAATCGATGGCCCAACGCAACCGACCTGTTTTCCAGGGGCGGTCGAGTGGCTCAAGGCGGATTTTTGACTCGACAAAATTATGGGGTCCAGCTTAACTGGCTCTTGTCCACGAATGGCGGAGGAATATGAAGTGCATTTTTCTATCACATGTAGAGGAAGACTGGGGTGTCGCGCTTGAATTGGCCGAAAAGCTGATGGCATTGGGCTACAGCGTTTGGTGCTATGAGAATGATGCCCTGCCGGGGCCGTCGTACCTGTTGAACACCCAGCAGGCAATAGACGAATGCCCTATATTTCTGCTGCTCATTTCATGGCAATCTGTTGCCTCCCATCAAATCACCAAGGAACTTGAGCATGCTCACGAGCAAGAAAAGCAGATCATTCCAGTCCTACTCAATATCTCCGACAAGGACTACAAACGAAAGATGCCGCTTTGGGCGCAGATTGTGGGAACAAACACTTCTATCCCCATTTCTGCGGGAAAAGTGCAAGACGTGGCGCGTCGCATCGGCCTCGGCATTCAGCAACTCGGATTCGCGCCGGAGTCCGCAGCGACTGCTGCTGAACCACATGGCAAGAACGCTGGATCAGGACTTCCTGCCGGTGGCGTCTTGACGGCAGAGTCACAAGCCGATGGGAAAGCAAGGGCTCCAGAACAACCTACAGCAGCCCCCCGCCGCTGGCGTAGGGTGCTGAAAACTACGACTTGGTTCCTTTTCTACGCGTTGAGTGTGCTCTACTTGGTTGTGGCCATCAAGCAGAAAAGTGACGCTGATGCTGATTGGTTCTCACAGATCGCTGTCTCCGGGTGGTTGTTCCTTCTTGGTTTCGGATTTCAGACTTTTTGGGGTGGTATCCAGCAGTCGAAATATGGAATGCTTCGATGGTTTGGTAGAATTATCAAACTGGTGGTGGGCTTCCCACCGGGCGACAGATGGTGGTGGCGCATCCCCAAAATCGTTTATATTTATTTAGTCTCGTCTGGCGTTCTGATGGGACTCGCTTCTCTTGCAGCTTTCCTTTTCAATGGGAATACGGGGAACTTCGACATGGACAAGCACATGTTACTTGAGTATGCGGGATTTCTTTTGGGTGCACTTACTGGCTTCCGTTGGCTAAGTCTTTTTATGCCTTCAAGACTCCCTTCTCACGAGGAAAAGAAATTAATGAAAAGAGCGACTGGTTTTGCATCTTTGATTTTCTTGCTCGTATCGCTTGGTGGACTGATATGCCAGTACGAGAGCCTCGATGGCGAGAGGCATTGGGGAATTCCAGCATCGAAGGACAGCAAGGTAGTCGGCTACCGGGGCTCGGTCGAGCAGATTGATACAGCTGCGAGGACTGTGCTCGAACGCAACGGGAAAATGATCTTGGATAATGCAGTGGATAATATTTTTCAGGCCAGAATCAGGGAGCGCAATGTCTGGGCGAGGATTACCAAGGTGGACGACACAGTTGCCCAATTTGAAGTGCAAGTTCGTACAGGCTACGGCACTGGTGATGTTTCGCTGGCGGCTGAAATTGTCAAACAGATCGCCCTGCAATTGACCGTTTCCCCGGAGCAGACAGCGCCAGGCTCCACGAATCAGGACAGTCAGCAAGCTGCTCAAGGTGAAACCAGCAACAATGCCAACCAGGACCGGGAAAGATTTAAAGCAGACTCGATCTATTTCGATTTCGAGAGCTCGATGATCAAAGCCTCGGAAGAATCCAAGTTGCAAGAGCTGGCGACTTGCCTTAAAGATAATAAGAGTTTCGAGATTGTGATTATCGAAGGAAACTGTGATGAACGCAACACTGAGAGATACAGTCTTTCCCTTGGTGAGGCCCGTGCCTTAGCCGCCCGCGAATACCTCGCCTCTCTGGGGGTCGATCCTGCACGCTTGAAGACCGTGACCTATGGATCCGCCCACCCCGTTGACCTCGGTCACGACGAGTCCGCTTGGAAGAAGAACAACCGTGTCGACTTTATCTTGGTGACGCCAAAATAGGCGAAAATGTAAGATGGGGTGTTGTTGAGGAAGCCGAGCGCGACAATCGCGCCATCCGCATCGGCCTGATGCGAACTGCAATATGGACGACATGGCCGTCCCAAGCCAAACTGGCGTTGCCCGCACTTCGAGGATTGCCTTGTGCAAGCTCGCCATTCCCGCTAAGTATAGGGCATGCCCGGTGAAGATAAAATTCAGGCGCAAGGCCCTTCCTTCAAGGACCGGCAAATCCGTGTCTTCATTTCCTCGACGTTTCGGGACATGCAGGCGGAGCGGGATTGTCTTGTGAAGTTCATCTTCCCGCAATTGCGCAAGCTCTGCGAATCGCGCGGCGTCACCTGGGGCGAGGTGGACTTGCGTTGGGGCGTAACGGACGAACAGGCGGCTGAAGGCAAGGTTCTGCCGATTTGTCTGGAAGAAATCAAACGCTGCCGGCCTTACTTCATCGGTTTGCTCGGCGAACGCTACGGGTGGATTCCCGAATCAATACCGGCAGAGGTCATCGAACGCGAGCCGTGGTTAAACGAGCATCTGCACGGTGAAAAATCCGTCACCGAACTGGAGATCATCCACGGCGTTCTGCGCAAAGAGAAGATGCACGGACATGCCTTCTTCTATTTCCGTGATCCGGAATTCGTCAAAACAGTCCCGCCCGAACAACACCAAAATTTTGTGTCCGAAAATGACGGGAGTGCGGAGAAACTGCGACGGATGAAGGAACTGATTCGGCACGCCCAAAGCGAAGAAGTTTGTCAGCTACACGAAAATTATCCCGACCCGAAAGCGCTCGGCGAACTCGTCCTCGGTGATCTCACGAAGGTCGTCAACGACAACTGGCCCGAAGGCTCGCAGCCCGACCCGCTCGATCGCGAGGCGATGGATCACGAAGCCTATGCCCAAAGCCGCGAGCGCGTTTACATCGGACGCCAGGAATATTTTGACCGGCTCGACACACACGCCGCTGCCAATGACACCCAGCCCCTCGTCGTCCTGGGCGAATCCGGTTCCGGCAAATCCGCGCTGCTGGCCAACTGGATGGGGCACTACCGGCAGGCGCATCCCGACGCCCTCGTGCTGCAGCACTACATTGGCGCGACGCCTTACAGCGCCGACTGGGCGGCGATGCTCCGGCGGGTGATGGGCGAATTCAAGCAGCGGCTCGGCATTGCGCAGGATATACCCGATCAGCCCGACGCCCTGCGCAGCGCCTTTCCCAACTGGCTCTACATGGCGGCGGCAAAAGTGCAGAGGTCAGAGGACGGAGGTCAGAAGTCAGAAGGTCAAGTTGCCGGACTGTCAAAAATCGTCATTGTGCTCGACGGATTGAACCAGTTGGAAGACCGGGACGGCGCGCCCGACCTCCTGTGGCTGCCGCCCGTCCTGCCGGAGAACGTGCGGCTCATGGTCTCCACGCTGCCGGGCCGGCCGCTGGATGAAATCCAGAAACGCCACTGGCCCACACTCAAGGTTGAACTGCTTTCCGCCGACGAACGGCGAAAACTCATTGGCGAATACCTCGCGCAACATGCCAAAGCCCTCAACGCCGCGCGGCTGGAACGCATCGCCACCGCGCCGCCCTCGGCCAACCCGCTTTACCTGCGCGTGCTGCTGGATGAACTGCGGCTGGTTCGCACGCACGAGGAAATGGAGGAACGCATCGGCGACTACCTGAAAGCGGAATCGCCCTCCGCACTTTACGAAAAAGTCATCGTCCGCTGGGAACAAGACTACGATTCGGATTTGGTGCGCGACACGCTCTCGTTGCTTTGGGCCGCGCGCCGTGGCCTGACCGAAACGGAATTGCTCCAGGCGTTGGGCAAAGACGGCGAACCTCTGCCGCGCGCCAAGTGGTCGCCGTTGTTCCTTGCCATGTCGGACGGGTTGGTGAGCCGGGGCGGGTTGCTCACCTTTGCGCACGAGTTTCTGCGCAAAGCAGCTTGCGAAGCCTATTTGCCCAATGCAGCGAATCAGCAAACGGCTCATTTGCGGTTGGCGGACTATTTTCAAGAACGGGAGGCGACACCGCGCCGGACCGATGAACTGCCTTGGCAACTGGCAGAGGCCAAGGCGTGGGAGCGGCTGCAGGCGCTCCTGACGGATCGGGTCTTCTTTGCGGAGGCTTGGGAACGAAATCAGTTCGAGGTCAAGACCTATTGGGCAGAGATTGAAGCCGGGTCGGCTTTGCGGATGGTTGAGGCCTACCACGCGTTGGTTGAGAGTCCGGATTCGGAGTTGGACAAAGGCCATTTGTGGCGGTTGGGGCTTTTGCTGGGTGACACCGGGCATCCCGAAGAGGCGCTATGCCTGCGTTCGGCATTGGTCGAGTATTTCAGAGAGACGGGTGATTTGAGTTTTCTGCAAGCGGCGCTCGGCAATCGGGCGTTGATTTTGCAGGCGCGCGGGGAGTTGGACGGGGCGATGGCGCTGCACAAGGAAAACGAGCGGATTTGCCGGCAGTTGGGCAATCTGGACGGCCTGCAAGCGACGCTCGGCAATCAGGCGGCTATCTTGTATGCGCGCGGGGAGTTGGACGGGGCGATGGCGCTGCTCAAAGAGCAACAGCGGATTTGCCGGCAGTTGGGCAATCTGGACGGTCTGCAAGCGACCCTCGGCAATCAGGCGAATATCTTGCAGATGCGCGGGGACCTGGACGGGGCGATGGCGCTGCTCACAGAGGCAGAGCGGATAGGCCGGCAGTTGGGCGATCTGGACGGCCTTCAAAAAACGCTCGGCAATCAGGCGTTGATCTTGAAGGCGCGCGGGGATTTGGACGAGGCGATGGCGCTGCTCAAGGAACAGGAGCGGGTTTGTCGGCAGTTGGGCAATCTGGACTCCCTGTCAAAAAGCCTCGGCAATCAGGCGTTGATCTTGCGGGCGCGCGGGGACCTGGACGGGGCGATGGCGCTGCACAAGGAGAAGGAGCGGGTTTGTCGGCAGTTGGGCAATCTGGACGGCCTGCAAGCGACGCTCGGCAATCAGGCGGTGATCTTGCAGGTGCGCGGGGACCTGGACAGTGCGATGGCGCTGGTCAAGGAACAGGAGCGGATTAGCCGGCAGTTGGGTAATGTGGACGGCCTGCAAACCACGCTCGGCAATCAGGCATTGATCTTGCACGCGCGCGGGGATTTGGACGGGGCGATGGCGCTGCTCAAAGAGCAAGAGCGGATTTGCCGGCAGTTGGGCAATCTGGACGGTCAGCAAGCGACCCTCGGCAATCAGGCGTTGATCTTGCAGGATCGCGGGGAGTTGGAGGGGGCGATGGCGCTGCACAAGGAAAAGGAGCGGATTTGCCGGCAGTTGGGCAATCTGGATGGCCTGCAAACGACGCTCGGCAATCAGGCGTTGATCTTGTATGCGCGCGGGGAGTTGGAGGGGGCGATGGCGCTGCACAAGGAAAAGGAGCGGATTTGCCGGCAATTGGGCAATCTGGATGGCCTGCAAACGACGCTCGGCAATCAGGCGTTGATCTTGTATGCGCGCGGGGACTTGGAGGGGGCGATGGCGCTGCACAAAGAGAAAGAGCGGATTTGCCGGCAGTTGGGCAATCTGGATGGCCTGCAAACGACGCTCGGCAATCAGGCGTTGATCTTGCAGGATCGCGGGGAGTTGGAGGGGGCGATGGCGCTGAACAGAGAGGCAGAGCGGATTTGCCGGCGGTTGGGCAATCTGGACTCACTGTCAATAAGCCTCGGCAATCAGGCGTTAATCTTGCAGGATCGCGGGGACTTGGACGGGGCGATGGCGCTGCACAAGGAGGAAGAGCGGATTTGCCGGCAGTTGGGCAATCTGGACGGCCTGCAAGCGACCCTCGGCAATCAGGCGTTGATCTTGCAGGATCGCGGGGAGTTGGAGGGGGCGATGGCGCTGAACAGAGAGGCAGAGCGGATTTGCCGGCAGTTGGGCAATCTGGACGGCCTGCAAGCGACGCTCGGCAATCAGGCGTTGCTCTTGAAGGCGCGCGGGGACTTGGACGGGGCGATGGCGCTGCACAAAGAAAAAGAGCGGATTTGCCGGCAGTTGGGAAATGCAGAGGGTCTGGCCGGGTCGCTGGCGAATCAGAGCGTGGTGCTCAAACAGATGGGACGGGCACAGGAAGGCTTGCCGTTGGTGGAAGAAGCCTGTAGGATCGCCGCCAGTCACGGATACACGGCTTTGGTCGAACAGATCGAACCGATCTTGAACTCCTTGCGTCTAGCCGCCCAAAGCGGAGCATCTGGCCAGAGTGCTGTTGCCGCACCTGCCAATTCACCTAGTGTGTCTCCAGCGCCTCCACGAGAGCCCACGATTCCGGAACTTCGAGATTCGGCGGCGGCGGCGTTGAAGCGTGGACTTTGGGAAGCCTCCGAGACGTATCTTGAAAAACTCCTCCTGCAAGGCGAGCCGGTGGAAAGCGTCGCGCCCGACATCATCACCGCGCTGCTGAACGCGCACGAGGCGCTCTCCCCCGCCACCGTCACCCGCATCGAAACTCTCTTGGCCCAATTGGAATCCTCTGGCCACACCACCCTTTCCGCTCCACTTCGCGAAAAACTCACGGCCAAACTCGCCGCAACTCGGCCCAAAAAGCCGTGGTGGAAAATCTCGTGAAGGCTTGAGTGTGGCCTATCCAATCTCGGTCCCGATCAACCCGCCATCTTCGCCACCGGTGTCCGGAAGGATTGCCGGCAGCTTCCATTGTTGCTTTCCAATACGACCAGGCGCATCATTTCCGCCATACCGGCATGAGCAAACCATTCAAGCTGGCGGTGAAGGCTGTGATCCTCGACGAACAGCAGCGATGTCTGCTCGTGCGCCGCTCCGCGTTCAACCACAGCTTCGTCGACTGCTGGGAATGGCCCGGCGGCAAGGTGGATGACGGCGAGGCTTTCGCCGATGCCGTTCTTCGCGAAACGCGCGAAGAGACTTCGCTCGAAATCGAAATGACCGGGCTGGCGGGCGCCACCAAATTTGAGATGCCCGCAGTGAACGTGGTCCTGCTTTGCATGGAAGCGCGCGTTGTCTCGGGTGAGTTGCGCCTGATCGAGGAGCACGAAGAGTTCGCCTGGGTGTCAATATTGGAGGTGCCGCAACGGAACATTTTGGAAACGATGAAACCCGCATTGAAAAACCTGTTGGACAAGAGAAAATGCCATGAATACAAATCCCGCTTTCATTGATTGCGCCGCCGCGAAAGCGCTTTCCCCGGAACAATGGGTGGCTTTGCATGTGCCTCGTTACGCGCTAGCTGCCTCGGCCTGGGTGCCCGGGGATGATGCCTACACCGCCGACCTGCGCGGACAAGAGACCAAGCTGGGCGGAGCGTCCGACCGAAAATGAATTGAATTTGGTGACGTGATGCCGGACTCCACGAAAAATCGAGCGGCTGAAATGAAACCTGCCGAGCAGGGCAATATTTCCCAGTTGTCCGGTCACCAAGAAGAAGAACTCATCTCAAAGGACGGGACGTCGCAGGGAACGAGAAAATCTCCAGCGCGAGAACACCCGGTTGCTTCGGATGGCCGCTCAATCGAGTCAAAACAAGTTGTGCTGCCAGCCACACCGATTGCGAACAGGACCCAAACATTCGCGGAATTTGCTACACTAGCCGCCGGTCTTAGAGAGAAGCGATTTGAGGCCCGGATACTCGAGCCCGGCTCCCGTGTTGACCGCTATAAAATCCTCCAACAAATAGGTCGCGGCGGTTTTAGCGCCGTATATCTGGCTGAGCACGTCCATCTGAGGCACAAGGTCGCGCTAAAGACCTTGCATCGTGCCGACGAAACGGACGAAGGACCAGCTAGGTTTCTGCGAGAGGCACGGGTTCTGGCTCTCCTGCACAACTCGCATGTCGTCCGCGTCTTTGACGCCGACATCAGGGACGGCCTGCCCTACATCATCTTGGAATATCTCGAAGGCGAAACCCTGCAGCAGCGCTTAAAGGGGGCAGGCTGCCTGACCGTCCAACATAGCATGAATCTGCTGGAGGAACTTGGTGAAGTGCTGTGCGAACAGGAGAAGCTTGGCATTTTGCATCGGGACATCAAGCCAAGTAACATAACTGTGCGGCCAGATGGCGGATTCTGCCTGTTCGACTACGGGCTTGTCGGCTTCAACGAAAGAGTCGCCTCGGGTGTCTTGAACGATCCCTTCTTTGAATACATCACACGCGACGGAAAGCACTGGGAGGGCACACCGCAGTACATGGCGTCGGAACAGCATTTGGGCAAAGCTGACCATCGCAGTGACTTGTTTGGCCTCGGGATTACCGCTTGGGAGTGCTTGACCGGACGCCGAGCGCGAACCAGCATTTCTGTCGACAATCTGGCCGAAGAATTGGGGCGGCCTGTTCCGCCGCTAATCTCGGTGCAGCCAAACGTGCCCAGCGAACTCGACAGAATCATTTCTTCGCTAACAGCAGTATCGCCCGACAACCGCTATGCATCCGCAGCCGAGTTTGTTGGCGACCTCCAGAATTACCGGTATGCTGGACGAGCGCCCCACGGCGCTCTCATTGGCGCAGTCTTTATTGCGATGCCGTTCAGTCGACGCTTCGGTCAGATTTACAGTGCGTTGGAGGAAGCTTGCTTGCGGGCGAGGTTGCGACCGGTGCGCACCGACCGAGTGGTGTTTAGCAATAATATCTGGAACGAAATCGTGAAGAACATTGTAACAGCCAAAGTGATCGTAGCTGACTTCACTCCGGCGCGATGGAATGGACACCCCAATCCCAATGTCGTCACTGAGGCAGCGCACGCTCGTGCCCTAAATCGTCCGTTGATTATCTTAAGCCAAGGCACGCCTGAACAACTGCCGTTCGATTGGCGCCAGATGCCGGTAATTCCCTATCGAGCAAACCGGGAGGGAATGGCGAAGCTGACCGCCACCATGGAGAATCATCTTCGAGTCCTAACTTCTCTACGAGCCGAAGAATCGCCGGGCCACGGGCCGAAACCCTAGCTGAGTCTCGGATGTATCGATGCACATTTTGCCGTAAAACGTCCGGTTTAAGATCACCACGGTAGCGAGGTCTCAACTTACGCTCGATCGCGTTGCTTACGGTATCGCTCACCGAGGCAGCCTGGGCGGCGTTGGAGAAGCGCGGGGGTTCATGGTGGGCAATTGGTGATTCGCGCCTATCCGTCGGGCCAAGTGTCCAATGCAAGCCTGCGTTATTTCAAAGCCTCGTGTGTTGCATGAGCCATTCTTCGACAGCGCGTTCGGTCGCGGGCGAAACGGATGCATTCCGGGCTGTCTTGAGTTCTCCTCGTTCCCAGGTCCCGTTCTCGCCTCGGACCACCGATAGTGTGGCCCGTTCTGGAAAGAGCACGCGATATATAAAAACATCGCCGTCCTCCACCCGCTTGGCATAAGTGGCAACACAATTGTCTTGCGCGTCCCCTTCCTCCAGTAAATCGGCCGGGGTTCGCAACGGAATGATGCAATTGGCGGCGCCGGGCAATGGCGGCCGGGGGAATACGCAGGCCTTGATCGCCGCAGGAGCTTTTTGGCAGTATTCAAGCGCCAACTCATCTTGCACGCGGAGTAATTGGTTTCGCGACTGAAATATGGACTGATGTTCCTTCCGCAGGGCTTGTTGCATAATGAGAATCTGATGCAGCGCCTCGGCAGTGTCGGCCCGGTATTTTTCGGCAAGGCTCTCGGACACCTCCCGCAACAACCGCGGCGAGGTTTGCCGCCAGAATTCCGAATCACCCGCCAACTCGATCACACCAGCGTTGACGACCCCAAGATGCGACAAGACTTTTTGGATCTCGGGATTACCCAAGGCGTCGCGGAGCCGCCCCAAACGGCGCAAGCTCGCTGATTCGGCTGGCACTTTTTTTAGGATGTTGACCACCGCATCCGTGGCTGGAAAACCGAATTGTTGAACCAGGACCTTTTGCTTGAGGTGACTGAGGCGAGGACACTGGATAGGCGCCTGAAACCGGCCAATGTAATGATGCGCCAGCAGAAATGCGATGGCCGGATGCGTTGAGACCAAATCCATCGCTTGAGGATCCGCCTTGAGGAGATGCAGAACCGACCATTGCTCAATTGGAAATCTTTCCACGAGGTTCGCGATGCCCTTTGGAAAGGAAAACCGAAACGAATTAAATGCGTGCTTTCGTTCCGCCGCGCGGTCGCTGGAAATGCGAATTTCCAGCGCGAGGGAGAGCTGCTCCTGCGGCGCCTTCTTGCTCGCCGCCTGCTGTGCGGACCGCCGGTATGGGTGTATTACCCGAAAAGCCGGCCAGTAAGCCTGCCACCTGGAACATGCCTCCTTCTTGGTGACAGCAGTCAAATCCGGCCATGTATTGAGAACGGCGACAGCCCGTTCGTGGAAGATGCAGAGCTTCCCGTTCTTGAACCGAAATCCAGGTGTGAAGCCAGCGACATTCATGGGCAATTCTTAATGCGTTCGATCATTCGTATAATCAACATGCCCTTAAGGCTGTGGCAAATCAGTTGTCTAAACATTTGAGTAAAGTTATGAGTCGGAACTTGACATCGCGATCTAAGACCTTCGCTGGATGTCTGCACCCAAACTGCGGAATCGCTCATCCACGCGCTCGAAACCCCGGTCAATTTGGGCAATGTTCTGAATCACCGATTCGCCCTCGGCGCAGAGCGCGGCAATCAACATCGTCATGCCAGCCCGAATATCGGGGCTGGTCATCCGCGCCCCTCGAAGTTTGGTCGGCCCGATGACTACCGCGCGGTGGGGGTCACACAGGATGATTTGCGCGCCCATCGCAATGAGGTTGTCCACAAAAAACAGGCGCGACTCATACATTTTTTCGTGGATGAGGATCGTCCCCCGGCATTGCGTGGCTGTCACGAGCGCAATCGAAATCAGATCCGCCGGGAATCCCGGCCACGGGGCGTCATCAATCTTGGCGACAGCGCCACCCAAATCATGGGTTATTTCCAATGCCTGGCCTGCTGGCACGAGCAGGTCGTTTCCCTGCGCCCTGACTTCGACCCCAAGCCGTCCGTAGATCTGAAGAATCATGCGCAGGTCTTCGTGGCAGACATCCTTGATCAACAGCTTGCCTCCCGTGACGGCCGCGGCGGAAATAAAACTGCCGATTTCGAGGCAATCGGGCGCGATCCGATGCCGTCTGCCGTGCAAGCGGGCCACGCCTTGGATGGACAGGACGTTGGAGCCGATGCCTTCGATCTTGGCCCCCATTTGCACGAGCATCCGGCAAAGCCCTTGCACATGGGGTTCGCACGCGGCGTTGCGCAGGGTGGTTTGGCCGTTGGCCACCACGGCGGCGCAGACGGCATTCTCAGTGGCGGTGACGGAGGCTTCATCCAAAAGCACGTCCGCCCCCGTCAAGCGCCCCCTCAACTCAAAGCCGTCTGCATGAGGAATGACTTTCGCGCCGAGCGCCTGGAGCGCCAGGATGTGCGTATCAAGTCGGCGTCTTCCTATGCGGTCGCCGCCCGGCGTTGGAAGAAAGACACGCCCTGTCCGGGCCAGAATCGGGCCAGCTAGGGTCACGGAACCACGAAGTTGGGAGCACAGCGACGCGGGAAGGTCGGATTTTGGGTCTTTGGCCGCATGGATCCTAGCTGAACTGCCGGAGGTATCCACTTCAACGCCGAGGGATCTCAGGATTTCCCACATGACCGCAACGTCGGCGATGGACGGAAGGTTCTCCAACACAACCGGCTGATCCGTCAGGCACGCGGCGGCGCAGGCTGGAAGCGCCTCGTTCTTGTTTCCTTGGGGAACGATTTCTCCTGAAACTGCCGTTCCGCCGATTACATGAAACCTGTCATTGTTCAAATTCATAAAATGCAGAGCATAAAGCTGGTGTCGAGGGTGCAAAGACTGGCATTGAACTTGGCTGGGATTTTTACCGTGCTTTGACCTCGATCCAGGTTTGGTGCGTGGCGCCGGTGCGCGGGTCGCGCACGGTCAATTCGTGCCGGCCCAATGCCAGGAGGGCTAGGCTGCGGCCGTCTTGCCGGAGGCATTCCAGAGAATCGCTGGACCATTCGGCCTCATCCTCCCCCTGGACGCTCAAATAGAGTCGGCGACCGTGATCGGGGAGGTCGGGGTCGAGATAGAGAATTGTGCCGGGCAGGGGAAAGGTGACGTGCAGGGTTGGCGCGGTGTGGCGCAAGACGGCTCGACCAGTCAGCCAGTTGTCGGCGCCCGCCAGCCATTCCCGGTATTCGGGGCCAAGGCGGACGCGGCCGGCCTCATCATAGTCACCGGTCGTGTTTGCAGGCGGCAGGGCATTGGGCATGAATTTTTCGCTGACAGCATCTTGCCGCGAGGAGAGCTTGCCGGTGAGGGGATCAACCCCGCGTTCCACGATGTCCGCGGGACGGGCGTACCAGCTCGTGCCATAATGGTCGTGCAGATAATCGAAGAGGTCGTGCAGAATGGGAGCGGCGCCGGTGACGCCGGAAATATGGCGCATGGGCGAGCCGTCAAAATTCCCGACCCAAACTCCCACGGTGAATTCGGGCGTGTAACCAAACGCCCAGTTGTCCCGGAAATCCGAACTGGTCCCCGTTTTGCACGCCACTGGAAAATCAAAACGCAACGAAGATTCCGGGCCGAAAGCCTCCGCGCGGGCGTCATTGTCGCTGAGAATGTCGGCGATCAGCCAGGCCGCGGTGACGTCGCCGACGCGCTCGCCGGTGTTCTGGCCGGGGTCGGACGGCACGAGGTGGTAGGGCTGGCACACGCCCAGGCGGGCCAGGCAGGCGTAGGCGTTGGCCAGTTCGAGCAGGCGCGCTTCCGCGTTGCCGATGGCCACGCCAAGTCCGTAGTAGTCGTCGGCACGAGTCAGGGTGGAAATGCGGCAGCGCCGCAGCAAATTGAGAAGCGGCCCCGCTCCACCCAACGAATCGAGGACCTTCACCGCCGAAATATTGAGCGAATTGGCCAGCGCCACGCGATAGCGCACGGGGCCGTAACAATGGCGGTCATAGTTGACCGGCGAGAACAAGCCGGTGCTGGTGGCAAAATCCGTCGGAACATCTGCCACGATGGAGGCGGGCGTCGCGCCCTGTTCAAACGCCAGCCAGTAGAGGAACGGCTTCAATGCTGAACCGGTCGAACGTGGCGCATATGCGCCATCTACCTGGCCGGACTGCGCCGAAAAATAGTCGCGCGAGCCGACCAGGGCGAGCACATTGCCGGTTTGATTTTCAATGACCACAATTGCTCCTTCGCCGGCATGTTCGGCCTGCAGCGCGTCAAGCTGGCGGCGAAGGGTCTGCCCCGCGAAGCGATTGAGACCCAAGTCCAGCGTGGTGCGAACGCTGGGGGTTCCCGCCGCCACTTCGTCCTGTTCCAACAGCAGATCCACAAAATGCGGCGCCTCGAAGACGTGGCCGCCCTGAGCCAGCCGCAGCGGCTCACGTAACGCGCGTTGAAATTCATCTTCGGTCAGCCAACGGGCCGCGCTCATACGCGTGAGAATCCATTCCTGGCGGCGGCGGGCGGCGGCGAAATGCGCGCGCGGATTCAATCGCGCCGGGGACTGCGGCAATCCGGCCAGCAAGGCGCACTCGGCGGTGCTCAGATCGCGCGGCGGTTTGGCAAAATAGAACCGGGCCGCCGCCACGCAACCGCGGTTGTAATTGCCGTAATCCACCCGGTTCAGGTACTCGGTCAGAATCCGCTGCTTGTCCCAGACTTGCTCCAGGCGCAGGGCTTGGACTGTCTCGATGATTTTGGCTTTGAACGTTCGCGACCGGGGCGCGCTCAACTTGATCGTCTGTTGCGTGATGGTGGAAGCGCCGGAGATAATGCGCCGGTTCCAAATCAACTGCCACGCGGCGCGCAAATCCGCCCGCCAATCCACGCCGTGATGGCTCCAGAACCGGCTGTCCTCCGCCGCTAGCGTGGCGCTGACCAGAGCCTGGGGAATTTCCGACAGGGGCGCGAACTGCTGGAAGGGACGGTCGCCATCGCGGGTCAGGCGCAGCGGCTCGCCGTTCCGGTCCAGTAATTCGACAGCCGGCGGCGGAGCTGTGAACAAGGCCGGCGGCAAGGGGACGAAGGAAACCAGGATCGGCGCAATCAGTGTTAATAAAATCATCACGCCCAGCCCTGTGAGGAGGAGCCGCTTTGTCATTTTCCATCGAGGATTTGCGCGCAAGCTCTTCATTTTCCCTCCAAGGATTGCGTCCCGGTCAGCCCGAAACGTTGCGGATGATACATTTCCTCCACCGTGCCCGAAGGCGCATTGACCGCGCCCGCGGCGCGGACGCGCGCAAAATAATGCAGCGTGTAATTGCCGGCGGGCATCTCGTCGGCGAAGAACAAGGCGCGATCCTTGCGGAATTCGTGAAAACTCCACATCCAGTCCATCCCCCCGCCGACGGCAAAGCCCGTGGGCGCCGGTTCCAGAATGGCTGGCAGCGGATCATCCACAACCACATAGCGGGCCGCCTTCCGCGCCGACAACTCCAGCGTGACCAGGACGCGGTCGCCGACGGCCAGTTCGCCAGCGTCTGGCTGGTTTTCCCCGTCCAAGCGCTGATAGGTCCGCTTCAATCCGAATCCCTCGTCCTGCCGGGGTTGCGCCGCGCCGGGCGGGCGGATTTCGAAGGCGGCGGAGGCGTAGAGGCGGTGCGGCGAGGCATTCAGGATGGCGGGAAACGGCTCCGCATCTCCTTTCAAGACGAATGTCTTATCAAACAAAGGCAGCTCCGCGTTCAACTGAAAGGGAGTGGTTTGGCCGCGCCAGCGCAACTCGCCGGCGGCGGGCTGGAGGGGGCCTTCGACGCGGCGCGAGTATTCCGTCAGGGCCAGCAGCGCCCAGGCGTCGCCCTGGGTCGTGCCCCAATGCGCCTCGCCCTGCTCGCGCAGGAGCGCGTCAAAGAGTGACTGCACTTCCCGGCTGTCGGGCTGCAGCCGAATCCAGGCCAGGAGGCGGATGGCCAGTTCGCGCGCCGGGCAATCGAAACCGTCCAGCTCCGCGCGGCGGGAAGGCCGGTTTGTCATCAATAATTCCCCGGCCATATCCGGCGGGCCGTTGGCTTGGAGGACGGCCAGCGCCAGCAGAGCCTTGTCCCCGTTCAAAAGCTGGCCGCGGCGGGCGAAAAGTTTCTCGTGGTAAGCCGGTTCGGCCCGCCCGGCCAGGGCCAGGGCGTAAAGGGCCAGGCAGGTGTCGGAAAGGGAACTTGCGTCGCCGCCCGATTGGCGCAGTTGCGCGCTCAGGCCGGAGAGCAGCTTTTCAAATTCCGGTTCGGGCGGCGTCCAGCCGTGCTCTTTGGCCAGTGTCAGCACCATAGTCCCGTAGGCGCTGGCCCAGAGCATCGGTTCGCGCCCGTGCGGCCAGTAGGCCAGGCCGCCGCCGGGCGTTTGCATGGTAAAGAGCCGCTCCACGCCGGTACTGATCGCGCGCGCGGCATCGTTGGAACGTCCGCCCAAGACGGAGCGCAGGGCCGGCGCGTCGTTCAGCACAATCCAGGGCAGCATGCTGGAGCCGGTTTGTTCGGCGCAGCCGTAGGGATAATGCAGCAATTGCGAGACGGCCTCGCCCAATTCGCTCAACCGTGTGTTGGAAACGCGAATGGTAACTGTGCCGGTTCCGGCCAGGAACTGCGGGTTCGCCCTGGCAAACAAGTTGGTCGAAAGACCTTCGACCGTCTCCGAGAGCGTTTGATGCAGCAACGGCGAAACGTAACCGACCTCCAGCGAGCATTCGGTGGCGTCGGTGAATTCCTGCGAGGCGTCGGCGAACCAGGCCCGCCAAATCCACTTCGCCGGTCCGGCGGCGGCAAAGGTGACGGGAAATTCGGCCGGCTCCGAAGCGCCGGCGGCAATTTCAATTTGCCGGTTCGTGCTGTTGGCCCGCGCCTTGTCATCCAACTCCAATTGCACGATGACGCCGCCCGATCGCTGACTCTGATTGTGAATCACGGCGCGCGCGAGGAGTTGGTCGCCGATATGGGCGAACTGCGGCAGCGCCGGCTCAATCAGCAACGGCTTGCTCACCTCGAGGGCCGACTGCCCCGCGCCGAAACGGGCGTCCAGGGTCGCGACCGCCACGATCCGGTAGCGCGTCAAACTGTCGGGCGCGGGGAACTTGGCGGTGACCGATCCTTGCGGGCCGGTGACCAGAGTCGCGTTCCAAAACGCGCAGGCGAGGAAATTCTTCCGCACACGGATCCGTCCTCCGCCTCCTCCCGTGTAGCCTTTGTTGACAAACCGGCGCGGTTCGGGGTCTTCCGGCAGCAGGTTCCGCAGGGACATGCCGGAATTCACCGCCAACGGAAGCGGCGCAAAGAAAACCGCTCCCGGATCGGGCAGCCCGGGGTCGCCCAGGCTGAGGATGCCCTCGTCCACCGCGTAGAGCGTCACTTCCGCGCCGGCCATGGGCGCGTTTGAAATATCGTTGACATTGACCGTGACCTCCACCGATTGGGCGGGGAGATAATTGGTGGCTCCGGAGGCGACCGACACCGATAGTCGGCTGGCCGGATCGCGCACAGGCAGCAGGCAATAGCCGACGCGGTATTCCGGTTCCTTGACTTCCCTCGGGCAGTCGTCGGAACCGCGCGCCAGCAGGACCGAAACAAAGACGTTGGGCGGGTCGCTGCGCTCGATGGGAATTTCAATGACCGGCGCGTTGCCTTCCAGCCGCGTGGAGAAGGAACGGAGCACGCTGCCGCGTTCGACCGTTACCCACGCCGCCCCGCTAAAAGGTGCCTCGACCAGCAGTCGCGCTGTCTCTCCAGGCGCGTATTCGGGCTGATCGGGTTGGAGTTCCATGCGGACTTCGTCGCGATAATTCCAAGCCAGGCTGCCGGACACGGAGACGGGGATTTCAGGGGTAGGATCAGGGGCAGGGGCGGAGACGGAGAATTTCAGGGAACTGGCGGCCTTGCGCCCGTGAGAGTCCGTGGCGGAAACATCCAGCAAGTATTGTCCCGCCTCGACGGCGGCCAAGGGCTGCGTCGTCGGCCCGTGGATTTCAATTTCGCGTTCGAACACGTTGGAATAAACCGTCTGAGCGCGATAGCGGATGGTCCTGCCGGCGCCTTGCACGCGCACCGGCAACGACTCCACGCGCTGGAGTTGGAGGTGCGCGGCCACTGGTTGCAGCCACGGTTTGCCGTCCGCCCCGACGGCCACAACTTGCAGAGGCTCTTCCTGGCCGGCGGTCCAAACCGAGTCCGTCTGGCACAAGCCCAGGTAAAAATCCGAACTATGGCAGGTGAACTGCGCGCTACTGGAAACGGTTTGCTGATCCAGGTCGGTGGTTTCGACCAGAAGGGATGCCACGCGCGGCCCGGGCGCGGCGTTATTGGACGGCATTTCCGGCGTGATGACGCAGCCGTTGGAGTTGGACATTCGCGTCTTGCCGGAAAAGGCAAGATGCAAGCCGTGCGAAACGCCGAGGAAAGTGAATGAATTGAAACCCGCCGGTCTAAAGCCGCCTTCATCCACCTCCATCGTCCATTTCACACGCGCTTGGGACAGCGGCTGGCCAAAGTAATAACGGGCGGAAACGGGAATCTCCACTTTGTCCCCGGCGGCGTATTCAGACCTGGCTTGCACGCTCACTTCAAACGGGACCGGTTGGAATTCTGCGACTTGGAACGCGTGAAAGTAATCCGATCCGGCCAGATGGAAGCGCGCGACATAATCTCCACACGGCCCCGCCGGCAGAGGCACATCCACCGAGCAGGCGCCGCATGCGCTGAACCGGACAGTGTTGGAAAAGAACGATTTCCCCCGCGCGTCAACGCATTCCAGTGTACCAGCCAATTCGGGCGGAACCGCCAAACCGTCGCGCGTCCAATCCCGCGCCAGCGCCTTGAGATGAAGCGTTTCATTCGGACGGTAAAATTCGCGGTCGCTGAAGACCATCACCGGCCTGGCGGGCGCGGCTTCACCGCGCCAGAGGCGCGGCAGATCGAAGCCGTAAAGGGGAATTTCGTGGTCCTGGATTTTCAACGCGTGGAAGTCCTGGCCGAGCGCAGCCGCCAGCCATTGGGCGTTGGTCGGGCACTTGAGGTGCGCCAGGCCGCCGGCATCGGTGAGTGTTTCCTGTAGTACTTGGTTTTCATCGTCGAGCAATCGCACGGCCGCGCCGGCGGCGGGCTGTCCGGTGCTTTGCGAAAAGACAAAGGCATTCAGGTCCCCGGCGGCGGATTTCCAGGCCAGGCCGAGGTCGGTCAATTGGATGAGCGCCTGTGTGCCCAGGCGCGGGTTGGATTCAGAACGACCGCCGGCGCGTTCGGCCTCGACAAATACCACCCCGGTCTTGCGCCCGCCCACCACCTGATTCCAGTCCAATATCACGTTGGTGGCGGTGTCGGATTGCAACGCGCCGGCCAGTTCTTGGTCGAAGACCGTTCGGCCGGGGATTAAATTGTAATCCAAACGCTGGTAACGCTCGCCGAAGTCGCCATCGTCAGGCCAGGGACGGAAGTAGCTGTCGTAGCCGCGCAAGGCGTAAATCGCCGCGTCCGGCTCCAGCAATTTGGCGCGGAGATGGACGGTGGGCACGTTCACAGCCAGCAGGGGGAACTGGCGCCGCCCCACTGCCTGCTGGTCCTCGGAAAAGGCCGGAAAATAGAGACGCGGCGGAATGACAGGCATGAGGATGTTGGTCCCCTCGGCTTGGCCCATGGTGAAGGATTCCTCGGCGGGCAATCCGGCCCGCACAGTAAGTTGGTAGCTGGTGCCGCTTTGAAAATCGCCCCGCAAATTCAAAAACCGGCCGTCGGTTTCCGCGGTGATATTGGAGGCCAATGGCTCCAGTCGAATCCAACGGCTCCATTCATCGGAAACGGACGGCGCAATCGGCTTGGAAAAACGGAGAACGATGAAAGCGCCGCCTTCGATAAAGTGATGCGCGATGGCTTCCTCGAAAACGAAAGGTCGCACGTCACCCAACTGGATTTCGGCGCGGGCGCGCAGGCGCAACTCCTTTTCAAGCGCGGGAAGGCCAGGCCGCAGGACAAGCCGCCAGCCTTTGCCAGCCGAAAACGGCTGTTGCGGCGCGGCCAGGACCAGGTTGGAAGCGAGATTGGCTGGCAAGCCCAATTGCTGATAGTCCCACGGCCTATCTTCGTTTGTGCCCTGCCAGATTTCCGCCGCCCGGCGCTCGCCCCCGGCGTCGCGGAATTCGAGGTATGGGGCCAAGTCGGCGGCGCACATAGGCGCGTTGAAAACGAGCGTGACGACTTGTTCCGAATTGGCATCCGCCTGACTTGAGCGTGGCCTCGAGTCAACGACCAAGAGCGGCGGTGTTTCCACGCGCTGGCGCAAAAAGGCCGAAGAGGGGCGTCCATCCGCGCCCGTCAAACCGGACCGCAGGGAAAGTTCGTAACGGTGGTCCAGCGCCAGCGGTTCGGACGGCAAGAACACGCCGCTGCGCGGGCTGAGCCAGGTGAAGACCCCTCCGACGGCCGGCTGGATGACCAGTGGCGACGGCTCCGCCGCATGGCCGACTTGGTCCGGCCCCACCATCGGCTGGTCGAACCGCAGTTCAAAGGTGGTGGCGGGACCGGGCGGGGAAGGATTGAGAATCAGTTCGACGTGTTCGGAGCGGTTGTGGTGGAGATCGCAGCCCAGGAGCAATAGGGCGGCACCGGCGGCAAGAAGAAGTTTCATAGGAAAGCAACGCGTTCATTGTTTAAAGTTTAGTGTTGACTACGCGCCGCCAACGAGGCGCGCGCAGCCGGAGTCCGGCGATGGAGGAAAAGGCCAAACCCATTACCAATGGAGCGGGTGGAGGAAAAATGGAACCCAGACCATCTGCCTGAGTTCGCTCATTAACCTCGTGAGCGAACTCAGCTTTGAAAAAGGCTATCATAGAGGTCTCTCTTTGTCACGGTAAAAATAAAATGGCTCGCATCCTTGGTGATTTTGGAGAGTGGATGGGCGAAACCTGAATTTGGTCTACTTGGCGGGATGATTTTCAGCGGATTTTTGGAGCTCTTGATCGGAGCCAGCAGGCTACTTCACCCTTCAAGTCACGGTCGAGTTGGCCGGTTGTTGAGATAAAGGAGGAAGCCGAAGGCTTTTCATCGAGGAGGCTGGCGACCATCATAATCATCCCACGCCGGGTCAGCCAGAACGAATGAAACGCGAACTCGAACGGGCTGGGTCGAAAGACTTCTCCCACAACCTGGGACTGGACCTGGTGGTCCTCTACATCCACATGCAAAGTTCCACGCCCAGCCAGAAGGCGTTCGTTGTCGCTCGGAAAGGGCAGACGGTAGGCGACCCCGACGCGGTCCATCCGGGAGATGATTCTCCCCAACCGGGTGCCAGCGGCCACGCCTGCGGGACGATGCGGAGCTAGAAGCGTCTTGTTCACGGATGGTGTCTGCGCGATTTTTGGGATTTGAGGAACCTGCTGACCGGTGTATTTTCTAAAACCTGTCCGGTGACCGAGTCTATGTCTTGCACTTGCGCACGCATACTGTAATACGCTAGAGCCACCAGTACGTATCCCGCCCTCCATCGGGATCAGCACCCCCTCTTACCCAGACGTCCCAATGGTCGAGTATCTTGGCCAATAACTTGCACTGTGAGAGTGCAGGGCGCATCCCACGAAGCTCGTGGAGTCGTGCTTTGTGAGGTGCGGTGCTTGCAAGATTGCGCAGCACCCGGGCTTCCAGCAGGAGCGTCCGTGTTTCTCCCATGAGGTTGCCCAGGCGAGTTTGAATGGCCTTGGCCTGGCCGAGCAGGTCCAACGCGCGCGCGGCTTCGGTTTCGAGTTTGGCGCGATAAGTTAGCGCGAAATCCGTTAAATCCCCTTCGAGATGAAGCTCCGTCTGTAGGCGCTGGGCTTCATCGAGCAAGGCTGCGGCTTCGGCGTGCTGCCCGACCGCGCGACTCGCGTCGCCGTAGTCCGCGAGAGCCCGGGCGATGGCAGCGGGGATGGCGCTTTCCCTGCGGATGGGCTGACAGGCGTCATGTAAAGTGCGGAGCGCATCGTATGGCTTTCCGCTGCGCAGCAGGAAGTAGCCCCAATGACCAAGGAATGGCAACGCGGCCCCGTCAGCGCGATCGGGTCGCGGAGAAAGGAATTCGCGTCCGCGCCGGATCCAGGCCTCAATCGCCAGCGGCGGGATCAGTCCCTGGTAGCGGTAAACGCACACGTAGGCGTTGGCGAGGGAGAAGGTCATCAATTCCGATTGCGCCAATTCATCCAGCGCATTGATGCCGTCGAGGAAACCTCTTCGACTCTGGATCCAAGCTCGCAGTCTCAGATATTCCGCGTGCGACCCCAATTCGAGGACGGATTGGAAACCTTCCAACTGGTGCAAAATCGTCGCGGCGGACTCATGGTTGCCGTGGTCGTGGCGCATTCGGGCCTCGCTCAACATACGGTGCAAGTGAGCCTGGATGCCGTTGTCCGGGCAACGAAAGCCCGCGGGGGCGGGCTGCCAGCTTTCATCGGTGATGAAAGGCTCGGAGAGGTCGAGCAACAGGTTTTTCTCGTGGTCCACGACGTTGCGCCAACTACAGGAATAGCGCTGGTTTTGGCCATTGAATCGCCGGACGCACAGACCCCGCAACCGCGCACGGCCGATGGCCGGCGGGTTGGCCAGGGCGTGCTCAATGTTGTCCACGCCGGCAAAGCGATGCCCCAGCACTCCAGCCTGATCGAGGGCGGCGAATATGCCGTTGCTCCCGAGTTGGCCGAAGCGGGTGTCTATCTCGCAGAGTTCCTGGTGAACCTTGCGGACAGCCGGAGGAGCGCAATCGGATTTATTGGAAACGGGCGCTTCCTCATTCGACAGGGCGAATGGATTGCCATCATGAACACGCCTCATTGCCTGATCCGGGTGATACCAGTGTTGGAGGCTCAACCCCCGCCGTTCCGCGTGATGCAGGAACAGACCCAGCTTCATAGCCCAGTCCAGCGTTGAGGCCACGGAGCCGGGAGCCCCGTTTTCCAGGCGATCCAGCATTTTTCGCCACTGGCTGCAAACCTGGCGAGTCCAAGGCGGCATGAACGGCTCGTTCTGATATGACTCGGCCCTTTCCAGGTAATGGCGTTGAATCTGGATCGCGCTCAATCGCCGTCCGCTGGCGGTTGGCGCCGTGGCGCGGCAGGCCGGGTCCACGGTGAACCGACGCATCGCCTCCAGTGGATTGGACAGCCGTACGGCTTCGCCCGGGCGCAGTCGCGCTTCAATCATCGCCACGATCAGCGCCGTGGCGCCCATGTTCAGCCAGAGCGCGGTTTCCGAGCAGAGGCTTTCGCCGCAGATGATGTGCAGCCGGTGATAGCCATCCCTGGCCAGCGTCTCGTCCTTGGTATGGAAAATGCCGCGTTGGCTGGTGCTACAGCCCGACACTTCGCATTCCAGAAACCGGACGCGCGGCGACAGCGTGAAACGCAGACGCCCGTCCGACAATTCCAACCCGCCCGCGCCGGAATAAACAATCCGGCTGACCAGGTGGGGAATGATTTGATCCGGGAACTCCGCCGGGTTCCCACCATGCATAAAGGAGGTGTGGCAACCCCAGGTCGCGCCACTGCCGCTGTGATCCACGTTGGTTTTGAAGAGCACGACCTCGGCCAGCGCCGGCTCGCGCCGTATCAACTCTCCGGCGATGGCCGTCAACATCCTCTCGCCGGCCTGCATGTAGCGGACCACGTCCCAGGGATTGGAGCACTCCGGCGTGGTCATTTCCGGATGCGAGCAATCCACGTAGAAGCGCGCGCCATTCTCCAGGAAAATTCCGCCGCCCTCCATCGAAGGCAGGTGCGGCAGCTTCTCGCCGGCGATTTTCATGAACCGCTCCATCCAGTCGCGGCCACGGCTAGGGCGCGCGTCCTCGCGGCAGCGCGCCGCGCAGCCGTACTCGATCTCCATGCCGAACAACCGTTCTGCCATAACCATGCACCTCCACGCCGCGCTACTGGCCGCCCTCCTGCCGGGCGGCGGCGTTGAACGCCTGGCTGTCGCCGGAAAGCACGCGGCTGATCGCGTCATCGGCGGCGGCAAGCATGCCGGCGGCGGTCTGGCGAATGGCGTTCAAGTTGGTTCCGTCCGGACCGCCCGCGGGTCCGGGGGCGGGGGAGGATTGATTTTCAGGATTGGGGCGTTCGAGTTGATTCATGGGGATCTCCTTCAATACGGATTGGTTCGTGCATGGCTTCGTTTGCTGGCGACAGAATTGCCGGCTTGTCAGGCGGGGTGGCCAGTATGGCCAGCGCCTCCTCCAGGGTGGTCGAGGGCTGAAAGACCCGCTGGCTGGCGGTTCGCGTGAAGCCGATCGGGTTGGTCAGTTTGACCACGCTCTCGCGCGGCCAGTAATGATCGCCCTTCAACGAAAAGGTGATGCTGTCCCAGTCCACCCGCTCGACCTGCTGCGGTTCGGCCAGGCGCAGCAACATGCCGCGGGTCCAGGCCCGTGTGTCTTCCGGCGGTTCGTTGCGGAAGTGTTCGATCTCTTCGTTGGTGACAAGGGTGTTGACCAGGCCACCTCCCTCGAAGTTCCAGTAGAGGCCGTCTTCGAGGCTGGCATACATGAAGTCCAGATGTTTGAGTTCCGGCGAGGACCAGTTGAGGCTGGGCCGCTGCTGGCGCGCGCGCTGGAGGATCTGTAACTTGAGCACCCAATCCAACCGGCGCGCCAGCGCCACAAAATCGCGCGCGCGCAACTCGCAAAGTGTGTCCAGCCAAAGTTGGAGAATCTGTGGCGCGTCCGGCACGATGTCGGCGCAGCCGCCGTCGGCCACAAAACGCTGCGTCTCCTCCCAGAAAATCAACTGCAACTCGACCGCGGTGAGGCAACGGCCGTCCGCGAGCCGCGCGCGCCGGTGCAGCGTCGGGTCGTGACTCCACTGCCAAACCGCGTCCACCGGATCGTCCATGGCGAGACTGGTTCGAACGTGTCCGGCCTCGATCATGGCGAGAATAATTTGCATCACCCCGACCTTGAGCAGGCTGGCGGTGTGGCAAAGAGTTTGGTCGTAGAAGATGACATGCAACCGAGCCTTGTCGGCCGAGTCCGGACTTGCGTTGGCGCCATACCACTGGCCGCACAAAGCCTCGTCGCGACTGTTGATCAAGGGTCGGTTCCATGTCGTTTGAGACCCCAGTAACACCTCGAAGAAATCCGCTCGTTGCGAGATCTGGTAATGCACTGGCGGCCGATTGTTTTCGGCGCCGATTTTCCCTTGCCCGGTGAACACGATGCTGGAGGCCTGATATGCCGCGAGAAACAGCAGGTGTTGCAATCGCCGCTCGAACAAATCGCTCCATGCGCGCCGCGTGAGCAGAAAGTTCAGGTGGCTGCCGTAGGAATGGCCCTGGCCATCGGAGTTGTTCGCCAGCGCAACAATCTTTTTCCCTTCCGGCAATCGCGCGTTGGCCGTTTGCAGGGCCGCGCGGGCATTGCGCAACATGGCGTGAGACGCCGCGACGTGGTCATGCGCGCTCAGAACTTCCGGGATGCACAATTCGAGATGGTCCAGATCAATATATGCGCAGCCACCGTTGTTGAGGAATTTGCGGGCCCAGTCCTGCGCATTGTAGTCCGAACCGGACTTGGTCATGGAACATTCCTCGCCCAGGAACTCGGCTGAGGTGTAACCATCCTCCAGCGCCCGCCGCCGCGCCGTGCAGGCTTGACAGTAACAGACCGAGTGGCCCTTGAGAGCCAGGGGCAGACCGACGAATTCCCGCAAGAGCAAATGAGAGGCGAGAGCGCATGTGCCTTTAGGCTGGTCAACTCCGAGCACGAGGTTGCCCAGTTCAAAATCGGCTCCGCAGAGCTTCGGCAGGCGGGGGTGGGGAGGATCGCCGTTATGGGAACCGGCCTGGCAATTGGGTGCGGGCATTGGATTCATCGGTCAGGCGGGTTGATTGAGATACTTGTGGGGTTGCTTCACCCTGCGGACAATGGGTTCGACACTGACCACATCCACGTCCTGGGGCAAGTCGTGCAGATACGCCTGCGCGTTGTTGATGGTCAAGGTGTGGCGCATCCGTTCCAGGGTTTGGCTGACCGCGTCCTGCATGTCGCTCAGCCGCACCCCCTCGCCGCCACCGCGGACTTCGCGCAGGAAGGCGCTGCGGCGCGCGTTGCGGCAGACGTTTTCAAACAAACGCCCGCTGGCCAGTTCGCGCGCGACAATGACCCGCTGCTTGCCGTCGCGGAAACGGAGTGTGCAAAGCTCGTTGCCTGCGTTTGGACTGTAGAACTGGGAGACGGCGTGTTCGATCAATTCCTGGCGCGTGGACTTGGCCAATTCCCCGTTGGGGTGGAACGGGACGCTCTCAGGCAGGTGAATCCGGAAGATGGCGCGCGCACCCGTCATTTCCGGCCGGCCCACGCTGATCTCCAAATCGCTCAACCGTTCGTAGAGCGCAGAGTCGAGCAAATCTTTGCGATTGGTCGCGCAGATGATGGCAACGTTCTTGCGGTCGGCAAAGCCGTCCAACTCGGCCAGGAGGGCCGCGAGGAATTTGTCCGAGTGCTGTGAAACCGCTCCGCCGCGGATCCGGCCGATGGATTCGATCTCGTCCATGAACAGCACGGCGTAACCATCCTCGCCCACCTCCCGGAGCGCCTGGAAGCATTGCCGGATGTTTTCCTGTGTCTGGCCGACCCAGGGCGATTCCCATTCCGCCGGTTTCACGACAGCAAAACGGCATTTTTTCCCCGTGAGCCGGGCGATTTCGCTGACTGCGACCCGGGCCATCAAGGTTTTCCCGCAGCCCGGCGGCCCAGCCATGAGGATGGAGTTGCGGCCGGTCAGGCCGTAGGCGGCGGCGCGTTTCGGCTCGACCAGAATCATCGTCAGGACGGACAGGAGATTCTCGAAGTTTGCGTCCTGGCCTCCGACCGAAGCCAGCGGGAGGTCCGGCACTTCGTCCAGCAAGTAGCGCCGGGAGGCTTCCAGCTCGATTTTCTCGTATGCCATCCAAAAATTGCGGTCGAAGCGCACGGCGTCCCCGGCCTTGAACTTGGCCTTTGCCAGTTTGGCGCAGACGTCCACCACCAGGGGATTGTCGTGGTGGCGCAAGACGAGCCGGCCATCAGGCAGACAGCGCTCGAACATCGCGGTCTCTCCACAGAGCGGAGGGCCGTCGGGCGACACGGCGATGATGAGATTCTGTTCGCTGTTCAGGAAGACCTCGTCGCCGCGAACCAGCACCGTAAGGTCGATTTCCTCTCCCGGAGAAACGACGCGACGCGCGTTTCCCACCTGCACCAGAGCCTTCTGCGCCCCGGTGGCGTTGATCACCCGGTGGAAAAGGGCCGGATGGAGTGGCGGCGCGGAAAGTCTTTCGAGCAGTTCGCGGCACTCATGAATATCACGCTGCGCACCTTTCAGGGTGCGGCGATAGACGGCCACGGTTTCCACCAGGGTGCGATCCACCACGGCGGTGGTTTCCGGAGACAGGCCGCGGACCTGTTGCAGGCTCGCCATAGTCTCGTCAAGGTCCTGCGGGCCTTCAACCGAAAGCATGGCGCGCACCAGCTCGACAGTTTCGTCAAGGGCAGATTTTTTCATTTTCGGCATCTCCAATGGTGGCCACCGCGACAGGCGCGACGGCCGGGTTTTGCTCTCCTTCGTTTCCTAGAATGTGAAATCCGCGCTGCACGATCACGCCGCCACGCCACGAGAACAGCGCGTGCTGCAATCCGGCGTCGGTGTTCGTGACCAAAAGGGCGATATGAAACGCCTTGGCAAATACAGTCCTATGCACGTCACAGTCATCGGCGCTAAAAAATGAGCGTTGCAGCGGACACTTCACGCGGGCCTCAGGCGTGCATTTGGAATTGCACCACGAAGAGGCCGGATGGGAGTGAAACCAGCCCACCCATTGCTCATTTCCGCTGCGCAGGGCCAGCGCGCTCCGCACCGCGTTCCATGTCTCCGGCCCGAAGCTCACCTTTGTGGCGGTGGCCTCCGTGTTCCGGGCCGGAATCTGCGCGGTGACCTCAAGAAACAACTCCCCACCCGCCTGGTCCCGGTGCATGTGGCCGATGAGGACTGAGGCCGTCTCCACCGCTCCCGAGTCGCGTGTCATTTGATCCGCCTCCGCTAGGACGCGCCGAGGCAGGAACACGGGAATGTCCTCCTCGTTTTGTTCGCCGGCTGCGACCGCCAGCGCGTAAAAGTCCCCCAGCAGCGAAACTCTGACCGGCAGCGGGGTCGGCACCTCCTCGATCTGGAAGCGCTCCCGCCGTTGCGCGACACCATTGGCTTGCGGCGGACTGGGAAACGCGGTGACGAGGTAATTAAAAAGTTCGCCCGCCTGCAGCGCTCCCTTTTGCACGAGAGGCGCGCTGGCATCCCCGGCGAGCGATTTGAAAAAGCTGTTCGGCACCCGGCACGAAAGCTCGCCGGCGCCGGGAACCTGGAGCACCACTTCCACCGCGCTGATGTAAGGCTGCCCAAGTGTCTCATGCCACGCGGGCCGGATCTCGGCCACGGTGCTGGCCCCGACGGCGGCGCGCGGAAACCGGCGTAGCGCCAGGAAGCGCGCCGCCTCCCAGGCCGGTTCCCAATCGGCCGCCACCGGGACCTGCCCGAGCGCAGAGCCATCCCGCTTTTGCAGTTCCATGACGAAGCGATATGGCTGTCGAGTGTTCATAGTTCTTCCCGGTCCCGCAGGCTAGCGGCGGTTGCCTCCCGCTTCGATGGTTGGCTGGATCATGATGCGATCCTTCGGCTGCAGGGCTTCGCCCACCACCTCGGTCGCATGCAGATGCCTTCCTTCCCGTTCGAGCCGCGCGTGATACGTCAGCGTCCGCCCGCCGTTCCCGAGCCGCGGCAGTTTCATCCGCGGCACCAGGCCGTCGAGCAATTCCCCCACGCTCATCTCCCGGTCGCTGGCATCAATGCCGACATTGACCACCGTTTGGCCTGTGACATCGCTTGCAAGGATGTCGAGTTTGGGTTCGTCAGTCATGGTGTTACTGTCCTTTCGTTTCGCCGGGCCGCCGGGCTTGCACCCCAACCGCGCAGGGCGAGGTAGCGTTCGGCGATAGCCGGCACTTGCAGCGTTTTGATTTCCTCACCGCAGAGGCTGCACCCCACGGAGAGGCTTTCCAATGCACTGGAAATTTCCATCGGACTTGGCGCGGTCGCGAAGACAACCTCGAACCGGGCCACGGGCGGCGTCCCGTTCGCGTTCACCGACGCGCGTGCCATGCGGACCAGTCCGCAGGCGGCGAGCAGGAATCCCCCGACAGCCTGTCGGCATTCCTCCGTGATGGCGTCCAGCGTTGCAACCTCGCAACTGATGCGAACGCCTTGCTTCTCCGGGATCAGCAGCGCCTGACTGAAGCCGCCCGGAACCTCCAGTTCCACGGCGAGTCTCCGCCCGCCGCGCTCCGCCAACGGCCAGCCGGCCTCGGAACACAGACGCTTTAGGTCAATGGGTTCCGCCTCACCGGCGGGCGAGTCAGCCGGTGACGAAAGCTCGGCCTTGAGCGACCGCCCGGTCTCAAAACCGCCGCACGTCTCGCGAACCCGCGTCGTGAGGTCAGCGTCTTCAACTATCGGGATTTCCGCACGCAGACGCAGGCTGCCATCGCCCGTCAGCACGAGCTTTGCCAGCCCATTTAAGGAGCCGTTGCGCACGAGCGCGTCCCAGAAATATTCCGGCCCCCACGCCTCGCCGGGACAGTCTGCGTCAAACAGAAGCCAGTCGCTGTCAGTGTTCGCGGCCACGACATGCGGCACCCCAATGGGGTTGGTGAACCGCCAGCCGGAGTTTCCCGCTGGTGTCAACTCCGAAGTCACGATGGCGAGCGCCGCGCGAATGGCTTCGTTGCAGGCCTGGTTCACGCGCCCTCCTTTCCCGACACCGCGGTCACGTTCAATTGCACTGCGCGACGCTTGAGCGGGCGCCTGTCAACTGGAAAACGGGAGCGCTCTTGTTTGCGTGACCATTGCGCTGCTGCGTGGTTCAAGCCTTCATCGCCCGTGGCGAAGAGGTTCCAGGTCCAGATTTCGTGGCAGGCGTATAGAATGTCAACCAGTGCGGTGCCCGGCTCGATGTGCGCGCACAAGAACGGAGGACGGATGTTGGGATGCCACGGTGCGGGATGAGGGCCAAGGTAGGTGAGCACTTGAGGAACGTTCACCCGCCGCAGGTAGTCCTCCGGAAACCAGATGCCCACCATGAACTTCTCAAACTCAACAATCAGGCCGCCCTGGTCCCGCACCAACCCGCGATGCCCTTCGAAATGAGCAATATAACGGAAAGGCGGTTCCCCGTCCGGCAGCGGCGTCAGGTCCAGGACGTCGCTGCTGCTGGCCAGTGCCATGCCTTCTTCAAGCTGCCGGCGCAAGAACGCCTCGTAAATCCGGTCGCTCATGAGTTCCTCCGATGAAAGGATTTCGCTGGGCGCGGGCACGGGACGGGCCCAGCGCGCAGCTCGAAGTATTTTTCGTCCGTTCCGTTGCCCAGGGAAATGACGTCACCCGCCTGCAAGCCGAGGCTGGCGAGCGAACGGTCCGCGTCGCCCGGACCCAGGTCCGCGTTTGACAGCCGCGCTTTCATGTGGAAACCGGCGGAAAGCATCTCGCGCCCGCAGCGAGCGCAGAACCGGTCGCCGCGCCGGAGCCTGCCCTGCAACCGGAAAATGCGCCGCGTGAATCCGCACCCCGGGCAATCGAGCCTCTTCACGAGCATCCGGCCGCCGAACGCAAGTGCGGCCGGGGGATTGGATGGGCGCCCGAGCTTTAGGATCGCACCGACGGAGAGTTTCTGCGCCGTCTGGCGCAAGGAGGAAATTCTCCAAGTTTTGTGGTCGAAGAGGCACTTGGGGTTGAGGCTATACGCGGTGAGAAAGTGCCGGTGCGTTGCCGCCTCGATCAGCACCTGCCGGCCGATCAAGGCCGATTGTCCGGCGAGAAGGTACTGACACTCGATGGCCTGCAGCGCGGCGGCCAGCGCGCCCAGGCACGCCGGCGAATTGGTCGACGGGGTTTTCGCAGCACCGTCGTTGCACGGATGGACCGCGGCCAGTTCGGCGTAGTCGCGCTCGCTCCACGCGCACTCCAAACACGGTTGGTCCGCCGCCGGCAGATAGACATTAACCCGCGCAAGCATCAGACTCGGCTCAACCCCGGCATCAATCCACGGCACTCCCAGCCGCCAGGCAATTTCATTCGCGCAGCGCCGGCTTTCTTTCGAGTCGAGTCCGGCGAGGATGACGTCGCCACGCAGACAGCCGAGCGGGACGTTTTCAAGCCGGTTAACAATGGAAACTACTTCGAGCCTCGGATTGATGCGCCGCGCGCCACGGGCTTGGACGCGGGCTTTCGGCTGGCTCACGTCTGATGGACTGATGGCCTGCGACTGCAGGTTCTTTTTCTCATAGCAATCGCAGTCCACGAGCGTGAGCCGCGTCACCCCGGGCAACCGCGCCAGCAGTGGAACCAGATGCGAACCGATGTTCCCGCCCGCGCCGAGCACAACGAGGTGCTTGTCCCCGCTGGGAAGGCCAGGGGCGGGCAAGGCGCGGCGCACGTTGGATGAGCGATTAAGTTTCATGTCATAGCCTTTCCGGCGTCCACGCATAACCCGCGTCCAGCGCGGTGGACTGAAGTTGGCACAGCGCACAATTGGCGCCGTAGGTCCAGCAGGGAAATTTTTCCGACTGGTGGTGCCACGCCCGGCAGTGCGGGCATGCGATGGCGGGTTCCCCCGGCTCCACCTTTTGTTTGCATCGCGGGCAGTAGGCAGGTTGGGACAACCCTGGGAACGGGACGATGCGCGCGAGTTCTTCCGTGGAAAAAAAACATCGCCGGCCGGCAGAGGAAATCTCATCGCGGTCGCGCAGGACGCGCAGCCCGAGCTGCAGGGGCTGACCGTTGACTTGGAGCGAAGCCTCCCGGCCTGCGAGCAAAGTCCATGACGGCGACACACCTGCGGCGTCCGGCGGCAGTATGCGGATTTCCGCAGGAGCTGGCTGGCCCGCAGGAGGCGTCAAGCGCACGTCACGGCCAGCGGCCACAGCCAGGCAACTCTCGCCGGCCAGCGATTGGACTCCCCACTCACCCTTTGCATTAGTGGTCCAGAAATGTGGCATAAAAATTCAGTTTGCAGTCACCTTTTTAGCACATCCATGCCAGCCATCGCAGTCACAGGCGCAGGGTCACAAGCAGATCTCTGTCGCAAGCGGGCAATGTGCCGCAAAACTTCTCCGCAGTCACAGCGGGTCACAGTCTCACAGCGGGGACATATATCGGAATTCTCTCATTGGTTGTCGCGGTCGGTCACTGGCCCCGACCCACACCGCAGGGCAAAACGATACCCCAGGCGGAGATTGTGCTGGACCAGGAAAGGGCTCTCCCCATGGCGTTCGAGCAGGCTGCGCAGGCGATAAATCAATTGCTTGACCGCCGCTCTGCTAAGGTGTTGCTTCGTGTTTTCCACCAGAGCGGATTGAATGTGGGCCATGGATTTCCAGCCGACCAGGTGGTCCTTGCCGATGCCGCCATCGGATTTTAGTATTGCCAACAAAGCCGCCACGAACGGGGGAAGGCAAATGCCTGGACGTCCTTCAATGTGCGCGGTCGCGGAGCCATCGCCATGCGGGACCAGAATCACGGAGGCGACGCCCTGCGGGGCCTCTCGAGAGAATCGGCGAGCCCTTCGAGGCGCTCTCAAGGGACCGGACATCTGACCTAAGTCCGGTGGGGACCCGGTTGATCGCCTGACCAAATCGCACAAATCACCCAGTTCGCGAGCCACATCGTCCAGGAGTTCCTCGAGCCGAGAGGCGAGCGCCTGGGCACGGTCCAGCTTCCTGCCTGTCATGGCCAGCCGGGCCGCCATGTTATCGACCATGCTTGTGGTTGGAGGATTCATAGGTCATCGCTTCCACTCGGGACCTTCTTGGTGCGCAGAAGCCAATATTCTCCCTCCGCACACAGCACCAGCAGTGGAAACAGCACCAGGTGCATCCAGATCCGAGTGCCAATAATCGTCCATGCCATCATCCCCAGCGCCACCGGCCACGCCACATATCGCACCGCGATCCTGGTGGCGATCAGGAGCGCCTCCCCGGCATGGTGCGGAAACGCGCGGCCAATGATGACAACCAGCCCCGCGCGCAAAACGCGGCCCCCATCCATCGGGAAACACGGCAGCATGTTGAAGACCGCCACAATCAGGTTCAGGGCATAACCGAATCTGAGAAGGGGCCTGACCTCAAGGAACCAAAATAAGCCCGGCGGGCTGATCCCATGAAGCGCGAGCCAGAAAACTCCAGCCAGCGTGAAACTGCCCAGCGGGCCGGCCAGGGCGATCCATATTTCGCTCGGCATGCCGGGCGCGGGATCCAACTCAGCCACAGCACCCAAGGGAATCAGGAGGACGCAACGGCTAGCGACTCCCCAGTGGCGCGCAGTAAAGACGTGCGCGAACTCATGCACCAGCAGCGAACTGGAGTACACGAGCAGGAAAACGATGCCCCAAAGAACTCCTGCACCGGCGTCTTCGACGTATCGCTCCCAAGTGAAAAAGCCCACAGGATAGATCAGAAAAGTGGAGTGGATTTGCACCGGAACACAACGGAAGCGGAACAGCGTCCAAGGCATCCAGAGAACGCGCAAGACCCCCTTGACGTGATACCATAGCCTCTGGATATTCAAACGGCGCCCGCGCCTCCAGGCTGCTAACATGTGCAGCCGGAGTTGTTGCCAGCGCGTGGGCGCCAGCCCGGCTTCAAGCCGCTTGAGCACGCTTAACTGGAGTCGATTTCGTCCTGGTTTCATTTCAACCACGTCTTCGTTGGCTGTCGCCCTTGGGCAGTCCCGCCGCTAAACTGCTGCAATCTCGCAGTCTCCTGTGGCACTCCTTGGCTTTGTTGTCGGCGTCCGGTGCCCGATTGTCCCTGCCCACCACAAATCGAGTGCCCTCCGGGCAGCGACGCAACGCGGAGGCTCAACGCCGGCGCAGGCAGAGGACGCGTGGCTCCGTCCCGCTCTCGAACGCCGGGACCGTCGGGAACGCTGCCGCGCGCGCCCGCCCGAGAAGCCCGAGACAGCCCGCGTCGCCCGCGCCACTCGTGCCAAGCTGGCCGAATTTATCTCAAGCAAGCTGCATACCACCGCAATTCTCACAGGCTTCGGCCGAGTTTTCCGGGCGTATATCAGCGGTTTCCAGAAGCACTGCAGGGGTTGAGTTTATGTAAATCAACGTTGAGTAAGGTCAAGGCACCCTGTAGAATCGCCTAAATTCAACTGAGAAACCGACATGGAAGAATATCGAGCACTTTGTGGCATTCATGGCACCGCCAGTCTCCACCAAACCGGCCTGGACTCCGACGACGTTAAGCGACTGCCGATCCAGGCAGCGAATGCCTTGACCCGTGTTTTCCTGCTCAAGGCGGATGAGCTGATGCACTTGGCAGATGTTTCCCCTGGCATAATTGTGGATCGTGGAGTGAAGAATGCGGCCAAGCCACTCACTCATTACTTCTCAGGCAAGACCGGTTTGGTGCGTTTGCGGGCTGATTACCAGGACCCCGGCCAAGCCGAACGCGGCATCCGCGCCTTGTTGAAATCCACCCAAGTTTCCAGAAAGGGTGCCATCCTCCTTATCGGTGTCAGCGACGTGTTGTTCGAAAAGATCTGGAGCCGTGCTGACCAGCGGAACACACTGAACCCGCCTGTTGCACCGGGTGATGACAGCAGTGAATCACCGGAGCTTCGCGCTCTCCTTGATCAGAATCCAAACCTCGAAGTGCCGAAGGCACTTCTGCAAAAATTCTTGGGAAGCTCGCCTCTCAGCAACCGGATTCGTCAGTTGATCGTTTTGGCCGCCAAAGTAATCCATCCTGTGCTGATTCAGGGCGCGACAGGCACCGGCAAGGAAGTTGTGGCACGCATGATCCACCAATTTAGCTCGCGTGCTGCGGAGACTTTCGTGGCTGTAAACTGCGGCGGCATCCCGACCGACTTGCTCGAGTCTGAACTCTTTGGTCATGTTCAAGGGGCCTTCACTGGCGCCCTGCGCGACAAGACCGGCCTCTGGACGCTGGCGGACGCCGGCACACTTTTTCTCGACGAAATCAGCGACCTTCCTCCTGCCCATCAGGTGAAGGTGCTGCGCGCACTTGAGGATGGCCGTTACTGGGCCGTCGGCGGGGAGCGGGAAATTCAGAGTGGCGCTCGCATCATCGCCGCGACCAACCGCGACCTTTGGCAAATGGTCAAAGCTGGGAGTTTTCGCGATGACCTGTACTATCGATTGTTCACTTTCCGCATTCGAACTCCGGCCTTGCGCGAGCATCCGGATGACATTCCCGAATTAGCGGCCCGGTTTTGGCAGAAATTCACCGAAGGCCGCTGCCCGGCCTTGTCTAATGAGATTGGGCAGGAATTGAAAACTTACGCCTGGCCCGGCAATGCCCGTGAGCTTCGCTCTTTCCTCATTAATGTTTTCACGCTGGCAGACTCCCGCCAGGTGACACTACAGATGATCCGCGCCGTGATGCGCGATCGTCTCGGTCTTGGAATCCACACCCAACAAGACCAATGATCCATCCCGGAAGCAAACTGGCGGGCAACGATCGGCCAAACAACGGTCCCATGCAGCGGCTCGACATGCACGACTGGAAAGAACGGCCCGCCGCGGGCGAGACCACGGAGGAGCGGCTGGGCTAAGGGCCGGCGGCTACCGCGTTTAAAGAGAAGCTGTTTGTCCTTTCCTTTCGATTGGTTACGGAGTTAAGGGGTAAGGACACTTGGATTGTTCCAAGCTCGGAATAAGCGTCCCTCATTTGCCTGCCGGGTGTTGCCGCACTGGCAAGGAAGGAAAAAGAGCGCAACCAGACGTCCTGGCCATACTTTCACGTTTTCTCGGCCATCAACGCTCCAGTGATACTTATTGGTCCCTGACCGCCACGCCTCAACTTCTGGCCGAGGCGGCGCAACGTTTTACCCCCAAGCAAGCATGAAAACGCCGGAACTGCCCACCCTCCTGGCACGATTTTCCTCTGAGCACCTGGTGCAGCAACGCAACGTGGGTCCGCACACAGCGGCGGCATATAGTGATACCTTCCGGTGGTTCCTTCACTACTTACAGGGTTCCGACCGGGCAAAACCATCTCAACTTTTGCTCGAAGGTTCCTCACCGCCCCCGGCCCCACCATCCCTTTTCATGAGTTGGGCGCTCAACAACCTCAAACCCGAGCGAATACGCTGCAACGCGGAGTCGGAGTCTTTCCGTGGCCGACCCCAGGAAGGCCTGCGCCGACCACCTGCAGGTCCAAGCGGGCCACCCCGAGCTTGACCGCAATTTCTTGTTTCAAATTTGTTAACGAGAGGATAAGCTGTCCAGCGAAAATTAGAATGGAATCGAGCAATACCATGAGCACGACCACAGAACTTCCCCATGTGCATGTTGTCCAATTGTTGATCCGCCAGCAACTTCGCAAGAGGGTTGGGTTCCTGGTGTTTCCGCACGAAACTTGGAGGCCGTCGGGCGCCGCCGATCCCTACTTGGTCCTGCCGACGAAAAAATCCGTTCCTGACCCGTTGGCAGCCTCGTTGCACGGAGAACCGCTGGAAGTCTTTGTCAACACGGTGATGGAGGAAGAGTTCGGGCTGAAACCGGACGATTTTGCCCTGGAGGAAGAGGCGGGAACCACGGCGCTCCGTATGCCCGCGATCCATAGCGGCGAGATGAAGCAGTTTATCTTC
>Ga0181530_10000719_pt1 | contig 42702 bp, 23 predicted proteins | sample PEATcosm2014_Bin_42_FD_119769 | JGI IMG/M metagenome (GOLD analysis project Ga0181530, IMG submission 119769) | Peatland microbial communities from MTU Mesocosm Facility, Houghton, MI, USA - PEATcosm2014_Bin10_60_metaG | ecosystem: Environmental > Terrestrial > Soil > Wetlands > Peat | place...
ACCGACTGGTCGACTGGTTCTTGCGACGTGTGCGATGTGCGTTCACGCGAGTCTGCTCGTCACCGGCCTTCTGCTTGGTATGACCGACCCCGACGCTTAAGAACCATTCCGGCAACAGCCCCCGATCCGGACGTTACCGTGTGCGATGCAAGCTCGCGCAAGTTTGCCCGTTACCGATCTTCTGCTGGGCATGACCGACCCCGACGCTTAAGAACCATTCTGGCGACAGTCCCCAATCCGGACGTTACCCCTTCACCTTCCGGGTCGAGTGTCATGCTCAGCATACCAAAAAAGGTCCGGCGGCTTTCGCCGCCGGACCTGAATCTGTGTTGCACTTTTCCCAGGCGGTAACCCGCCTAGGAGACAGCGGCCTTAGAAGTCGAACGAGTTCTCAAGCCGCCAGCCCATTCCGAGCTGAATGCGCTCCAGGGCATAGCTACCATCCGGCTCATAGCCTGCGGCGACAAGGTGATCCTTCTCACCCACGTTCTGCAGGTTGAGCTGAATGCGCCAGTTGACGTTGCGATATATCTTCCGGTTGTAGCCAAGCCACGCATCGAAGTGTGTGTCGTTGGGGCCATAGAACGGCTCGTTGACGTTGAGGCCGCCATGGGTCACAGCCACGACATTCGCGTAGTTCGGATCCGTGGAATTCACGTTCACGAAGGTCGGATCGTAGTGGTACCCGAGGATGCGCGCGGCCTCCACGCGGAGAGCGCCGCCCACGAACCATCCCTTGATCAGACCGCGGTCAAAGTTGTACGTCGTGATGAGGTTGAGCCTCCAGGGCGCCACTTCCGGAGCCGCGTGGCCCTGGTCGTTGAGCTGCACGGTCCATGGGGCGACTATGCTATTGTTCCAGTCGACTCCCAGCTGGTTGCCGGGACCCGTGCACGCGTTGCACCACATGCGGATCTGGCCGCCAGGTCCGTTCATGAACCCTGTAACCTGGCTGATGAAGGCCTGCATGGCCGGATCGATGTTCTCGTGCGTCGCGTCGACGTGCGTATAGTTCAGCGTCAGGTTCCAATTCCTCGTGGGCTGGAACGCCAACTCGACCTCGACGCCCTTGGACAGGTTGTCGACTGTCGTCTGGTGATCTCCGAAGTTGGAGCCGCCACCAAGGTTGAGGCCGTTCGCGTCGGGGTTGCCGGCGATGTAGCCGTTTATCAGCAGCCCTGTCTGGTGGACAATCGTCGGATTGAGCGGCGGCTCTAGGTTGTAGCTGTTGAAGAAGTTCGCCGAGAACGGATTGTTCACCCAGGCGTTAACAATCGCAGCGGAGGCCGCATTCGTCGCGATGTACTGCGGGCTTCCGATGGCATAGCCGCTTCCTGCGCCATAGTCCCAGTAGGTGTTGCCAGGAGTGACGGATGACACGCCGTTCCCGAGGTTGCCGCGGAGGCCGTCCTGCAGTTCCGTAGCCCATCCGTAGCCCCAGACTACTCCGTCGGCGATGAAGTAGGCATTCTGGCCGAGGCCGGCGATCGAGTTGCCGCTGGTTTCGCCGAGGGAGGCGTTCTTGACGGTCGTCTTGAACCAGTCGACCTTCAGCGAGACCTTGTCGGCAAGGGCGGTGGCAACAAAGCCGAATTCCGTCGTTGTGCCGGAGGCGTTCGGGATCGGGTTGCCGTCCAGGTCCAGGCGGGCCGCGTCCGGCTTGAAGTTCTCGGAACGGTCGAAGAGGATGCTGAACGTCGTGTCATAGGGCAGCTTCCCCATGAGCGCCTTCGGGAAGTGATAGACGCCGCCCCATGTCTTGCTGATTCCCCTCACGTCCGTGCGGGACGCCAGATTGTCCGGATAGTTCAGGCTCACGAAGGCGTCGGTCGGATCCACGGGGGAGTTCGACTGGTAATTCGTGACCTTGTCCCTGCGCCATCCGAGGGACGGCACGAGGTCGCCGCCGAGGAAGTATCCCTGCCAGGTTATCCCGACGGATTCATCCGTGTAGCGCGTCCTGTTCGCATTTGTGACCAGGCCCGGAAAATCCTGCGGGTTGCTGGCGTACATGTAGTCGATGTCTTCGTGTTGCCAGCCAACATAGTTGGCCGGATTCTGGAGCTGCGTGGAGTTTGTGGTCGTAACGCCAGTCACGGTGTTCGTATAGGAATACGGCAACGAGGGGTTGACCGTGGAGTTCCACGTAGAGTTGAAGTTGAGCGTCTCTTCGTGCGGCTGCGGGGCGATGACGTAGTTCAGGTAGTTGAGGTTCGCACCCGAGGCGGATGACGCGCCCGCCAGGCTCGGCCCGATGTACGCGATCCACTCGAAGCTGCGGTTGGATCCAATTCCCTCAGACGCCGTGGCTACAGCGTTGAGGTTGTTGTCGAGGTTGTACTGCGGGGTGGTTGCAAACTCGGCAAACTGGTAGGTGGACTGCACCACCGTGTTCTTCTCAAACAGGCCCGTGAAGTCGCTCTTCCCAAGGAGGTAGGTCAGGAACGGGCTGCTGAAGAAGTCCGACGAGCGAAGCTCGATGGTGGGTGTGATCCTGTAGACCTGGCGGTCCGTCGTGGTCTGGTAGTTGTTGTCCTCGCCGCCCGACGCAGCATTGGCCACATTGGGGCGTCCAACGTTGGGATTCGGCGTGCCGTCGGCATAAGTCGCGTTGATATCGATGCCGATGCCGTAGTTCGTGCCTTCCAGCCAGGGATCCGCTCCCTCGACGTAATGCTGCTGGTCGTACGCGAACTCGATGCCGATGCGGTCGTCGAGGAAGGTCTGGTCTACCGCTATGTCGAATGCGGTCCAGTGCTTCCACTCATGTTTGTTGGGGCCGTCGAGAAGGTACTTGTAGAAGTTGAATATCGAGGGATCGGTGATCACCTTGTCGGTGTAGTATACGCCGCCCGGAATGCTCTGGTAGGGCGCTGTGTACCCGTTATTGGAGTCATTCGATCCGATGTATTGTGCGTATCCGGCGAAATCCGGAAGCGCGTCGGGCCTGTAAGCCTGGCCGGCCTCCAAATAGGATGTCTGGCCGCCGAGGCCGCCTGTCTGGAGACCAGTGTTGTTCGTGCCGGTGATGACCTTGATGGCATCGCCGCCGGGGGCGACCGCTCCCGGTGTGGTGTTCTGGGAGAGCGGGGTCGCCTCAAAGAAGTTCTGCACGTCGGGCCAATATACGCGGCCCTCGATCGCGAGATCAGCCATCGACAAGGGGCCACCCTGGCCGCCCGGCACCACCCCGCCCCATGGGGCTGTGTTTGTGAGGCTGAACTGGTTTACGATTAGCTTGTTGTAACCGGGATTGGTTACGCCACCGACCGTGATCGAGGATGCGAACCAAGGCGTGATCTCGTCAATGGGCGGGATGTCGCGCGGGGCGTCCGCCGTGTATGTGCCCTTCTCAAAATTGCCGCGGATGCTCGTGTGGCTGTCCTTGCCGAATAGCTTCGGGTCGAAGCGGAAGGCGCCGTAGTAGCGGGTCGTATTCTCGAACGCGGCTGCCTCTTCGTATTTCTCGTCATCCTGCAATGCGGCGAAGCGGATTGCCAGGACGCCGGGGATGATCTCCTGATTCAGTGAGATCGAGTCGCGCAGCGAGCCGTACTGGTCGACGCGATTCGTGATATTGTAGGAGTTGTTGAAGGCGGCGCCGTTCGTGCTGACATTGATGATACCCGCCGGGCTGCCCGTGCCGAACAGGATCGAGTTCGGTCCGCGCTGGAGGTCGACGCGGCCCACGTCAAAGCTGTCCCACGGAATGTCCGTCAGAAAGTAGTCGCGGGTGTTGTCGGCCTGGTCGAGACCGCGGACGCGGGTCGTCGCGGAAACCGTGTTCTCACTCGGGTTGGCGGTGCCCGCCACGCCGCTGAAGTTACCGCGGAGGCCCGTGACTTCCGTGCTGGGGGTATAGACCAGCAGGTCTTCCGAGTTCTTGGCGCCCGTGTCCTGCAGGAACTGCGCGGTCACCACGGAAATCGCCGAGGCGACATCCTTAAGGTCCGTGCGGACGCGCGTGCCGGCCAACGTGCTGTTGGCCTTGTAGCTTCCCTTGTCCTCGGAGGCGTCGACAACGAACGGGGAGAGCACCGTCGGCTCTTCCTGCTCCGGCGCGGCGGTTGTGGTCGCGGCTGCGGCGGTCGTGGTTGTCTCCGTTCCTGGGGTTGTTGCTGCCGGAGCGGTCTGGGCGACCGCGAATCGAGGCACTACTGCGAAACCAAGCGCTGATGTGACCGTGAGGGCACGAAGCAGCGCCAGAATACGATTAGCACGCATGTTTTGGTAGTTAGGACTTAGGGTTTTGCACAGGGCGGAAAGGCTCTTGGTGGGGAACCGTCCGTATCGTGGGGCGAATCGTCAGCTCGTGGGGGTTAATCCAGTGAAAGCTGAGGTGTAGACATGCGGTTTATACCGCTTCCGGCACCCATTGGGAATGAGATCTGTTATACCGAAAATGAGACATTTTGCCATTTTGACGTTTTTTTTGAACGTTATCACTCGACCCTGCTACGCATATCGGTGGGCAGGAGATCCAGCGACAGCGCCCTCAGGGAAGGGTCAGGGATGCCCAAGTTGAATGCCTTTAGGAGAACCTGGAGGCGGTAAAGCTGGACGGTGCTAAGCAAGCGCAGCTTCTCCTCGTCGAGCTCGGCGACGCATTGCTTCAGCCGCGGGAGCGCCAGGTCTGCGTGGTGAGACTGCACGAGGGCGACGACAAGGCCCACCCTCTGTTCCAATGGCAACTCGCGGTCCGCGCCCCCGGAAATGCGGCGCAGGAGCAGGTCAAGCGTCTCGGCGGACTCGCCACTTTCGCCGCAGGCATTCGCGACCTGAACCCGGGCCAAAAGGGCGCCAAGGTCAGCCGGGAATCGCCGGAGGATGCGGCTCACCTTGGCGGCATGGTCGAGCTGCCCCATGTCGACAAAGTACTCCCCAAGATGGCTTGCAGCTGTTGCATCATCCTGCTCATCAACAACCTCAAGAACAGCGACTGACTGCCCCTCGAACCCTGAGATCGTGGGCAGAAGGTATGGCACAGGCCTGAGCCACGGCGGCAAATTCCAGTCGTGAAGCCGCTCGATGAATGTTCCCCTAACCTCTCCCTGACCGATGTTTGCATAGACATCCATGAAGGGATCCCAGCTCGGGATGATGATGTGGGTGACACCATGGAGGCCGATCAATTCCTGGGCCTCCTCGGGTGTCGTGGCGCTCGCGATACGAACCGCAGCTTGGAACCCGTCAAGGTCCTCCCAGCCGAATGTCGCCAGCCCGCGGATACCACCATAGTAATGGAGCGTCGCCGTCAGGTTGGGCGGCGCGACAACCACCGCTCCCACCGGCCCGACGCGCTTCGCAAGCCAGTAAGCCAGATCGCGTTCCACGAGTCCGATGACCTCGGTCTCGTTCAGCCCATCCTTGATCTTCGCGTCTGCGGAGGGCCACAGCTGCCGTGCGCCAAGGTATACGGGTGATGCAAGAGCTACCAATAGCACGGCGACCAGCCAGGGCCTGGGCACCGCACACAGGGCCGCGGCCGTCGCGACCAGCAGCGCAATCAGTGCTGCGTCCACTCCGCTCCACCAGCTGATCTGTCGCACCGCGAGCGCTCCTGCAATCAGCACGGGGCCGAGGGCCAGCGCAATCGGGACGCGGAGCGCGGAACCCGCCGTCCGCGGCAGGAAAAGGAACAAGGCCGGCGGAACGAGGATCAGGAGCGGAAGGATTGCTGCCAGAACAGTAGGCGTGAACCCATCCTGCAGCAGCCAAGCCCAGAGGTTCGGCGCAGCAGCAGCGCCCGGCAGCAGGGAAAGGTGCATTGACGACAGGTCGCCCGAAAGAAAACCGAGGCTGCGGCCCTTCCCCATCGCCACGGGCAAAGATGCAAGGGCGGCTGCGGCTAGCACCCAGCATGACACGCTTCTGAAACTCCAACGCGGCCTCTCCCCGCCGATCCATGCGGCCGCCCGCGCCAGCAGTTCGCCGCCGCCAAGCCATGCCAGCCCGAACATCGGATGGATGGCGCGCAATTCCCAGCTGCCCATGTGCGATGGGAAGAACTCGATCAGGTAGGCGGCGAGGCACGTCCCAGAGCCCGCCAGCGACCAGGTCCGCCATGGAAGGTGCATTCGCTCCTGCGAAGTGCCTGCCTTCGCCGGAACCCGGGCGACCCATGTGGCGAGCAGCGCCCCAAGGCCGACGCCTAGGAGGACGGGCACCTCCCGGGAAACGCCTACCCAAAGACCGACGCCCCCCGCGACGCCGCCTGCCAGAAACCAGCGGCGAGTGCCCCGGCCGGCATCGGCAGCGTTCATCGAGGCCGCGCCAGCCAGGAGCGGGAGAACGCTCCACACGGCGCACGCCTGGGCCAGCCCGTGGTCGTCGGGCACGCCCGGCAGGAATTCCGCACCAAGCGGGTAGAGCGTTGCCAGGGCAGCCGATGCGAGCGCGGCTGCCAGGACGCCGAAGCGCCGGGCGACAAAGACCGTGGTTGTAGCCCCGAAAACCAGCAGGAGCAGCGGGTCGGCGAAAAGCGCCGACCATTCGACGGAAGCCCCGACGGGGGCGCCGGTGACGCCCCGGTGGCACCAGGCCAGCAGCCAGAGCCACCACCGGTAGGGGGACGATGCGTACACCTCGCGGCCCGCCTTGGCGTTTTCAAAGTCGACGCGCCGCACGCGCCATTCCCCTCGCGCGAACATCTGGCGGGTCTGGTCCAGCCACTCGAAGCTCTCGTCGTGGTGCCCGGGGATGACCAAGCGGGGCTGCCATTCGGGTTTGCGCTTCCTAGCGGCGCCCGAAGGCCCGGATGCCGGGCTCCCGGCCACATCGGAAACGTATTCGATCCACTGCACCCGGATGGCAGCCGTCACGATAGTGAACGTGAGCGCGAGCAACGGGAATATCAGCCAAGCCCGCTGGTAAATCCGTGTTAGGTAGCTCAAAGGGATCGTCGCATTGACCAGGAGTCTCGGGATGAGCCATGTCAGGTAACCGCACAAGGAAAAATCAGGCAAGGGAAAGTCCGGGGCCAGCGGACCGCCAAGGCGTTACTTGATTGCCCCTTGCGGCTTTGTCCCATTGCCGCTTCGCCATGTCGATCGCCGACGTTGCAGGATCGGGAGGGTGAACACCCCTTGGGAACCATGGGGCCTTTGGGCGCGGAAACGGCAGCTTCGTAATCGGCGCGGCGAAACGCCATGGCTGGCGCGCACGCCCCGGGCAGCAAAACGTTCCTTGACTGCGCGGATGAAGGTTCCTCCCATCAGCACTCTACGATGTCAGTCGCCGTAAGTCGCAAAGGTCCCCCGGTGTGGGATGCAGCAAAACATGCGGTCCGCCTAGGCTTGGTGTCGGTGGCCCTGCTCGCAGGCGGGTACGCACGGGCTGCCGATCCCGCTGGTAGCATCACCTCGAAACCGCTCGCCCCACGTCCTTTCCCGCGGGGGCAGACCATGTTCGTCGAGCTGCCACCCGAGGAGACCGGCGTGCGGACGGAGAACCGATACGCCGACCCGAGGATGCACGGCGACCTCTACCAGGAATTCGAAATGGGTTCCATCGGAACGGGGATCGCCATCGGCGACTATGACGGGGACGGCCTGCCCGACATCTATGTCGTCAGCAAGACGGAGGGCTGCCGGCTTTTCCACAACCTCGGCGGCTACAAGTTCGAGGACGTGACGGAAAAAGCGGGCGTGGGCGCGACGCCGGGCGTCTGGAACCAGGGCGCGACCTTCGTCGACATCAACAACAGCGGCCGGCTGGACATCTACGTGTGCCGGACCAACGCCCCGAACCTGCTCTACGTCAACCAGGGCGACGGGACCTTCAAGGAGATGGCGCATGCCTACGGGGTGGATGTCGTCGACTCCAGCGTCATGGCGGCCTTCTGCGACTACGACCGAGACGGGTGGCTGGACGTGTACATCACGACCAACCTCCTGGACATCGCGACCCATCCGAGCGGCCAGCGGGGAATTTTGCTCCACAACAACCGGAACGGAACGTTCACCAACGTGACCGACAGCGCCGGCATCCTGGGCCCGTCCCAGAGCCATTCCGCGACATGGTGGGACTATGACAACGACGGCTGGCCCGACCTCTACGTGGCGAACGACTACGGTTATCCCGACAGGCTCTACCACAATAACCGGGACGGGACCTTCACCGACGTGCTCGACCTCGTGCTGCCGCACGTCTCGTTCTCCTCAATGGGTGCGGACCTGGGCGACGTGAACAACGACGGGTTCATCGATTTCCTGGTCGCCGACATGGCCCCGACCTCCCACGTGAGGGACCAGCATCTCGTTGCCGACGCGCGCGGCCGGAGCGAAGACAATCCGGGCAACCAGGTGAAATACCACCGAAACGCGCTTCTACTGAATACGGGAACGGGCGCGTTCCAGGAGGCCGCCTTCCTTGCCGGAGTCGCCGCCACCGACTGGACATGGTCGCCGCGCTTTGAGGATCTGGACAATGACGGCCGCCTCGACCTCTTCGTGACGAACGGCTTTCCCAACGACCCGGGCGCCGATCTGGTGGTCCGCATGCAGCATGCCGAAACTGCGGCGGAGCGCGCTCGCCTCATGTACGAAAGCCCTCCCCAGGTCGAAAGGCACCTGGCCTTTCGCAACATGGGCGAGCTGCGGTTCGAAGACGTGAGCGCGGAATGGGGGCTCGGCAAAAGGGGTATCAGTTTTGGCACCGCCATGGGCGACCTGAGCGGGGACGGCAATCTCGACATCGTCTACTCAAACTTTCAATCCGGGGTGACCGTCATGCGCAACGACTGCGACACGGGCCACGTTGTCAACGTCGACCTGCGAGGGACCGTCTCGAATCGCTACGGGGTGGGCGCTACGGTTCGGGTTGAAAGCGCGCTGGGCGTCCAGGTGCGCCAGCTCGTGCTGGCGCGCGGCTACATGTCGAGCAGCGAGCCCATGCTCCATTTTGGCTTTGGCGCGGACACGACCATCAGGCGCATGGTGGTCACCTGGCCCAGCGGGCATGTCCAGACGTTCGAGAACCTCCCCGTCGACCGGCGCTACACGGTCACGGAACCCTCCACGCCCATCCAGGTGCCCGGGGACGCGATCCCCCCGCCGACCCCGTTTGAGGAGGTGAGCCACGGCACGGGCCTTTCGCTCAACTCCCGCGAGGAGCCCTTTGACGAGTTTGTCGCGCAGCGCCTCCTCCCGCTGCGCCAGAACCCGCACGGCCCGGGCCTCGCGGTGGGGGACGTGTTCGGCAACGGGCGCGACGACGTCATCCTGGGCGGCACGACGCGCGACTCCCTGCGCATCCTGCACGCGTCCGCCTCGGGGCAGTACATCGTCACGGATTCAACGGCCATCCCGACGGGCACCCTGGTCGACGACGGGCCGGTGCTGCTGTTCGATTCCGCGTGCACCGGGAGGCAGGACCTCCTTGTGACCAAGGGCGGCAACACCCTGCCGGCCGGTTCCGAGGAATATCAGCCGAGGCTCTTCCTGAACGACGGCCACGGCTCCTTCCGGCCCGCCCCCGACGACGCCCTGCCCCCGCTTCCGGTGAGCGTGGGCGCGGTCGCCGCGGCCGACTTCGACCACAGCGGCCGCTTGGGGCTGTTCATCGGGGGCCGGGTCCAGCCCGGCCAGTATCCGCTTCCCCCTCGGAGCGCGCTCCTCGCCAACCGCGGGGGAAAGTTCGAGGACGTGACCGACACCCTGGCGCCGGGGCTTCGCGAGGTCGGGATGGTGACCTCGGCCCTGTGGACCGACGTCGACGGCGACGGCTGGCCGGACCTGGTGCTCGCGCTCGATTGGGGCGGCGTGAAGTACTTCCACAACAACCAGGGAAAGGGCTTTGAGGACTGGTCAGAGAAGGCCGGCTTCGCCTCCGCGGGCACGGGATGGTGGACATCGATCGCAGCCGCCGACTTCAACGGGGACGGGCAGATCGACTATGTGGTCGGCAATGTCGGCCTGAACACGGCCTACACGGCCGATCCCGCCCACCCGGCGCTGCTCTTCTACGGCGATTTCCGGGACGGGGGCCCGAAGCAGCTCGTCGAGGGGTACTACGAGGGGAACACGCTCTATCCCAGGCGCAGCCGCCGCGATCTCGGCGCCGCCCTGCCCGCGGTCCTCAAGCGTTTTCCCACGTACGATTCTTATGCCCGGGCCACCCTCGGCCAGATCGTCGGCGAGGATAAGCTGGCCAAGGCCCGCCGCTTCGCCGCGACGGAGCTGCGCAGCGGCGTGTTCCTGAGCCAGCCCGACGGCACCTACCGGTTCGAGCCCCTGCCGCACGTCGTGCAGATCTCCCCGCTTCAGGGCATGGTCGCCGGGGATTTTCAAGGCGACGGCCACATCGGCGTCTACGCCGTGCAGAACTCCTTTGCGCCGATCATCTCGGTGGGGCGCTTTGACGGCGGCCTGAGCCAGCTCCTTCGAGGCGACGGCCACGGGCACTTCGCCGTTGTCCCGCCGGTGCAGAGCGGCCTTGTCGTGCCGGAGGACGCAAAGGCCCTGGCGGTGTTCGACCTGGACCAGGACGGCTGGCCCGACTTCCTGGTGACGAGGAACAACGGGACCACGCTGGCGTTTCGCAACAGGGGGGCCGTCGGCCACAGGCCGCTGCGGATCCTCCTGCGCGGGGCCGCCGGCAACCCGACGGCCGTTGGCGCGCGGATCACCGTGGAGCTGGCCGACGGCTCTGCGGAGACGAGCGAGGTGTATGCCGGCTCGGGCTATTACAGCCAGTCGACGCCCGCATGCTTCTTCGGATACCCGGAGAACAATCCGCCGAGGAGGATCCGCGTCCGCTGGCCCTCGGGGATTTCGTCCGAGCACGCCTACGCGCCCGGGGCGGCCACGCTCACCCTGTCCGCCCCGCCGGCAGCCGGCCAGCCGTGACCGGGCGGCCGGTGCGCCTCGAGACGCTGCCCAAGATCATTGCTGCAGAAAGCGCTCGATCGCGTCGCCTGTGTCCAGGCCAGTGAGCCGATAGCTGCCCGGTGGCGGCTGGGCAACGGCGCTTAACTTCCATAACATGTTTACTGGAATGGCTATGCGATATTGGCGGGCCGCCTCTATCCTGGCCGGTTCAAAGCCAGCTATCATCATGGCGGCCGGGGCCTTGGAAGAGATGGCCCGGGCCATCTCCAGGACCTCGCCCCCGGAAATCTCAAACACGCCTATCGGCATGTTGGAAAAGAGCGGCACGATGTCCGACACGCGGGTGACCCCGGCGGCAAACGGCGGAGCGGCGGCCGGCCCGTAGACCCCGACGATCGAGAAGTCGGCGCCGGCAGCCCGGCTGACCGCCGCCCCCACCGCGCGCGAAAAATCCCCTGCCGTCCCGAGCGACGAGGGCACGAGCGGCGAGGCCTCGCGCCCGGGGACCCAGCGCCACCGCGAGTCAAAGCTGCGGGCCGCGATGACGGTCGCGGATCCGGCCGGCATGACGAGCAGGTCCGCGCAGAACGCGTTGGCCGTGTGAATGTCGCCGCCGGCCATCGTCGGCCCGCAGCCGGCCATCGCCATCGGGATCGCCGAGTTCGCGGTGTAGGCCGCAGGATCCTCGGATGCGACCCAGAAGATGAGGCGGCCGGGGGCGAGGGGATTGTAATGCACGAGCCCCAGCGCGAGCCCGCCTCCCGCGAACCGAACGCCGTCGCTGCATGTGACGCCCCCGCTGTCCAGATGCGCCGGCAGCGCATCGGCGACGCGCGCCACCAACGCGTTCTGGGCCGCTGTGCCGATCAGGACGAGGTGGCAGCGGGCGATGTCTGCGTCAGTCACCTGAGCATCCGCCTTTGTGTTCAGCCACCCGTAGAGGTTCTGGTTGTGGGGAACGCCGTCGGGGGCGGCCTCGCCCGCGTCGTCCGGCCAGGCGGGATCCGGGCTCTTGCTCGCGGCCGCGGCGGCGGCGCGCATCGCCCCGCACTCGGCCCCGGTCCCGTGCGTGCCGTATACTATGAGGAGCGGCTCGCCGTCGTAGAGAAGGACCGCGCTGCCCGGGGTGTGAAGCCGGAAGGGCGTCGGGTTGGATCCGGGGTCGAGGCCCCACCCTTTCGCCCCGGCCGCAAGGACGGCGCTCTCGGGCAGCGGCGCCGGAACCGTGAACGGGACCGCGCCATTTACCGACACCTGCAGGGGCCTGTCGCGTTCGAAGGGCGATTCCGCGAGGCGCAGGCGCAGTCGGGAGATGTTCGTCAGCTCGGCATGGAGCAGGTTGGGGTTGCCTGCCACGAGCACGAACCTTGCGGGCCGAGGCGCGGCGCCCCACTCGGCGACCTCGCCCCACCATCCCCGCGCCGCCCCGCCGTCGAGCGCGGTGTAGTCGACGCGTCGCACGGTGCGCGGGTCCGGCCGCACCTGGAATTTCTCCCACGCCACGCCGCGCTCGTTGCCCTCCTTGTAGTTCCAGACCGCGTGCCCGTATCCGTTGGTCTCGTCATAGACGACCTGGCCCCCGAGTTCGCGCAGTAGGGCGAGCGGCCCCCGGTCGTGAAGCACGGAAACCGTGGGGTCGTCGGCGCTGTGGGTGGCGTAGATCGGCAGGGTGACGAGGTTGCCCATCGGAAGGTAGCTGGCGAAGCCGCACGTCGGGCGGCCCGAGGACCAGAGGTGCGGGTAGCGCGCGCCCAGGCGGTAGGTGGCGCCCCCGCCCATGCTGCCGCCGTTCAGGCTGACGCGGCTCGGATCGATCGCCCAGTGCGCCTCGACATAATCGACGGCCTGGAGCACGTCGGCCTCCGAGAGGGCGCGGTAGCCGCCGCCGCGGGCGCGCCCAAGAACGGCGATGTCAAAGGATCCGGGATGGGCGCGCATGCCCTCCGAATGCTCGATGTGGTTGCCGCTGTACCCGTGCATGTAGACCGTGAGCGGCGCAGGATGTGCGGGATCGTAGTCCGTCGGGATGGCGATCCTGAATGGCTGGCCCGAGTCGTCTGCGGGCGACTCGTAGGCCCATTCCTGCACCCCGCCCATCGCGCCAAGCAGGTTCGGGTCGGCCTCGATCCGCCGCACCCATTCGTCAAGCCGGCGCGCCTTCGCCGCAGCAGCCGCCCCGCCGCGCGCCGCCGCCGTCACGGCATCGAGGCGCAGGTACTTTATCCAGCCCCGGTAGGCCGCGAGCTCGGCGCGCGCCAGGGCGCGGTCCGCGCGGCCGCACGCGTCCGCAAGGAACCCGGCTGGGTTTGCCGCGTCTGCGGGGGCGGAGGCCTGCGCCCCGCCGTCGCCGGCCCATGAGCTGGGCGCCGGCCCGAGGCCGGCCCCCAGGGCCAGGATTAGAATCGTCCGGAGAATTGAGCTCATTGCCCGCGCCTCGGCTTCAGCTGCCCAGGACGGCCCTGTTGGCCCTGATGAGCGCGAGGCGCTGATCGACCGCGCGGCGGCTGGTCAGCGCGTCCTCGGGCGTGTGCAGGCACCAGTCCACGAGTTTGTCGACGTTCGACCGAGCCACGTAGCAGCGCGTGTCCGAGCCGCCGTAGTAGATGAGGACGGTCTTCGCCTCGTCGGCGAGCTGCACCCAGCCGTTGCTGAACGTCACGTTGGAGACATCGCCGACCCCCTCTTCGCCATACGGGGCGAGAAAATAGCCGCCCGGCCGCGCGATGACGCGCGACGGATCGTCGATCGAGGTCATGAACATATACAGGACGTAGCGGAGGCCCGAGGCGCATGCGCGCACGCCGTGGGCGAGGTGGAGCCATCCCGCCGGGGTCTTGATCGGGGCGGGGCCCTGGCCGTTCTTAACCTCCTTTATCGTGTGGTAGGCGCGACCGTCGATGATGGCCTCGGGGCCGGTGACGCCGGTCGTGATGTCCTTGCATAGCGTCCAGCCGATTCCGCCGCCCGAGCCGACGTCGATGAAGCCGTCCATCGGGCGCGTGTAGAAGGCATACTGGCCGCCGACGAATTCCGGGTGGAGCACCACGTTGCGCTGCTGGGACGCGGGGGTCCTCAGGTTCGGGAGGCGCTCCCACCTCCTGAAATCGCGGGTGCGGACAATGCCGGCCGCGGCGACGGCGCTGGAAAGGTCGCCGGGTTTCGCATCGGGATCCTTCGCCTCCGCGCAGAACACTCCGTAGATCCAGCCGTCCTGGTGGAACGTGATGCGCATGTCGTAGACGTTGGTCTCGGGCTTGAGCTCGGGCAGGTCGACGGGCTCGTCCCAGAACCTCCAGTTGTCGACCCCGTTGGGGCTCTCCGCGATCGCGAAGATGCTCTTGCGGTCGTAGCCCTCGAAGCGGACGACCATGTGCACCCTGCCCTGCCAGAGGAAGGCCCCCGGATTGAGCGTTGCGTTGACGCCGAGCCGTTCCATGAGGAACGGGTTGGTCTTCGGGTTCAGGTCGAAGCGCCATTCTATCGGGGCGTGGCGGTAGGTGATCGCCGGGTGCAGGAAGCGCTCGAATACGCCGTTGTCCCAGCCGCGGTCGACCGGGTTCTTGCGCGACAGGAACCGCTCGTGCTCGCTGCGGAGCCTGCGGAGCCGGGCTGCCCATGCGCGGGGCGGCCCTGCTGGGATGCCGGCATGCTTCTCACGGGACGGGGCGGATGCGGCCTTCGCCCGGGTGGAGGGGAGCTTTCTTTTCATTTTGAGACTGGATCCTTGCCCGCCCGGTCCGGGAGGCCGCGCAGGCGCCGCACGGCCTCGAGGCCGGTGCGGCCGTTGTGGTAGGGACATTTCCAGAAACTGACCTTGAGCTCGTTCTCAAGCACGCGGCCGTCCCGCGTGACGCCCCTGAACCATTCGCCGTGCCGGCGGTCGACAAGCCTGAGCTCGATGAAGTCCCAGGTCCGGAACGCCGCCGCCAGGAACCGCTCCTGCCCGGACAGCTGGAAGGCGTTGATGAAGCCGACGACCGCCTCGGCCTGGGGCCACCATTCCTTGTTGGTGTTCGTCAGCCCGCCCGGCCCCCCCTCGTTGAACACGCCGCCGTCGGAATCGACGCCCTCGGCCAGCGTGACCGCGGCGATCTTGACGGCCAGCGGCCGGATCCGGGCGGCAAGCGTTGGATCGCCCAGGACGTCCGCGGCCCACGCGAGTAGCCATGCTGCCTCGATGTCGTGGCCGTACGACACCCGGTCGGACCGGGGCGACCAGTCCTCCGAGAAGAACAGGCCGAGGTGCCCGGTGGCCGGGTCGACTATCCGGGCGAGCATGATTTCCACCACCGCGGCAAGCGCCCGCCGCAGGCCCGGGTCGGGCCACACGCCCAGCAGGCGGGTGTAGGCCTCCATGACGTGGAGGTGGGTGTTCTGCGACTTGGGCTCGTTCAGGTCGACCTCGCTCAGGCGCATGTCGGCGATGGGATTCCATCCCCGGTCGAACGCCTCCAGGTACCCGCCGTGGCGGCGCTCGGCGGCATGCTCCTCGAGCAGCCTGTAGACGGCGATGGCCCGCTCGAGGGGTTCGCTGCGGCCGGTGGCAGCGTGGTACTCCGCCAGGGCGTAGATGGCGAACGCCTGGCCGTAAACCTGCTTGCGGTCCCGCAGGACCCTGCCGTCGGCGGCGATGGACCACCAGAACCCGCCGCTCCGGGGATCGTGGAAATGCGCGGTCAGGTCGGAGAAGGCCAGGTCCGCCATCCTGAGGTAGGCCGGGTCCCGGTACCTGGCGTAGGCGGCTGCGAACGTCCAGAGGATGCGCGAGGTCAGGAGGGCCCCGCGCTCGGCGGCCGGGTCCGGCACGAGGTCGTTCGTCAGCGCCCCGAGGAAGCCGCGCTCGCCGCCGGCAACGGCCCGGTCCATCCAGAATGGAAGTATGTTGCGGCGCAGGTCTCCCTCAATTCGGGCAATGTAGTCGGCGGGGCCGGGCGAACTCATCGGGGCGGGGTGTTCTGTCTGGAGTCGGTCGTTGGAGAAGCCTTCGATGATCCCTCCGCGCCCGCTTGTCTACACTTGTCGTCTTGCGGCAGTCGGAAAATCCCGCCTGAAAGCCGAGCTATGAGCTTCCTTGAATTCAGCGCTGGGCGCCCGCCTGCGGTTGGTTCCGGATGGCGCCCAAGCCGGCCTAGGGCTGCGTCTCCGCGGCGAGCACGTTGTGGAGCGTGACCCAGTACACCAGCGGAGAGTCGCGCTCCACGCCGTCGGGCCATTGCCCGTCGCCGAATGTGAGGCTGGGCGGCAGCACGAAGACGGCCTGGCTGCCTACCGTCATCATCTGCAGGCCCTCCATCAGGCCGGGAAGCATGCCTTCCATCTTGATCTGGAGCCGCTCGCAGGAAAGCTGCGGCAGCTTGGTGATGCCGTTGGCCGCCGTGGCATGGCACGTGAGGACGATCGTGTCTCCGGGACGGGGCCTGATCCCGTTCTGGCCCGGCTGGACGTTGTAGCCGAGGCCGCTGTCGGCGACCTGCAGGCTCAGGCGTTTCTGCATCTCCCTGAAGTACTTTCCAGCCTGGCCCTTCTGGTTGGGGATCCATACGACGGCCTGTCGCTTCTCGCGCGCCACGATATCGCCGATGCGCCGGCTCATCTCGAATGCGAGCCGCTGGGCAGCCGGATCCATGGGGTACCCCTTGCCCTGGAAGGCCGCGCGCATCCCGTCCAGAAACGCGTTGAACTGATCCTCGTTCCACCCCAGCTCGCCGAAGTGGCCCGTCTGCTCGAGGGACGTTCCGAAGGCCGAGAAGGCTGAGAGCGGGAAGGCCTGCGTCCCGTTCACGGAAAGGCTTGAGGACGGCTGGACGGCTTCGACGGCCGGGTCAAAGTTGGCGGCGTTCTGCGGGGGCTGCGCGCCGGCGGCCGCGAGCGCGAGCCCCGGCATCAGGCTCCATATGAACCGGATCCTGGAGGTTGTCATGGCTGAAGGCCCCTGGTGCTTCACGGCTGCGCCTTTCTACGCGTCGATGGCGACCGGCCACTTGAAGCTCTTGAGTTCGACCCTGGTCGCCTCGGCCGTTCCCTCTTTCACATGGTAGAACCGGTTGATCTCTAGTCCCTCGAGCACCTGGGTGGTCCCCGATACCGGCCAGAATACCTCGACACGCTTGATGACGCGGGCCTTGCCCAGTCCGATTTCCTGGCGCACCGTGGTGGACCCGAAGCTGCTCCCGGAGCCCACGATGCGGTGGATGGCCCGCTCCCCCTCGTCCGTCTGCAGCACGACCTTGATGCGGGCACCGTACGCGGCGCGGTTCGTCTTCACGCCCTCCAGCTTGAGCTTGAGCCAGTTGTTTCCGTGGCCCGGGTTCGCAAAGAGCTGGTTCTGGAACGTGTCCCCCTCGACCGCCCCGCCGATGACGCAGAAGACGTCCTGCGTGCCGCTGTTGTTGATGTCCCCAAAGGCAACCCCGTGGCCCTTCTGAAGCTGGCCGAACCCGCCGGAAGTCGTCACGTCCTGGAAGCGCTTGCCGCCGTCGTTGCGGAACATCCGGTTCGGGATGAGCACGGACAGGTCCGGGTTCCCGGTGCCGAAATAGGGGTCCAGCCAGCCGTCGTTGTCCAGGTCGCCGAATCCCGCGCCCATCGTGAGCAGCGGGTGGTCCAGACCGCATTCCTTTGTGACGTCGGTGAACGTGCCGTCGCCGTTGTTGCGGTAGAGCTTGGGGCGCTGCCCGGCGTACGGCAGGCCCAGGTAGTCCGCGGCAATGTCGCCCGCGTCCTGGATGAGGTAGCCGGTGACCATGATGTCCGGCCACCCGTCGTTGTTGTAGTCCCAGAACCAGCAGGTGAAGGATTCCGGCGGCCCGGTGATGCCGGCCTCGTCGGTGACGTCCGTGAATCGCCACGGGGCGCTGGGCGAGCGGTCGGGGCCGGCCGGGCCATCGTTGCGCAGGAGGATCCTCGGGCCGTCGAGGCGCGAGATGAAGAGGTCCGGGCGCCCGTCATTGTTATAGTCAGCGGACACGGCGGCCTTGTAGAAGCCCACGAAGTCCAGGCCGTTCTCGGCGGCGCACTCCGTGAACGTGCCGTCGCCATTGTTGCGGTAGAGCTCGCACGGGGACCGGTCGCCGTTCTTCGTCTCGTTCACCACGAAGAGGTCGAGCCAGCCGTCGCCGTTGTAGTCGAACCAAACCGCCGAGTGCGTCGGGCGCAGCCTGAGGAGCCCCGCCTCCTCCGTCACGTCGGTGAACGTGAAGTCGCCGTTGTTGCGGAGCAGCGAGAACGGGTAATGGCCCTCGGTCGCCATCCATGCGCCCCTGAGCACCATCACGTCCATGAACCCGTCGTTGTTGTAGTCGCAGTGGACCAAGTTTAGCCCGCCCGTGAGGCCGATTAGGCCGGCCTCCTCGGTGCGCTCGGTGAACGTCCCGTCCCCATTGTTGTGGAACAGCCGCAGCTGGTCCCTCAGCCCCCACGCCGAGACCATCACGTCAAGGAACCCGTCGTTGTCGAAATCCTCAAGCACGACGCCCCCCGAGAGGCCGTGAACGTCGAGCCCGACCGCGGGCGCGATGTCAGGGAACCGCTTTATGTCGTAGTCCGACTCGAAGAGCTTGGGGTCGAGGAGCCACTTGGCCGGGACCTTGTCGGGGTATTCGCCAAGGGTCATGTAGGCGATGTTCAGCAGCCAGCGCGCGCGAAGGCACCCGGGATATTTCTCGAGCAGCTCGGTCAGCGCCGCGACTGCGCCGCGCGAGCCGCGCTGCTGCGTGTGCACCCCCTTGCCGCGGACCGGGAAGAGGCACGAGTCGGCGTTGGTGTTGGCCAGGCAGTTCTCGTTCTCCCCCATCCGCAGGTAGCACACGGCCTTGAATGTCAGCCACTCCACCTCGCGGCGCTCCGCCTGGGGAACCGCGTTGTCCTCCATGAACTGCTGGATCGCGTCATACTCCTTGAGGGCCCCGTTAGTGTCGCCGGAGTCGAGGAACTGCCACGCGAGCCGGATCCGGAGCTGGAACAGCTGCAGGGGATCGGTGGTCTTCTCCCTCAGCGCGCTGAGGATCGCCACCTGCTCCCTGTTCCGGAAGGGATTCTTCAGGGGATCCGCCTCGCGCGTGATCTTCTCGAGGAGCGCGGCCATCCTGCGGTTGCTTTCCGACTGCGTCGATGTTCCGGAGCCCGCCGCGGCGGGGCCAGGGCCCGCACCCAGGCCGGCCGTCAGCCTGAGCGGCCACGAAAGCGCGGCGGCCAGCCCGAGCGATCCCCCGAATGCAGATCTAAGGAACGACCGGCGGTCAATGATGCCCCGCAGGCGCGCATCGGGAGGCCCTGCCGGTCCCCTGGGGGCCGGCCCGGCGCCGGGGGCAGGCGCGGCAGTTCTGGCGGGCATGACGGAGGATGGAGCGGAACGGGCGGATTTCGCCATCGCAAAATGAATGCCGGGGATTCGGGCGGGGCGAATTAACCGCATTCTGGCGCCCCGCCGTGCGCCCTAACTATGCTTGCCCAGACCTTCTTTGTGCGATTGCGTGCGTGATTCCGAGAATTGCGGCAAATGCAGCGTCTCAAGTGAGCACCCCATCCCGGCTCTCATCCCGCGCGTGGCTGGCAATACCGCTTTGCGCGTTCGGATTCCTGCTCTGGATAGACACCGTCCGGGTCCGGCGGGTTGAATTCGTGTCGGGAACCGCCGGGTGGTCCGTGGCGGACCCTTCGCCCGCGCCCGCCGGGGACGCCGGATGGCAGCCCCGGCTGGTCGTGCCCGGGCACGACAACGAAAGCTACGAATGGCTGGACCAGGCCAGGCAGATGTTTGCGCGCGGGGAATGGCGGGTTCGGCACATCGACTACGAGAACGCGCCGCTCGGCCGCGAGGTGGACTCGGCATCCCCCTACAGGTGGTGCCTGGGGCTATTTGCCTTGGCAGACAACGCCCTGTCCGGCCGGCCGCTCGGCATGTCGCTGGAGCGGGCGGCGCTATTCGCAGACCCGCTGATGCACATGCTGCTGCTCGCGTGCACCGCGGTCTTTGTCGCGTGGCGGTTTGGCTGCTTTCCCGCCGCCGTGTGCTCGATCGGCCTGGTGGCCCTGTTCCCGTTCGCCTCGGAGTTTCTTCCGGGGGCGCCCGACGACCACGGTCTGGCGCAGGCCTGCGCCATCTGGAGCGTGCTTCCGCTGCTGGCAGGGACCGGCGCCGTCCATTCGGCCGGTCCGGGGGCCAGCAAGGGCGCGCGCCGGTGGTTCCTCCTGGCCGGTGTAGCGGGTGGAATCGGCCTTTGGATCAGCGTGGCCCGCGAGGCGCCGATCCTCATCGGGATCGCGCTCGGCGCATTGATGGCAGGGGGAGCCACACGGGGCGATGAGTCGTCCCAGGCCGGACCGCCCGCTATCGCGCCGTGGCGGGTCTGGGCGCTCGGGGGCGCCGCGGCCAGCCTGGGGGCGTGCCTGGCGGAGTATTTTCCTGCGCACTTGGCATCGCTGCAGTTCAGGGCCGTCCATCCCCTTTACGGGCTCGCCTGGCTGGGAGGCGGCGAAGTGCTGGCGCAGGCGGAGGCCTGGATACGGCAGAGCAGGCCTGCGGCAGGACCTCCCAATCCCGGAGGCGGAGTGCTTGCCGCCGACGCCATCGCCGCCGCATGGAAGCAGCGCCGGAGACCCGAGCGCACCCTGCGTGACAATGCAGCCGCCGCGCTCGCCCTGCTCGCCCTGGCGGCGTTGCCGGCCGCCATGTGGCAGACCCACGACCCGGGCTTCATGGCGCTGGACCCGCCAGCGCTGCGCCTCGCGAGGCTCCCCGACAGCCCAGCCGCAACGGACCTCCTGTCCTGGGTAACCCGCGACGGCTTGTCCGCGAAGCTATGGGCGGCGCTCCTGCCGATGCTCCTCATCTGGCCGGCGATTTGGCTGCTCGTCCGCCGCGGGGCCGGCCTCGGTTCCCGTGCGCCGATCGCCATCGCGCTTGGCCCGGTTCTGGTCGCGCTCGGCTTTGCGTGCCGCGAGCTCGCCTGGTGGAACGGCGTGGACGCGGCCCTTGTCGCGTTGCTCGTCGCGATGTCAGCAGCGATGCCCGCAGAGATAAGCCGCATTCCGGTCCGATGGGCGCTGGCCGCGATTGCGGCGCTCGTCATGTTGCCGGGCGCAATTCAGATCGTCCCGAAGGCGGGCGCCGGCGCGGGGGGCGCGCTCACCGAGACCGAGGTGGTCGGGCTCGTAGAGCGGGACCTTGCCCGGTGGCTGGCGCTCCGCGCCGGCGGGAGGGAGGCGGTCGTTCTCGCGCCGCTCGACGAGGCGGTCACCCTTCATTACTTTGGCGGGCTGCGCGGGCTCGCGGCCCTAGGCTGGGAGAATCGGGACGGGCTTGAGGATGCGATCCGGATTGCAAGCGCGTCGACGCCGGAGGAGGCGAAGGAACTCATCGAACGCCATGGGCTGACCCACATCGTCGTCCCGTCGTGGGATTCCCGTCTCGACGCGTATGCGCTCATGGGGCGCGGGCGGCCCGAGGACACCTTCATGGCCCGGCTCCAGCGCTGGGAGCTGCCGCCCTGGCTGCGGCCGGTGGCCTATCCGATCATCAAGGTCGGCGGATTCGAGGAGCAGGTCGCGGTCTTCGATGTGGTGGAGGACCAGGACGAAGCGACGGCGGAGAGCCGCCTTGCGGAGTATTTCGCCGAGATGGAGCAGGCGGAGCTCGCCAGCTCGGCGGCGGCGGCGCTGCGCCGCTTTCCCGCCGATCTCGGCGCCCTCGTGGGCCGGGCGCAGGTCGAGATCGCGCTGGGGGACAAGGAATCCTTCGCCAAGACCGTCGATCTCCTGCTGCACCGCCTCTCCGGCGGAGCGGACCGGGCCCTGCCGTGGGACAGGCGGGTCGGCCTCGCGATTGTGCTGGCGGAGGGCCAGCAGATCGACCTCGCTCGCATGGAGGTGACGCACTGCCTCGAGGACGCCGACGGGCCGAGGCTGCGCGCGCTCCCCACGGGCTCCCTCTACCGCCTGCAGGAATTGAGCAGGGCCCTCGGCCTGGGAATAGCGGACCCTCGCCTGCGCGAGCTCTCCCTCGACCTGCTGCCTCCCGAGCTTCGCAGGCGGCTGGAGCCGTGAGCGAGGGCCGGCGGCCGGATCAATCGATCTTCACCGACTCCGCGCGCGAGGCCTTGCGGGTCACGAATGCGCCGTTGAAGATCAGCAGCTCGACCACCTCGGTGGTGATGTGATGCTGCGCCCGGGTCACAAGTTTTTCGCCCGTGACCACTGTGCGGTTGGTTCCGTTCCCGCTCGGGACGGATCCCATGACCGGCGTGGACACCTGCACATAGTCGACCCTGTCGCTGACCTGGCGGGAGTATACCCAGACCTCGGCCTTTCCGGCCTGCACCTTCACGGGCCTCACGCTGTCGGGCTTGCCCATGATCCTCGCCACGGTGCTGGCGGGCATCGAGGGCAACAGGGATTCCTCGGGGCTCTTAGGCGCGGCGGCCGCGCCCTTGGATCCTGCATCCGCCGAGTCGGGAGGCGGCGCCGGGGCCTCGGCCGCCTGGATCGGAAGTCCGATGAGCAGCGCCGGCAGGAATAGGCTTCGGACATGCATGGCTATTCTGAATAACAACAAAGCCGGGCCGATCACTTCAACTTTCAGCAGGCAGCCTGGCCGGGAATCCCGTGGACTGCAATCGCGGCGAATTCCGTTCCCAAGGCAACCCGTGCAAGGAGGGGGTTCCATGCAGCAAATCCACAAGATGAAAGCCCGCAATCTGCATCGCATGGCTGGTCGGGCTGATGCAGATTGGCGACACCCGGCTCGCCTTCATGCGGCAATGGCGTTTCTCGCAAGGCTTGCTATCGCTGGGCGCGGATCAATTCCAGCATTCTGAGCGCCGACGGGTCTCCCGGCCGTAACTGCAGGACCCTTTCATACTCGGCAATCGCCTCGTCCCTCCGGCCGGCCTGCATAAGGGCAGCGCCCCGGGCAAAATGGGCCTGGGCAAAATCCGGCTTCATCCGGATCGCCGCCTCTATGCGCTCCATCCCCTCCTGGAGCCGTCCCACCCGGCAAAAGATCATCCCGAGATTGTTGCTCGCTTCGACCAGATCGGGCTGACATCGCAGGGCTGCCTCATAGTGCTCGATTGCGTCTGGAATCCGCCCGGTCTGGGCCAGGGTATTGGCCAAATAAAAATGCGCATCAGCGTAATCCGGCTTCAGGCGCAGCGCCTCCTCATACTGTGCGACCGCGTCATCGACCCGTCCGGGCGTCTTCGACAAGGCGTTCCCCAGATTCGTGTGCGCCTCGGCAATATCCGGCTTCAGGCGCAGCGCCTCTTCAAACTGGACGACCGCGTCATCGAGCCGCCCGGGCACCTTCGACAGGATGAGGCCCAGATTGTTATGGGCCTCGGCATAATCGGGCCATAAGCGCAGCGCCTCCCCATATTGCCCGATCGACTCTTCTGTGCGGCCCAGGGAGTTAAGAGCGTTCCCAAGATTGTAGTGCGCCTCGGGATAACCGGGCTTCAGGCGCAGCGCCTCCTTGTACTGGGCGATCGCCTCTTCTGTCCGGCCCAGTGAGCCCATGGCGTTCCCGAGATTGTAATGGGTCTCGGCATAATCGGGCTTCAAGCGCAACGCCTCTTCATACTGGACGACTGCCTCATCCAACCGGCCGGGCATCTTCTCCAGAATGCAGCCTAGATTGTTATGCGCCTCGGCATAATCGGGATCCAGGCGCAGCGCCTCCTTGTACTGGGCTATCGCCTCGTTCTGCCGCCCCGGAGTCTTGTCCCAAACGAGGCCCAGGTTGTTGTGCGCCCGAGCATTGTCTGGGCATTTGGCAACGGTGTCGGTCCAGATTGCCTGCTCGCTCAAGAAATCCTTATTGCGTCGGATGGTGCCTAAGCCCAGGGAGACGGCAACGACTGCGAAAACGGGCAAACTCCATCGCCCGATCAAGGCAAAGGCCCCTGCAACTGCAAACGCAACGACCCCTGCCAACGACAGGTACAAGCGGTTTTCCGCCATCGGTTGTCCGACAACCGGAACTATGCTTGAAGTCGGGACAAGGATCAGAAGAAACCAGCAGGCCGCAAAGCCCGCCGCCGGCTTTCGCCTTAAAGCGACGACCGTGGCGGCCAGAAGCGCAAGAAGGACCAATGCATAGGGCCAGACTTCGGAAAGACGGGGACGGATGAACATCCCGTAATCGAAGACCAGAGGATTCGGCCAGATAGCGAGAAGGAGGTACTTCACTATTGCGCGGCACTCGGTCAATCCGTAGTCCCACCAAGCAGTACCCAATCCGAAGCCAACGCCTATGTGGCGGAGATTTACCGCGCGGTAGCACAGGGGAAGCCACGTGGCGGCAAGCGCCACGTACAGCGGCCAGTGCCGCCGCCATCCATCGCGGAATGCGCCCGAGATGAAGGTGCGATCGTAGAGGACCACCATGAGGGGCGCGGTCACTATTACTTCCTTGGTGGCGACGCCGGCCAGGCAGCACAGGACTGCAAGCGAGTACCAGATGCCGCGGAGACGTCTGCCGTCCGTCTCTGCACCCAGCGCGAAGCAATAAAGCGTCATCAGATAGAACAGCCCCATCAGCGACTCGGCCCGCTGGGATATATAGGTCACTGACTCCGTTTGCACCGGGTGCCAGGCCCAGATTGCACCGACGGCTAGGGCCAACGGGGTGGCGAGCGAGCCGAAGCGCTCTGTCATGGCCGGGCGCCGCAGGGTGTGTCGCACAAGGGCAAAAAGCGTCCAGCTGGCCACAATATGGATGAGAAGGTTGACCAGATGGTAGCCAAAGACCGAGGTGCCGCCAAATGCGTAGTTGATGGCAAACGAGAGATTCAGCAATGGCCTCCCGCCGACAGGGGCGTCGTTGGGCGGTGACAGCGCCTGCCAGATAGGCAATAGCTGATGGATCGACGAATTGTCATTGATCGACCCGTGGTCGTCCAGAATCAGCGGAACTGAAAAAGTTTGATGATACGCCACGATCGCCCCGGCCGCGAGGATGGAGCAACACGCAAACCCCGGCCAATCCAAGTACCGAACGCGGATGTCTTTTGCGGACGGCATGCTCATTCCGTGTGCTGCTCTTGAGTTGCGATCAGAGTATGGCCCAATGGCTTCGGCAATCGGCCATATCGGTGATTGGACCCCAATCAGGGTCATCCCCGTTTTCGATCCCACATTCACGCACGTGTCGATCGCCTCCCCCTGTGCCATCGCAATCAATTACAATCTTGAACGGCACATCATTGAAATTCTCCGGCGCGATTGTCGCCGGGCCTCCCCGTCGAATCACTGTCTCGGTCGGGTCGTGCTTTGCCGGCAAGAGCTTCATTGCTGGCACGCTAATCGAATGAGTCACAAGTCCGCAAGGTTCCGCGATCGGCCGGGGATGCACCTGACCGAAACCCAGGTCGTCCGCGGCATAGGTGGCACGGGTTGCGGCCATCGCTTTTCCCGGCTACCGCTTGCGATCACCTTGTTGGCATCTTCTTGAGCTGCTGATTGCGATAGCGCCTGGGAATTCGGCTGGTGAGAGGCATTCGAAAAAATTCGCTCCAAGACGATGGTCCTGACAGCCAGAGCAGATTCCCTTGTTGAACTTGTCACCGCAGACGCCATTGCCTCGAGTGACACTTCAATCGTCTTGTGGCTAGGCCGCGGCTCTTCCGGCGAGCGGACTTGGTCCGGCAGGCCTGATAGGCCGCGCCGTCCCCAGTCGCATGCTGGCGCGGTTTGAGTGGAAATCCCGGGTAGAATGAGTCCCCGGCCCGGAGATGAAAATGCGCAATAGTGAAGAGAAGATCCTGGGGATCCGGCGTCTGCCGGATTGGGTGGCGATGCCTGAGCGCTTGTCGCCGAGATCAGAGGTCCGATGAGCAACGCTGGCAGGCATTGCCTTAGGGCATCCCTTGCCGGTCCGAATAACGACAAGGCCCGCCCGGTCGCTTCAACTTTCGGCAGGTAGCTTGGCCGAGCACCCCGTGCCCTGCAATCAAGGCGAATCCCGTTTCCAGGCCGGCGGGCGGTTCTTTGCGGTCATTGTTCGAACGGACCGATCCGGGCGAGGATTTGACGGGCCGCGTAATTGCCGGGCTGAAGGCGCACAACCTCCCTCAGGTGCGCGACCGCTTCATTGCCTCGGTCAGGGACCTTGAGCAGAGCGACGGCGAGGTTGAAATGGATCGTGGCATTATCGGGCTGCAGGCGCAGCGCCTGCTCGTACTGGGCAACCGCGTCATCCAGCCGCCCCGGCATCTTGGACAAGACGTTGCCCAGGTTGTTGTGCGCCTCCGCGTAATCGGGCCTAAGGCGCAGAGCCTCCTCATACTGCGCGACCGCGTCATTAAGCCGCTCTGGAATCCCCGACCAGGCGTTGCCCAGGTTGTTGTGGGCATCGGCAAAGTCCGGCTTCAGGCGCAGCGCCTCCTCAAACTGGGCGACGGCATCATCCAGCCGCCCGGGCATCCCCGACCAGGCGTTGCCCAGGTTGTTGTGGGCATCGGCAAAGTCCGGCTTCAGGCGCAGCGCCTCTTCATACTGAGCGACGGCATCATCCAGCCGCCCGGGCATCTTCGACAAGGCATCGCCCAAGTTGTTGTGCGCCTCGACAAGTTCCGGCCGCAGGCGCAGAGCCTCCTCATACTGGGCAACCGCGTCACCCAGCCGCCCTGGCATCTTCGACAAGGCGCTGCCCAGGTTGTTGTGCGCATCGGCAAAGTCCGGCCGCAGCCGCAGCGCCTCCTCGTACTGGGCGACCGCGTCACCCAGCCGCCCTGGCATTTCCGACCAGGCGTTGCCAAGGTTGTTATGCGCATCGGCAAAGTCCGGCCTAAGGCGCAGCGCCTCCTCGTACTGGGCGACCGCGTCATCCAACCGCCCCGGAATGCCAAGCCAGACATTGCCCAAGTTGTTGTGCGCCTCGGCATAATCAGGCTTTATTCGCAGGGCCTCTTCATACTGGGCAATCGCGTCATTGGTCCGGCCTGGCATCTTGGACCAGGCATTGCCCAGATTGTTGTGCGCCTCGGCGTAACCCGGCCTCAGGCGCAGAGCCTCCTTGAACTGGGCAACCGCGTCGTTGATCCGGCCCGGCATCTTTGACCATGCGTCGCCCAGGTTGTTGTGCGCCCCGGCAAAATCCGGCTGCAGGCGCAGCGCCTCCTTGAATTCGGCGACCGCGTCATCCAGACGCCCCGGCATCTCCGATAGGGCGTTGCCCAGGTTGTTGTGGGCCTCGGCATAATCGGGCTGCAGGCGCAGCGCCTCCTTGAATTCGGCGACCGCGTCATCCAGACGCCCCGGCATCTCCAGCCAAAGGTTGCCCAGGTTGTTGTGCGCCATCCAGCAGGCGGGGTTGCGCGAGAGGGTGCTTCGGTAAAGGGTCAGATCGTCGTGGAACATTCCACAATGGGCCCACGTCAGTGCGCCGAGCACCACTGCGAGGGCAGCCGCCAGCCCCGGACCGAGCCAGCCGGGGCGCAACGCTGCGCGCCGCCAGCCAGCGCTTAGGCCTACGGCGGCAAGCGTTAGCAGGCCGAGATCGGGCAGGTACTGCCAGTGATCCCAAACCCATGAATAGCGCATCCCGTAGAGGTTGACGAAGCCCAGCACCGGGAAGAGCGAACCCACGAAGAACAGAAAGGCGGCAAACGGACCCCGGGTGCGCCGCCGCAGGATCCAAAGCGCGGCGCCGGCCGCGAGCGTTCCAAGCGGGAAAAGCCATTGCCACCAGACCGTAGCGTCCACCGTCCAGCGCGAGTAAACGAAGTTGAGGCCGAACGGCCAGACGACCCTTCCTGCGTACAGCCAGATGGCCCGGCTGGCGACGAGCGTCCGCGCGACGACCGGCAGGTTGAAATCTGCACCCTGTGCGCCGACGTAGGCCTGTTCGACCCAGCTGCTGAACAGCCCGGCCGCAGCGCCCAGGGCTAGCCATGGGAGCAGCGGCAGAATTTCGCGCCGCCAGTCGAGTCGGCCCCTTTTCCACCAGAAAACCACCAGCAAGGCCGCAGGCAGCGTCGCCGTGACGGTCTTGCAAAACAGCGAACACACGAACAGCGCCAGCGCCGCCAGATAGGTCCGGGGCCGCCGCGTCTCGTCGAATCGCAGATAGGCCATGGCCGCGGCGAGGTAGAAGGCGAGCGAGAGGGTGTTCTTCTGCTCCGTGATCCAGGCGACCGACTCGACGTGCACTGGGTGCAGCGCAAACAGCAGCGCCGCCAGCCATGCAACTCCGGAGTCGGGTTGCGGAAGGTCGCCCCCGGCAACCGCGGGTCCATCGGCTTTCGCAGGGATGGAGCCTGGCTGCGCCCGGCCGCCGTCGAACAGCCGGCACAGGATCAGCGCGAACAGCACGGCTGAGCAGGCGTGCAGCAGCAGGGTGACGAGATGATAGCCGAGCGGATTGTCGCCCCAGAGCCGGTGCTGCAGCCAGAACGCGCTGTGCAGGAGCGGATAATACTGTTGGGTCGCTCCAACCTGGGCCCAGATACGGACCAAGCCGTCGAGCGAACGCAACGACGGCGCGGTCACATAGTCGCTGTCGTTCCAGATGAAGTTGCCCGAGAGCGCCGGCAGGTAGGCGAGGAAAGTCGCGCAGAAGGCCACCACCCCGGGTCCGATGGCCCTGAAGTTGATTGCCTTGGGGCTGGCCGTTCCGGGGAAGGCTGCTTTCACCGCTGCTGAAAGCGAACAAAACTTGCTGTGCCACGCAACCGCCTAATCGAGGGCGGCATCTTCGGCGCCTAGCTGCGGCACCGGGTGGAAGAACCGTCGGGATGGCCCATCGTTGCCTGCGAGCCCACGATATGGGGAACGCAGCGCGCGCGTCTCTCCCTTGAGAGTTCGTGGATCAAGCATGCCAGCTCTTGTTTCGCGTGCCGCGGGCAGGCGCGCTGAATGGCTATCCCTCGCGTCTGGGTCCAAGCCTGGTAACAGGCAGCTATCAGGGCGCAGAACCGGCCGTGAAACAGCCGCTAGCAGAAGCCCAAGGGAACGGAACCCATCCAGAACCGAACCGGCGGCACAGGAATTTTCAGCCGTGTGGTCACAATCGCCATTATAGGCCTGATCCTAGCCGGGAGTCTCAATTAGTGAAGCCTTGTAACCCGCTCTCATGTGACATTTGCAGCCGATGCAGATGATGATGAAGGTGCCGCGTAGGGCGAAAGTCTTCGGGTGATAGAATAAAAAGGGCCTTCCTCTTGGCGGTCGTCCGCTTGACGTATTGCGGCACTTCACAACAGTCTGGATTTTCTGTGCCCGACGAGCCCCCCGTGCCAATTCAGGACACCGAACACCGGAACCCTCCAACACGGCTATTGTGGGTTTTTCGTGCAGCACTCGCTGTCGGAATTCCATTGGCGGTCCTTCTTGCGCTGGAGAGCGGGTTGCGCATGGCGGGATACGGAAAACCTACGACGTTCCTCATACCGGATGAAAGGCCGGGCTATTTCAGGACAAATGCTGATTTCGTGAGGCTTTTCCTGCCGGAGGACTTCGACTTGAGGCCGCTCAATTTTCGAATTTCCAAGCACAAGGCGCCAAACACGGTGCGAATCGTCGTGCTCGGCGAATCCGCTGCGAAGGGTGTGCCAGCGCCCAGCTTCGCAGTCGCCCCTCAGCTGCGGGCCCAGCTCCGGCACCGCTTTCCCGGGAAGGAGTTCGAGGTAATCAATACAGGGGTCGTCGGCGTCAATTCGCACGCTGTCTACCAAATTGCACGCGATTTAGCCCAATTCGAGCCGGACCTGTTTGTGGTGTACATGGGCAATAACGAGGTAGTCGGACCCTACGGCCCGGGCTGCTTCTACCTTTCGCAGATGCCGCCCCTATGGTTGATCCGCGCTAGCATATTCGTGCGCTCTACGCGAACGGGGCAGCTGCTGGGAGACGTGATCTCGACGTTATTATCGTCCAACCGCCGCTATGGGAAATGGGGTGGCATGGCCATGTTCGTCAACAATGCGGTAGCGGGGGACGATCAGAGGCTTGGCGCCGTCTATGACAATTTTGCCTCCAACCTCCGGGACATCATAAGGGTCGCATCCGGCGTGGGTGCAAGGACCGTGGTCTGCACGGTGGTCGCGAATCTCAAGGATTGCCCCCCATTTCTGTCGAGGCACAGGGATGGGCTTTCGCAGTCGGATCTCTTGTCGTGGAAGGCTGCTTTCGACCTGGGGCATCTTGCGTGGATGCTCGGAAACTCGGCGCAGGCCCGAGAAAAGCTCACTACCGCACTGCGGATCGACCCGCAGTTCGCGGACACCCACTTCATTCTTGGGTCTCTCGACTTGCAGTCCGGTGACGTCGCCTCGGCCCGTGCTCACTACGTGGAAGCTCTGCATTGGGACGCACTGCGGTTCCGGCCCGATGCGCGGATAAACCAGATTATCCGCAATGTCGCAAAGGAGGGAACGCGCGGAGTCAGCCTACTTGATTCGGCATACGCCATGGGCTCAGACCCCGCATCCCCGGGGTTCGTGAGCGGCCGGGAGATACTCTTCGAGCATGTGCATTTCGACTGGCCGGGAAATTACACGCTGGCCCGGATGATGGCGCGGAGCTCCGCCGAGGCGATATTCGGACGCGATTCCGGGGACGAGGGATGGCTGGACAGCGACGCGTGTTCCGAGGCCGTCGCATACACACCGCTCGCGCGGTTGCCGATGCTGCTGCAGACCGACGCACTTGTCCGCGCCCCACCCTTCACGAACCAGCTCACTCACGTTGAGGACGAGGCGCGATTGGCAGCCGAGATCCACGCGGCAAGGCGCGCCAACGCAGCACCCGAAATATTGGCGCGCGCCGCGGAGACCGCGAAAGTCGCTGTATCTCGTGATCCCGAAAATCCGGACCTTACGATCATACTCGAGGAAATCGAGGCCAACCTTGGGGACCTAAACGGGGCGCTGGCCCTCGCAAGGAGGGCGGAGGATTTGTTCCCCAGCGTTGTTGGATTGGCCACGGGCGAGGCTTCGATCCTCACAGGGCTCGGCCGCTACGCGGAGGCCGAGACTGTGCTTTGGCGGGCTGCCGCGGCGGGCGCCGATTTGGAAATGCTGAACCGAGCCTTTGCAGACTATTGGGCCCGCACCAAGCGTTTTGATGAAGGACGCCGCTTCTTCGACAAGGCAATTGCTGACCGGCCCCACGACCTAGAACTTCGAGTTAGCCGAGCCGGTCTCCTGCGCGCATCGGGCGACCTTGCGGGTGCCGAGCGCGAGTTCCGGGCCATCCTCGCGGAGAATCCAGCAAGCGAGGATTCACTAGAGGCGCTCGTTGCAGTTCTCAACAGTCTGGGAAGGTCTGACGAGGTCGCAAAGGTGAGCGCTGCGGCTGCGGACATTCAGCCGAGGAACCATGAAAACAGCCTGCGCGCGGCAAAGTACTTCAAGGAAAAGGGCGACTTGGCCGGGGTGGTCCGAACCCTTTCGGCCGCCGAGTGCAACGGACCGGTGAACTCTGCGATCGAGTTAGAGCTCGCGTTTGATCTTTTCCAGTTAAAGCGCGCGGACGAATCGATGACGCACCTCCTTGAGGCGCGGCTCCTTTCGGTTTACGAAGGAAATGCTGCCATGACTTCTTCGATCGACCGGCTAATCGGCAGGACTCGACCGGAGCCGCAAGTTCAAGCCCGTTAGACGGCACCGAAGCATTGAATGGTTGGAATCCCGGCACTCCCGGAGCCCGCCAAAGGCCATGATGACCGGATAGACTAACCTGTTGTTCTCCCATGCTATCCAACACACACAGCGGATGCAGAAGATCAGGCGCACGATGAAGGACGGGAACCGGAAGAGGCCGATGCGCCAGATGGAGACGACGAAGGGCAAGGGTTGATTCCTGGGAATTTGATTCACCCCCGGAACGCCTGGATTGCACGCGTTGCTGGTTCGAGGCCCGTAGCCCACCTGCGTTTCACGCCCATGTCGGACCCACGCGCACCGAACTGCCGGATGCGGCCCTGTACTTCTGGTGATGCCACAGAGACAACCCGCGAGCACCCGCCTATGCGAGCCGCGATATCCTTAATTGAAAGCAGACCGCTCAGTAGCTTCCACCCAAAGGATACCACTTTTCGAAGAACTCATTCACCCTTTGAGCCGCGGCGCGCTCTCGGAAATCACCATCGGGCAAGCCGAGAATCTGTTGCTGCTGGGCTTCGACGTAGGCGCGGAAAGTGCGGTAGCCCTCGACGATCTCGGGCGGACACCTGGATAATACGGGATCATCGGGCCCGGTCGGTGCGTGTCCGAAAGCCAGCCCGACAAGTGTTTCAATCTGGTGGACAACCGCTTCATATTGGCGATTGATCGTCGCCATATTCAGTGCGGTCACGAGCGCCTTCCAATCTTCCTTGTCCAAGGTGTGCTCTGCGTTCCGATCGTCGGCCCGGCCGCGGAAGGTGAAGGGCGCCGAGCTATTGGCAAAGACACCCCCCGGGTGAACAACTCATAGGCTTGGCTAGCAACAAGCAGATTACCCGTTTTGGTCGGGTGCACGTAATCGAGAAACAGATCAAAGCCGGGCGCGGCGCCGCGAGCTGCCTGCGCAAATATCGAATCTAGATCCAGGAGATAGACTCCATGATCGCGGTTTGCTTGTGCCAAGCTGCGCAGGGCCTGATTGAAACTGCTAAGCGCTCGGAATGGGTTGTAATCAAGGTCGCGCGCGCGGCTATAGGCTTCTGCTGCCGCGGCTTTCTCCCCTTTGGCCTCAAGCAGGCGCCCGAGCCAGAAATACGATTCGGCATGGTCGCCTTCCAAAGCGAGGGCCGCGCGCAAGGCCCGGATGCCGTCCTCAAGCCGATCCTCGAGCAACCCCCGCCGGCCTTCGCGGTAAAGCTCCTGCCAGCGATGAAGTGAGTCGCCGTTGAGATGGTTGAACGAAACCGTGGGCAGCCAGTCGCGCAGATTTACGGGAACAGTGCAGAGTATAATGGGTACATGCTGAAGCTGGGCGCGCCGCACCATGTGAATGAAACTCTCCTCGAAATGCCTCTGAACTTGCTCGAACTGCTAAGGATCTTCGCGCAGCCGCAGCGATTTTTGCCGCGTCTTGTTCCAAAAGAATTGGGCTACATCCTTGAGTTCTTCTCCCTTGAGCTCCGTTCTTGGGAACAACTGCGCTCGCAACCATTGCACGGTGCGTAGATGGCGGGAAAGGATTGAAAGGATGGCTCCAGGCGGATCGCAGTTGCGATCCTCCAAGAATTCGTTGTTGCCCTCCCAGACCAAGATGGCGTCCGGTTGCATCTCCACCACTTCATCGAGCACAAGACGATCGCGATACGCCGCAAATCCGTGCGCTGCGGCATTGACCACCTCGATTTTCTTCTCGGGGTATGCCGCTTCTAGCGCTCATTGGAGATAGGCACTGAAAGAGTCCTCCCTCGAATGGGGCCATCCTGCGCAAGCCGAGGAGCCCAGGCAGAAGATTCAAAGGGTATTCGTAGGCTTCTTGACCAGAATACGCACGCTGCTACCGCCCAAGACCAAATGATGCGTGATATTGTAGTACTCCAAGCCATCGACCGTCGTCCGCGAAAAAACCGATACCGGCGAGATATTGACGAAGGGGTCGCGGTCCTCGCTCCACGCCGGTACCACCCGTAATAGGAGCTCAAGCATGCTCAATAGCGCGAATGGGAAAATGAGCGCAACGAAGCGGAATAGCCAGAGGCGGCGTCGCGAGTGCGCCGGCTTTGTTGGAGCATTTAGGGGCAAAAGTGTTGCAGCCGGGTAGTTTTGAGAATGGTGGCAAGAGCCGGAATCGAACCGGCGACACAAGGATTTTCAGTCCTCTGCTCTACCAACTGAGCTATCTTGCCGTTTGAAGACGAGTGGCGGCTATTACGCCCTCATCAAACGGAGTGACAAGTAATTTCGCCGGTCGCCGAGGAACAAGGACTGCAATGTGGCAGACAGGCGTTTCGTGGAACACCCCAATAAGGCAATAAAGGCTAAGACGGCATTTCATTCGCTCACCGATCAACACCAATGACGGCAAATTTCCATTCAGCTAAAGCCACCAACCCATTTCGGAACGTCGTGTAACCGATCTACTGACTCCTCCCAGGCCGGCGGTTTGGCCCTTGCGCCTCCCGTTGCGCTCGGTTCGCAGCATCAAGTCGCAAAGGTGCTATCTCAATGTACTAGTCGTAGCGTCGAATTCGGTCAAAGCCCATAAGGGCGCCTCGAGTACGATCCATAAGATCCGCGCAAATCCAGGACGCGATCCCCTGCCGCGCCCAGCGACGTTACACATTGCGCCAGACTACAAGGACGACAGCCCGCAAGCCGGTCAGGCAGTCTGCGGCCTGTTTCGGTGCCACCTGCAGATCGCCAGCCCGCAAAGGGCTATTCCAAATAGCCAAAATGCAGATGAGGAATCCGGAACGGGCGGACCACTGATTCTTGGTGCGTAGATACTTGTCCACGGCATGGATTCGGCTCCGCCAATCCACGGCATGGCGCCATCCAGCACGCCATCCGGCGCCTGCGATGCAGTCACATCCGAGTAGGAGTAACTGGTTCCGCCGATGGTCAATCCCACCGTCTGCACACCTGAAAACGCGTCCGAGCCGTCGACGCCTGCAATGATCACGAATTGATCAGGATTGAGCGCAACGGGGCTCGAGATCGAATCCAAGCTAAAGAGGTTGTATGAGCCGATACTCGCTGCGGTTAGGCTTATGGAGGTCGCACCCAAATTCTCCAAGAGTATCGCATCTTCGTCAGGGTCATAGGCTTGAGCGACACTTGCGTTGCCGTAGAATGTCGTATCAGGAGAGCCATACCACGGGACAGGCTGCCCTGATCCGCTGCTGAAAGGAACCCCATTCCGAGGTTCATCGTTATATCCACTTGAAACTGCGACCTGAGACGGGCCCGCGTGTGCTGCAAGGGCGGTCAACATAGCAAGACCCATAAATGGCGCGAAATACCTAACGGAATGGTTTTTCATGTTATCTCGTTTCGACTCTGCGATGCTTTCTTGGAAGCATGGGTGGTGCCAGAACTCCATTCGCTTAATCCATCCCCCTTATTGGCAATTTATTGCGCATTCATTATTTCTTCAGCACTTAACCTGATCCCCTTGTGTTGTAAGATTTGACGACACTGAATACGCTGGCTCATTGCCTGGCCGGTGTTCATTGCGAACGTAACCTTTTGAAATCCAGCTGGAAGAGATAATTCAGACAGGCCCTGCCTCCTCGAATCCAGTTAGCGCTGAGTTATTTGAAGTTTGGTAACAAAGCCGTCGCTTCAACGTCGCTTGTCGAATCCACAAGCGCATTCCGCAGGCCTCAGCGTGTTGCCCCTTCAAGTGCCTCTGGCAGCACGGATGTGGCCCTGGGTCTTCCTGCCCGGCCTCAAAATGTTGTCACCCGAGTTGTCACACGGCTTTGAAATTTAGGCCTTCTCAGGATGCCTCAGGATGATTGCCTTCTTGTGCAACCGCATCCGTATCCGACGAATTATGACGCCAGATGATTCGGGAGGACACAGGCTAGAATGCCCGTTTCGTTTTTTCGGTCCTCTGCTCTACCAACTGAGCTGTCTTGCCGATTGAAGACGAGTGACGCGCATTACGCCTTCAACAAACGGAGTGACAAGTAATTTCGCCGTCAGATAAAACCAATATCAATCCTGCCAATTTTCGATCCTCAAGCCAGACACGCGCCCAAATTCACGCACGTAGCGAGTGATGATTGTGGCTCCAAGACGCAAGGCCTGTGCGGCGATCAGAGCGTCCATTGGCCCAATTCCAGCCCCACGAGCTTCGAGATCGTGGCGGATGGCTGCGTAGTGAGTGCTGTCGTCTCTGGTGAACGGCTCAACCGGGAGGGTCTGAGCCAGCTCAGCGAGTTTTAACCTAGCGTTAGCGTTGGACCCCTTGGTCACGCCAAATTCTCGCTCAGCAAGCACGATGACGGACAGGCACAGCTCGCCAAAGGAGTCTTTCATTTTCTCCACGAGCTTCGGATTGTCCCCGCGCATGTACGCAGAGACCGCGTTTGTGTCTGGCAGGAAGATCATTCGTCGCGAGGAACGTCAGGCGCGGAGTGCGGCGGAACGTCGAGGAGGTCGGGACACGAGCCGGCCAGAGCAATGAAACGCCGGCGCCTGGCTTCGAAATCGGCATCGAGAGGTTCGAGAAGAACGCCGCCGGTCGGAGTGCGTGAAATCGCAGCTTCGGTGCCGGGAAGACGAAATTCGCGAGGCAATCTGGCAGCTTGGGATCCGCCATGCCGAAAGAGTTTGGCGCGGGATGATGTGGTGGGCATATCTACATGTAGATACATGCCTGCCGCCGTGTCAACTCCGCCCCCAAGAAGTTGTCACCCAATTCAAAAAGGCTAGGCCTTTCCGGGATGACTCAGGATGATCGGCCTCCATCCGCAAGCCCCCTGCATCCAGTGGATTATGACGTCCGATGACTCAGGATGAAACAATTCAATATGCCCGTTTCGTCTCTTCGGTCCTCTGTTCTACCAACTGAGCTGTTTTGCCGATTGAAGATGAGTGGCGGGTATTACGCTTTCACCGAACGGGGATTCGAGCAATTTCGCCGCTCCCTGCGGATCGAGGACCGCAATTTGGCCGGCCGGCGCCTTCGAGAGTCCCAACCAAGGCTGGAAACGTTTCTGGCCCAACAAACGGCAAGAGCCCGCCCATCGCTTGAATCCAAACCGGGGGTGCCACAGGCCTAAACGGACTTGCCTCGGCCGCCTTCCACTCGACGGACTTCTAGCGGGAGCCCACGAACCAGTTGGCCAGGGCGCGGCCCGCGTCAGCGTAGGTTACCGCCTCCTCGCGCGGGATCCGCCGCGAGAGAAACAACGAGAGAAGAAGCACGTTCCAAAGCACAGCAAGCGATACGAGGCAGGCGAGCGTCCGGCGCCAGAATTGCCGGGTTTGCAAGGCGCTGAAGAGCGCAGCAAGGCCGAGCATGCCAAGAAATGTTCCCACCTCAAAACCCCGATTTCCGAACGACGATGCAAACCACCAGCACGGCCAAGCGGCGTTCAAGAAGATGATTGCACCGAGCGAGGCCACCCATGGCCAGCCCACGGACCGCCGCGGCGTCCAGCCGAGGAAGCCGACGATTCCGACCAATAGCAGAGGATGCCAGTAAAACCACCCGTGCCGCGGTGAAAACAGCACGTCCAACACGTGCGGGTGGGCAAAATCAAACCACTCGGTGCCGTAAGAATAGGCCAACCAAGAGCCAAATAGAATCTTCCATGCGGCCATCTGAACGGCGACTGGCCCGGCGGCGCCCAACGAAAGCCAGGCCGCTGCCCACCAAGATCGAAGATGTCGGATCAGCAGCGCGGCTGGAAAAACCAGATACACCACCGAGATGTTTCGGGTGATTACGAGCAGGGCGCTGCAGAACCCGAGTGCCACCCAGGTACGCCGACGGCCGTCGCCGTCCGCCACTCGAATCGCGAGCCAAAACACCGCCATCGCCAGGGCGAAAACTTGGCTGTGGCTCAGCGAAATGCGCACTGTCTGATAATAGACCAACGGGCTCGCCAGCCAGACCGCAAGCACGGCGGCCGTTGCAGGCGCACCGGGAATGAGCCGCCGGATGATGCTGGCCGCGAACCAAAGTCCTGCCGCGGCGTAGGTCAATTGACCGAACCAGACCGCCAGCAAATACACCGGCTCGAACCCCGTCGCCCCGGATGGAGCGACCACGTGGGCAGCAAGAAAGAACGGTAAGCTCCCGAGCGCCCATCCTGGCGGATATTTATTCGGCAGCAAACCGGTCGCTGTGCGGGGCAGCATCAGCCCAGCATCCCGCGCTAGCGCGTCCACCGTGCCGCTGTGCGTGAGTTGGTTGGAGAAATCAAGATCGTGGTCGATGACGACTGAAGGCAGCCAGTAGTAATAGAAACTGTCGTTCCAGCCCTGCAGCATCGGGCGACGCGCTGGCCCAAACATATCCCACGCTTTGTCGACTATGCCCGCCGCCGCGATGGCAACGCACAGCACAACCAGCAGCGAGGTGATCCGCAGCCCGAACCCATTGTGCAACCCATCTAGCGGCGCGGCAGCTTTTGCATCCATTTGGCCGGTTCGGTTGCGGAGGTTGTTGGCGAGCTCAAGACCCTCAAACCGGCGATGATTAGCACAAGCGGAGCTTAATTCGCCAGCCGCATTGCATCACAATACCTTCTGCGGGTGAGCCGAAACCAACGGGTCCGGCCGCTCTACACGGAAGCTGTTGCAACCGAATTCAAGAATCCGGGATGCCCCGGGATCATTGCCCTTTTGCGCAACCGCTTCGGCATCCCGTGTATTCAGACACCGGATGACTCAGGAGGAAACAGGCCATGATGCCCGTTTCGTCCCCCCAGGTCTCCTAACTGGCAGCTCAAGAGGCCATCGGCATTCCCCTGCCGCGTCCGTTGCAGAACCTTTTTCGCACAGCGTGCCGCACAGCTCTAACATGGGCATGACCACCCCACCAAGGTCGCACACCTCGGGAAGGAACGCCCAAAGCCAGGGAACGGAGCGGACTCGCTACTTCTTCGTCTTTACCTGCAGTTTCGCGATCTCAGCCTGAGCCTGGTCCAATTTCGCCTGCAGGTCAGCAGCATGAGCGTTGGCATCCTTTAACTGGGCCTGGAGCTTGGCCGATCCGGCCATCGACTCATCACATTGCGTCATCAGCTTGGCGCATTCGGCCTTGGCTTTGTCCAGTTCCGCCTGGAGCTTGGCCGATCCAGCCATCGACTCGTCACATTGTTTCATCAACGTGGCGCATTCGGCCTTGGCTTTGGTCAGTTCCGCCTGGAGCTTGGCCGATCCGGCCATCGACTCATCACATTGTTTCATCAGCGTGGCGCATTCGGCCTTGGCTTTATCCAGTTCAGCCTGGAGCTTGGCCGATCCGGCATCAGCCACGTCCAATTGCGTCTTCAACTGGGCCGTCTGGGCTTGGGACTGGGTCAGGTCAGCCTGGGTTTTTGCGACTTGGCTGTTCAGGTTGCGCACCTTGGATCCGAGGGTCGCGGCGACAGCCACAATGGCTATCGCGAGAAGTCCGATAACGATTGCCGCTACGGGGCTCTTTTTCTGGGGTGTCGGTGCCACTGCATCACTCATGTTGGCGTGGGGTTATTGCAGCCACTGCATGACTGCGTCCTGCGTATAGTCGCTCCTTCCTGACGGCACAAGTAAGGATTATCCGTCGATTGCGCACCGTCGCAGGGAGAACCGCCTGGGGCCCGTGCCCGAATTGGCGTCAATGACGGGTTCGGGCGCTCGTCAGAGTAGAGCGCTGGGCAGGCCAGCGTGCTCACCCCAAGGATGAACACCTCACGGCATCAGTGCATTGGGCGTAGCGAAGATCGGATTTCACGCGGCCTCTTTTTTCATCGGAGCAATATCCCGACGGAGAATACAGTGCGGCCGTTCATGGGGAGTTTCGATGGCTTTCGAGGTAGAAGCGTCAGCGCCAAGGAACCTGCTGCCACCTTGCGGCGGCCATTGCCCCTACGCACAACCTTTCCGGGGGAAGCACGTCTTGCCATTTTGCAAGCACCCTTGAAACGCCCGCTTCTCATTCATGAGAGCACGCCCCGAGGATCCAAGCGTCAATTGAAACCCGATCGGCAACCCGAATGGCATGGAAAAATGAAATCAAACATCGTCCTAGTCTTGGCCTTGCTCGCCGGCGTACTCCTCGCCGGATGTGAATCCTCCGCGAAGCTCAATAATATTCGGATCGGCATGACAAAAGCGGAGGTGCAATCGATCCTCGGAACGCCCGACAGCACGAGCGCGCAGGCAAACGTGGAGTACATGACCTATTACCTCGAGGCTGAATCCGGGTACGGCCGCGATCAGCCGTACATGATCCGCCTGGTCAATGGCAGGGTCGAGTCGTTCGGCCGCTTTGCTCAGCTCTTCGACCTTTACAACCGACCGGTTACTACTGCGCTTCCCGGCCAACCCGATTTTCCGCAACCGGCGTACAATATGGGAAACCCGCTGCTGCCGCCCCCGACAGTCGTAAGAACCGACAGTCCGGCTGTCAGAGTCGACTTGGCGGCCGAGCTGCAGCAGCTCAAGGCGCTCAAGGACCAGGGCGTACTGACCGACGAGGAATTTCAGAAGGCCAAGGCGAAGCTGCTTTCCCAACCCTGACCGCCACTCGGCGCGCCGCCATCCCGCTGATGGATGGTTTTCGCAACGTGTTGAGCATTAAGACTTCTCGTTCGGCAGAATGAAACCCAGGGGCATCGCGATCTTCGCGTCGCTCATAGGAATGCTCTTTGGCGGATGCCAATCCTCAGCCGACCCCAACTATGTTCCGGGGGGGTATTCCTTCAAGGCGCCTAGCAGCACCTTTCGGGATGCTTCCTCCGCGAGGCTCGGCAGCATTCGAATCGGCATGGCCAAGGCGGAGGTGCAATCAATCCTAGGCACTCCCGACAGCACAAGCGCGCAGGCGAACGCAGAGTACATGGTCTATTACCTCGAGCTGCCGACTCACGTGGACTCCTTCTTTCGCGACCGACCGTACGCCATCCGCCTGATCGACGGCAAGGTCGAGTCGTTCGGCCGCTTTGCGGAGCTCTTTGATCTGTATAACCGGCCAGTCACCACGGCGCTTCCTGGCCAACCCGGTTTTCCACAGCCGGCATACAACCTGGGAAGCCCGCTGCCGCCGCCGACCGTCGTCAGGACGGGCAGCACGGGGCCCCGTGTCGATTTGGTGGCTGAGCTGGAAATGCTCAAGGCGCTTAAGGACCAAGACGTGCTGAGCGACGAAGAGTTCCAAAGGGCCAAGGCGAAGCTGCTTTCACAACCCTGACCGCTACTCGGCGCGCCGCCATCCCGCCTCTTTGCCGCCTGGAGACAAGGGGCGGGAATCACGCCGTCATCAAATGGCGCGACAAGCGATTTCGCCCGCCTTTGTGGACCGAGAAGCCCCGATCCAGATTCGTCGCCTGGCCGTTGTCCGAGCCCGAGCAAACCGCCTTGGCCCGGATTACGGAAGAGCGGGAACGGGTTCGGCGCGGCGCTCCGGTCGTACTGAAAACTGGGTCAGCCTTCGGCCCCATGCGATCGACGGGCGCTCGAGGCCGATCTCGGCAAAGTGGGCGGTCACGATTGTCGCCGCGAGAATCGGTATGGCGAGCAGGATGCCCCACTCGAGCGGATGGCTCCTGACCACGTTGAGCCCCTGGGTCCAATGATCGACCAGGATTAGATAGATGACGTTGAACAAATACAGGCTGTAACTCATGCGGCCAAGGGCTTGCGACACATCCCGGTCGAAGAATCGCCCGAGGCCGCCCGCCCGCTTGTAAAAGAGGAGCGTGACAAGAAGCGCCGCCAGAACCTGCTCCGCATCCATCGACCACCAGTGGAGCCCCATCATGCTGCGGGAGGCGAGCATCCCGGCCAGGACGGCCAGCCAAGACCCCGCTGGCAGCCGCTTGGCCACCTCGGCTCCGATGCGCGTGGGAATCAGGAGGCCGAGGGCAAAACAGGACAGGAACCGCTGGTAGATGACGAAATGCGTCCGCAACCATGGCGCGCAAAGGACTGCGGCGAAGATCGCGTATGCCGACGCTATCCCCAAGACTCCAAAGCGCCGATAGCACCAGTACCCAACCAAGACGAAGGGAACCGCCAAGAACTCCACCTGCAACGTCCAAGACGCGCCATGGACCGAAAAGTCATAGAGGGCGGCATTCGGCCAGAAGTGGCCGGCCTGGGAGGAAAACGCGCCGGCGACCGCGAACGCTGCCAGACAGCCGGCCAGGCTCACAAGAAAGGTGGGGTAGAGCCGGAGAATACGCCTGACGGAAAAGCCGACCGCCGTTGCAACGGCACCCGCATGGCGCTGCTTGAGGCTCTCGAACAGCACCGCTCCGCTCAGCACAAAGAAGATCACAACCGCCGCCTCACCGCTCACGACCATGAGCACAAGCTTGGTTGCCACGTCGTAAAGACCATGGGTCTCCTGGATGGTGGGGCGCACGATGCGCTGGTCCAGGGTCGGATCGCAATCCATGATCGAATGAAACACCACCACCGCGGCCGCGGCATACCCTCGCAGCCCGTCCATTTGGCTGTTCCGCGTTCCTGCCGGCATCGGGCACGAAGGCTAGAGCCGGTTGGCGCCCCGTCAACGGCGGGTTCGCCGGCCTCGACCGCTCCAAGCGAAGGGTGCCAGCCGTCGACGGAATCCAGGTGTTTCGGGATGGCCTCGGCAGGGGCTCCCTAGAGCGGCGGGATGTGTATCCATTTATAAATACTGCCTATGCCAAGGGCAAACACGTGCCGGAACGCCGGCCCCGTCCGCCGCGACCCTCTCCGTCGGCTGGGCCATTTCGGGCTCCGGAAGCGGCCGTCCGACTGAGCCACGGGCAGTTTCGCCGGCCATCACGATCAAGAGTTCTTGGCGGAAGCGGCCCGAGCGGGGATCATGAAGGCATGACGCGGCGACGAAAAGATTCTGGGCATCCAGCGCCAAACAAAGCAGACATGCCCCTAAGAATCACCCACGGGATGCCCCGTCCCCCGCCATGCTAACGCGAAATCCGCAGACAGGCACCCCGCCCGACGGGAGCGGCCGCGCCGGGCGCGTGGATTGGTCCTGGTTGCTGGGCGGGGCCGTTCTCGCGGCAGCGGCGATCGTCGCCTACAGCGGGACCTTCTCCGTCCCCCTGCTCTACGACGACACCCCCACAATCGCCGGGAACCCCACGATCCGGCACTGGGAGACGGTGCTGGGGCCGCCGAATGACTCAACGGCAAGCGGCCGGCCCATGCTGAACCTGTCGCTGGCGCTCAACTATGCCGCCAGCGGGACCGCGGTGTGGAGCTACCATGCCGCAAACCTGGCGATCCACATACTGGCCGGGCTTGTCCTGTTCGGGATC
>Ga0181530_10000724_pt1 | contig 42634 bp, 39 predicted proteins | sample PEATcosm2014_Bin_42_FD_119769 | JGI IMG/M metagenome (GOLD analysis project Ga0181530, IMG submission 119769) | Peatland microbial communities from MTU Mesocosm Facility, Houghton, MI, USA - PEATcosm2014_Bin10_60_metaG | ecosystem: Environmental > Terrestrial > Soil > Wetlands > Peat | place...
CCGAGCAGGACGGATTCTGGGACATCTACCGCGCCACAGCCGATGACCAGACCCGCGGCAACCACGTACCCGATGCGCACATCGCCGCGCTGATGCGCCAACACGGCGTCAGCATCATCTACATCGTTATGCCCACAGCCCGCTGATGGGCACAGCCCACAAACGTTCACCGAGTGGGATGGTCTGCGCGCTGGTGCAGACGACGACCCCGGCCTTGAAGCGCTCACCGCGACCATCGCGCAGCTTTTCCATCGCCCGTAGGTCCTTGCGGCCCACCGATGCCGCTGCCTTCACCTCGATCGCCACGATCTCACCGCTGCGGCTCTCCAGCACCAGATCCACCTCGTCATCGCGCTGGCGATAGTGGTAGGCCGTGGTGTCGACCCCAGCCCAGTCTGCGTGCTTGAGTACCTCGATGACGACGAAGTTCTCGAGCACCTTTCCTGTGACCTGATCGTCGGCAGCGACCCGATGCTCGTCGGCGCCGAGAAGATGCGCCAGCAGCCCGGAGTCGACCAGGTATGCCTTGGGCGCATGCGACTCCCGCGCCCCGATCCCGGGACGCCACGCGGGCAGCAGTCGAACGAGGAAGACCGTCTGCAGCAATCCGATGTACTCACGAACCGTATCGTGGGTCAGATCGAGCTTGGCGGCGATCGCACGGTAGGAGAGGACGTTCGCGGCCTGCGACGCAAGCAGGCGCAGCAACCGCGGTACCTCATCGAGCTTGCGAGCGTCGCTGATGTCACGCAGATCCCTGTCGAGCGTCGTGTCCAGATAGCTGGCGAACCAACGCGATCGCCGGCGCCCGCTACGCAATCGCGCCTCCGGATAGCCGCCCGCCGCCACCATCTCCGCGAACGCGCCTCGCCCGACCCTCGCAGCAGCGACGCGGGGCGGTTCGCCGGCGAACAGCGCATCGACGAAGTTCGCGCTCGTTCCCCGGATCTCGTTCTGCGCCAGCGGCCACAGCGGAATCGTCTCCATGCGGCCCGTGAGCGCATCCTTGACCTTGCGCGCGGTCAGGACGTTCGCCGAGCCGGTGAGCAGGAAACGTCCCGGCGTGAGATCCCTGTCGACGACGTCCTTTATGGCAAGCAGCAGATCGGGCGCCCTCTGGATCTCATCGATGAACACCGGGCCGCTGAGGCCGGCAACGAATCCCTCCGGGTCAGCCAGAGCCGCCTCACGGGTCACCCGGCTATCGAGACTGAGCTCTTCGACCGCATGTCGGTGCCGCGACATCTCCCGTGCGAGCGTGCTCTTGCCAACCTGTCTCGCCCCCGCGACGAATACCACCCGCGTGTCAGCCAGCGCCTCCAACACCAGTCGCTGCGCGTTGCGCGCGAACATCTCAACGATCCCGGGAACAAGAGCCGGTCAAATGGCCATCTGGCAGCTGGCAGATGGCGAATATCATAGCGGCAAATGGCGATTACGCCCGCGTCACGCGGCCGAGCACAACGTCGACTGATCCGCGGCCAGAGAACCAGCGGTCGTGCGGCCTCTACAACTGCGGCCGCGCGAGCTCCCCGAGCGTGAATTCGGGATCGTGCCCGAACGTCCGCTTCAGCCTCGAGCGCAGCGCGTCGTAGCGCCGCACGGCGTCGCTGCGACGCCCCTGCACGATGTCGAGCTCGATCAGGCGGCGGTGCACGTCTTCGTCGAACGGCTGCAGCGTCGCCAGGCGCTCGAGCGCGCGGGCGGCGCCGTCGAGCACGCGCAGCTGGATGCGAATGTCCGCCAGGCGGCGCAGGCCGATGCAAGCGAGATCGTGCAGGCGGTGGCGCTCGGGCATGGCCCACTCGGCATACGGCAGGTCGGCGAGGAAGTCGCCGCGGTAGGTGGCAAGGCCGCGCTCGATCTCTGCGGCGCCTGCCTGCGGGTCGAGCTCTGCGGCGGCCAGCCCGGCGGTCACGTGCAGTTCGAACTCGTCGGCGTCGATCTGCACGCGGTCGAGCTCCATGCGGTAGGTCCCTGCGCGGGCGACGATGAACGTCGAGGGCTCGCGGCAGCCGCGCTCGGGCTCGAGCTTGCGCCGCAGCGCATGGATGTAGTAGCGCACGCTGGTTCCTACCGTGTACTCGGCGCCGCCCGGCCAGATGTTCTCGCCGATCTCATCGACGGTCACCGCTCGCTGACGTTCGGCGACCAGGTACTTGAGCAGCTGCCCGGTGCGCTGGTCCAGCCACGCGCCGCCGATCGGCCCCTCGAGCGATTCCACGGTGGTCCTGCCGAGCGTACGGATGCGCAGCTGCGGGCCGGCCATCCAGTGGGGGGTCGTGCGCCGGCGCCGGTCGCCGGCGACGCCCGGTCGCAGCTGCAGCACCACGCGCGCTCTCGCGCCGCCGATCGTTCCGGCGGTCACCCACATCGGGGTCGGCCCGGCGGGCGAGCCGATGTCGACGCGGATCTCCGGCAGCGCGGCGTCGTGCGCAAGCGCGAGGTCGGTCACGCACGCGGACGCGAGCACCGTGTCCGGCGTGCGGCAGCCGAGCAGCGCACAGCACGTGAGCCCCGCCTCGGGCAGCCCCGTGGCTTGGATCAGTCGTGTCGCCTCCTGGTTGCGACAGACGACCCGACCGCTGCGATCGAGCACGAGCAGGCCGTACGGGAACGCGCTGAACGCCTCCGACTCCAGCGACGCGCGCCGGCGCGTGCTCGCGTCGTCATAGCGATGAAGCTGGGCCCCCTCAACTGTCGCCATAAATTGGTTCTTACATTAACTATCCACGCGAGCGTTCAGGTTCGCGCAGAATATGTCAAGAATAAATCGGTGAAACTTCAACTCTCAATACGAAACAGATACGACAATGTACTACAGCCCGGCAGTGCACGGCAATAATGGACATAATTATTGCCTTGCTTCGAGCCAGCCGTCGCTGACTTCCAGATGGTCGAACTTCAGTCGACACCGATGAAAGAAAAGCGCGGTCTCTGACGTTTGAGACGCGATGACAACACGAATGCGAGAGCTACCGGGACCGGTGCTCGCGGGCGGGCTCGCGGTCCTCGCCGGCATCGCCGTGTGGCGATTGGCAATCGAGTTCGAACGCGCGTGGATGCGAAGCTACGACGGACCGCTGATGGGCGACACGTTCCCCGACGGGGGTGGCGATGCAGCGCCTACACCTGTGCTCCGCCCGACGCGCGGCGAACACCGCCGCTGGGTCGCCGAGCATCACCCGCGCGCCGCGCGCCGCGCGACCCGCGCCGCTTGATCCGCCCACGGCTGCGGCCCGTGGGAATGCCCTTGACCGCCCCGCTCGAGGACGCTCGTCACATGGGCCGACAGGCGACGCTCGAAGGCGGCCACGGAGAAGCGCTCGGCGCTGCGCACGGCGTCTACGGGGTCGAAGTCGAGCTGATCGATGCTCGCGATCGCCTGTGCGAAGGAGTCAACGTCATCTGGCCTCGCCAAGCGGCCGGTCTTGCCGTCCAACACGGTCTCGAGCGCCCCGCCGGCGGCGGCCGCGATCACCGGCCGTCCCGCCGCCTGCGCCTCCACGGCGGTGATCCCGAACTCCTCCACGCCGGGCATCAGCACCGCGCGGGCGCCCGCGTACAGCTCCGCGAGCTCCACGTCGCTCACTCGTCCCAGGAACTCGGCCTCAGGGTAGGCGGCTCTGAGCGCACCGTGGTGCGGCCCCGCACCGACGACCTGGATCGGGGTGTGCGCGCGGCGCGCCGCCTCGAGCGCGAGCTCCAGGCGCTTGTGGCGCAGCAGCTCCGAGACGACCAGCAGCGAGTCGCCGGGCGTGCCCGGCACGAAGCGGTGCGTCTCCACCGGCGGATGGATGACCGGCGCGTCGCGGCGGTAGTAGCGCTTGATCCGCTCACGCGTGAGCTGCGAGTTGGCTATGTAGGCGTCTACCCGGCGGCTGGCGGACAGGTCCCAGGCGCGGATGCGGCGCAGCTGCCGGCGCAGCAGCGGGCGCAGCAGCGGCGAGATCTCGCCGAGGGCGAAGTCTTCCTCATCCCACGCATAGCGGAACGGCGCGTGGCAGTAGCACACGTGCACGGCGCCGTCGGGCACGCGCACGCCATGGGCGAATGCGCTGCTGCTGCTCAGCACAACATCCGAGTGCGGAAGCTTCAAGCGCTCGACGGCGTGCGGGTACAGCGGCAGCAGGCGCCTGAACGTCGACTGATCTGCGCCGAGGCGCTGCAGCTGCGAGGTTGTAACCGAGCGACCCGCAAAGCGTCCGTTGGTTCCCGCCTCGTCGTGGAGCAGGGCGAAGATCGGCGCGTCGGCGTAGAGGTCGGCAATGGCCGCGAACGTGCGCTCGGCGCCGCGCATCACCAGCAGGTAGTCGTGGGCCAGAGTGACGCGTCCAGACAGCGGCAAGGCGACGGACAGGCGGCTATGAGCGACGCCGGAGCGCCGTGGTGGCGCAGGGACGGCGGAGGGGCGCGCCACGAGGTTGGTGCTCGTGGCGGTGGCCGGTGGTGGAAGGGTTGAATAGCGATCCATCGCAAGCTCACAGCTGCTCTACGGGTTGAGCGCGAAGCAGGCTACGCGTCCGCTGCTCGGCAGATGTGAAGGGTTGGGAAAGACAACGGCTCGCACCGACCGTAGCTCGCGGGGCGATCTCACCGTGGCGGTTGACCGCAAGACGCCATGTTGTCGACACGAATCCGTTGACGGTTGGGGACAGCTGGTGTGAAAGATCTGCCTCACTCGCGCAGCACCCCGTCGGGACTAGCCTTTTTTGGTCCATAGGGGCGTGAGCCCCGCCCCTTCCCGGACGTTGAAGGGCAGTGTGTCGCGATCGATCGCGTCCCAGCGATGAGGGGGCCGGGATCGCTCGGCTACGCATGAGAGCCACGTTGCGAGCAAGGAGGCGGGGGGTACTGTGAGCGTCGAGACAGGGACCGGGACAGACAAGAGCACTCCGCCGCTCGCCGTTCCCCGGGGATTCTTGGGGCTTGCCGCGCGGCGCGGTGGACTGGCCTCGGGGATCTCGGAGGTTCGTGGGCCCGCCGCTTGCATGCGACGAGATGCGATGTTTCGCCGACTGCTGCTTGTGGCGGACATGGTGGCACTCGTAGGGGCGTTCGTGCTCACCGTGGCGCTGTCACGACACTCGCTGCAGTTGACGTGGGCGGGCGTCGCAGGCGTGCCGATCCTCGTGGTGTGCGCAAAGCTGACCGGCCTGTACGACCGAGATGAGACGCTGTTGCGCAAGACCACCTTGGACGAGGCGCCGAAGCTGTTTCAGCTGGCGACATTGTGCGCACTGGTGGCGTGGCTCACGGGTGGGTTGATTGTTCGCGGCCAACTCGACCGCCACGGAGCCCTGTTCCTGTGGCTGACCTTGGCGGCGCTGTTGATGCTGGCGCGCGCGGCGTCGCGCGCGATCGCGCTGCGGATCGCCCCAGCGGAGCGATGCCTGTTCATCGGCGATGAGGCCTCGGCTGAGACGATCCGCTCGAAGCTGACCGCGCATTGTGGGGTCAAGGCTGAACTGGTCGCACATCTCGACCTGGACAAGGTCTCGTCGTGGTCGACCGACAGCTTCTCCGTCACCCGCCTAGCAGAGATCCGTGACCTGGCGCAGACACTCGATGTGCACCGCGCGATCATCGCACCACGCAGCGTGGACGGAGGCGAGATGCTGAATCTGGTGCGCACGCTCAAGGCAGTCGGGGTGCGGGTCAGCGTGCTGCCGAGGCTGTTGGAGGTGGTGGGCTCGTCGGTCGAGTTCGACGACCTGCACGGGGTGACTGTGATGGGAGTCAGGCGCTTCGATCTCACGCGCTCCTCAGCTGCGGTCAAGCGCACCTTCGATCTGGTCGGGGCGTCTCTCGGGCTTTTGGCGATCTCGCCGGTGATGCTCCTGGCTGCGGTCGCGATCAAGCTCGACGGCCGCGGTCCAGTGCTCTTTCGCCAGCTGCGCGTCGGCCGTTACGGGAAACCATTCCATATCTTCAAGCTGCGTACGATGACTCCCAACGCCGAGTCGCTCAAGGACTCTCTGCGCCACCGCAACGAAGCGCAAGAGGGACTGTTCAAGATCGTCGATGACCCGCGGGTGACCCGAGTGGGCCGGTTTCTGCGCAAGACCGCGCTGGACGAGGTCCCGCAGCTCCTGAACGTGCTCAGAGGCGAGATGAGCCTGGTGGGGCCCCGGCCGCTGGTCACAGATGAGGACGTTCGCGTCGAGGGCTGGCATCGCCGGCGCTTGGAGCTGACGCCGGGGATGACCGGTCACTGGCAGATCCTCGGCCCTGCGCGTGTGCCGCTCCGCGAGATGGTTGCGATCGACTACCTATACGTCGCCAACTGGTCGCTGTGGACCGACACGAAGATCCTTCTGCGAACCGTGCCTTACGTGCTTGGGCGCCGCGGCCTGTAAGCCTGCGCCCCCGGCTCACGAGCGGTAGCGCGAGCCAGTGTGCGTTTGCTTTCGACGCCTGCGACATACCAGAGAATCACAAACGAGATCAGGGCCTCCAGCATCGTTCGCAGGTCAGCGCTTTCCTCGTCGACCATCTCGCCCGCACGGTCGGCCAACGGCAGGAAGCTGAGCAGGTCCGCGCCTGCGCTTCGCTTCGCTCCCCCCGCAGCCCAGCTCACTGCTCACCTGGATCGCTGACGGCACACTCGCAAGCAACGGCGGGCGCCGCGAAACGCTAACGCGGGAAGCGTTCGTGGCAAGGACTAAAAAAGGATGAATCTCGCGCGGGTTTGGCCCACTCGTTGCGTCGGAGCCCGACATCGGCTGCCGCCGGACATACGTCCAAGCCCGGCCAGCGCAATCCCAACGCTGCGAACGACGGACGATAGGTTGATCGTGCGAGAGCACCCCTCGATACGGGCGGCGACGTCACGGCAAGACCACCGGACAACGCCGGCGAGAGCCGGCCTGCTGACCGCGATGCTTGCGGTCGCGATCGCGGCCCCCGGCCTCAACGCAGCGTCATCTCATGCCCGGACCGCGGTCGCGCGACTCGCGAGCGACCGATCGGCCGAACTCGCGCACGGTCATCGCCGGCGGAGGACCTCGACGCGACCAACGTCACGCAAGCCCGACTGCGCTGCCGTTCGGCATAGCCATGACGCCACGCAGCTGGACAGAGGCAACGCCACCACGAATCGATGCACGAAGCAGCCGGCGAAGCGCAAGGGCGGCACACGCAGAAGAAGGACAAGCCCTAGCCGAGATCTCCCGCGGGCGAGCACCCAGACACAGAGCCAAACGGGCGCCGCCTCCTCCTCAAGCGCTTCAGCTGGCCAGTCGGGCGACTCACAGGAAGCCGCCAACGACTCGGGCGCCTCGTCGGGCGGCTCGGGCGCTTCGTTGGAACCTCCGCTGTCCCTAGCCCCCGGCGCCCCGTTTCGCTTCTTCTCGGCGACCAGCTTTTGGAATGAAGCAATCCCGGCGAGTGCGCAGCTCGACCCCACGTCGAACGAAGCGGTCGGCGCCTTTGATGCGCTGATCGCCGGCGAGCAGCAGGCAGAGAGCGGGCCTTGGATCGATACCGCCTTCGACAGCGTCCCTATCTACGCAGTGCCCGCGGATCAGCCCACCGTTCAGGTCGAGCTCGTCGCCGCCTCGCCCGAACCGGCGCTGCAGTCGGCGTGGAGCGCGGTGCCGCTGCCGGCAAACGCCCAGCCCTCGGCAGGTACCGACGGCGAGCTCGTAGTTTGGCAGCCGAGCACCGATCGGCTGTGGGAGTTCTGGAGGCTCGTGCACGAACCAGGCGTTTGGCAGGCCTCGTGGGGAGGCGCGATACAGAACGTGTCCTCCAGCTCAGGCGTCTACAGTGCGAACGCGTGGCCGGGCGCCCAGCCATGGTGGGGAGCTGCAGCATCCTCCCTGTCGATCGCTGGCGGGCTCATCACCCTGGAAGATCTCGAACGGGGTCAGATCGATCACGCCCTGGCGCTGGCGATCCCCAATGTACGGGCCGGCGTCTACGCGTCACCCGCGCAACGGGACGACGGGAAATCGACAGAACCACTCGCATTGCCCGAGGGTGCTCATCTTCGTCTGAATCCCAGTCTAGATTTGGCGGCCCTGCACCTGCCGAAATTGACGTTGATGATCGCCGAAGCGGCGCAGCGCTACGGAATCTTCGTGCGTGACCGGGCGGGGAACGTGACGTTCTTTGCACAGGATCCGGTGTCGACCGGGACCGAACCGTTTGCGGGTGCCACCGGATACTTCGAAGGAAGCTATCCCAATCAGCTGCTGGCCTCCTTCCCGTGGAGCGATCTCGAACTGCTCAAGATGGAATTGCACGCAAAGGGATGACCGGAGGGCGTCCACGTCATTGGCGACCGTCCATGCCAGACGTGCGCGCGATCAGACGACGGGCCTCGTGCAAGTCCTCTCCGGCCGGCCGCGATTGATCGAGCAAGTGGCCAGGGCGACCGAGAGAATCCTGAGCATCCATGCCCGCGGGCCGATCCCTGCCGATGGACGGGGATAGGCGACTCGCGCGCTGAGCGCGCCATGTGCGCGCCCACCCGACCGCCTCCTTCAGCCTGCGGCGGTCGCGGAGATTGAATCCGCCGCACAGGAGGAACGCCGCGGTGTACGCCAGGGTGCCCGCGAGGAGACACAGGAGCAGCCCGGCCATGGCGGGAGCGACGTGCTCGACTGCGTGAGCGGCGGCAAACCCGCTGGCGTAGGCCGCGATCAGGGCGGCACGCTCGCGGACGGGCCACGTGGCGCGCAGCGGCCGGGCCAGGAAGGGACGCAGCACGATCCCGTTCAGAACGATCACCACCAGGTAGCCAGCGAGCAGGGCGATCGCGGGGCCGACGACTCCCAGGCGCGGCGTGAGCTCGACCAGCAGGGCGAGCGTGACCATCAGACGCACCGTCGCGATCAAGCTCGTCCGCCCCGGGCGATTGATCGCCCAGAGCGCCTGCGTCTGCGTGACGGTGATCGACGCCAGCGCAGGAAAGATCACCAGCAGGGCCAGCGCCGAGGTGGCCCTGCTGAAGCCGGGGCCGAAGATGTCGAGCACCGAGTGCGCCGCGCCACCAATCGCCGCCGCGATTAGCAGCATGCCGATCGTTTCGTAGCGGATCGAGTCGATTAGAGCACGGTCGAAGCCATGACCATCGCCCCGCGTGTGTCGTCCGACGAGCGTCGGGAAGAGGACTTCGGTGATGCGCATGCTCGCCTGCTGGATTCGCTGAGGAACGGACTGGGCACGACTGAATGCGCCGACGACGGTGATCGGCGCCACGAGGCCAAGCGCCCACACGCCACCCTGCTGGCTCACACCCTGAGCGATCTGACCCGGAGTGGCTCTCAGCCCGAAGCGCAGCAAGTCCGGCAGAACCCCCACGCCTATGCGATATTCCTTCCAATTGAGACGAGCTCGAACGAATCGGCGCGCCGCGATCGCACGATGGGCCAGCGAGGTGAGCGACGCACCGATCGTGGCTATCACCATCCCCCACACCGAGTGCCATGTCAGGCCGAGGACCGTAGCGATAGCGATGAAGCTGAGCACTTCGTGCAGGCGAACCCAAAAGAGCTGGCGACCGGCCACGAAGGCGGAGAAGATCGAGTCGATGTTCCAGCCGGTGTTCGTGAGAATCACGTAGCCCGCGATGTTCGCGAACACCGGCGCAAGGAGCTCGGGGGCGTGGAGCGGGCCGCGGAAGACGAGCCAGCAGACCGCGGCGTCGAGCATCGCCACCACCGCCGTCAGCCCCGAAGAGAATGTGAAGACAGCCGCAAATAGCTGCGTGACGCGCGGGTCGCGTGCGGGCAGGCCCGTGATCTCCTTGATGAGCGCTTGCTGCTCTTTGGCGCTCGACAGGACCCAGAGCGCGGCCACAGGAGCCCAGACGAGCGCGTACTGACCGATTATCCGCACGCCATAGAGTCGGGCAGTGACAATCGTCGAGACGACGGCGACTGCGGTCACCGCGAAGAAGCTGAGCGTGCCGAACACGAATCCAGAGCGGTAGCTGGCCCGCTTCGCGGTGGAGCGATCGTCGCTTTGCGGGTCGAGATTAACTGGTGTCGCCACTGGTGCCCATATCAACTGCGATGGGTGGCGCATCCTTGCGGTGACCGCCATCGAATCTCGGTGACTCGCGGTGGAAGTTCGACGCGAAGGGGACCGTTTAGAGGTCGTACAAAGCCTCGATAGGCGATGAGCGCCTCGGCCACCACCCCTGAGGCATCCCACGTCTTGCATCCCATTCGATAGGACCCGAACCCATGATCACCTCCCCCAAGCTCACCGATTCACCGCCGGAGGAACTTGACGAGACGGACCAGCTGATCGAGGGCGTGTTCGAGCCGCCTAGGAGTTTCGCGCTCTCGGCGCTCGCCCGCAACAAGCCGCTTGTGTGCCTGTTCGCAGTGGTGCTCGCAGTGATCGGCGCGGGCTACGGGGGCTCGCGTGCCAAGACCTACACCGCCTCCGCGACTCTGCAGGTTGGCCAGGTCAACCCGAACTCTCCGGGCTTCTACGGCTACGTTCAGTCCGCCGCCTCGCTGGCCACCGCCTTCAGCCGCGCGATCAGCGCCGAGCCGGTGCTCGCGACGATCCAGCACAAGCTCGGGCTGGCGCCCTCGGTGGCGAGCGGGCGGCTCTCGTCCGCGCCGATTCCGGTGGCGCCGGCATTCCGCGTGATCGCCACCGGCCCCACAAAGGCCGCGGCACTTGAGCTCGCGAACGTCGCGGCGGAAGCGGTAATCGTCTACGAGGGCACGAGCAACAGCGGCAATCCGGAGGCAGAATCCCTCCTGCACGAATACCGCGAAGCATCGCTGCAGTTGCAGCAGGCGGCAATCGGGCTCGCTCATGCCGGTGCGGGCAAGGACGCCTCCGCCGACGCGCTCGCGCGTGCGGCGGCCGACAAGAACGCCGCCGAGGTTCGGCTGCGTGCGATCGGTAACTCCTACATCAGCGCCGTCGCGAGCCAGGCACCCCGCAGCGGGCTCGTTTCCCTACTGGCCGGTGCGACAACCGCGAGCAACGATCGCTCGTCCAAAGTCGAGCTGTTGGGCTTCATCGGGCTTCTGGCGGGAATCATGGCCGGCTGCGCAGCGGCAGTTCTCCGCGAGCGGCGTCGGCTCGCTCGGCGCTCACCGTAGGGGTAGCGGTCCGAGATGCAAGGGTACGGAGCGGGCCTGATGCCGATGCGCGCGGTGCGACGCCCCCCCTGGTACGGGTGGACCCTGTTGGGGCTCGCGGCGCTGGTATCGCTACACGAGGTCGCGCCCAGCCGCCTTGAAGGGCACTGGGTGATCATCACGCCCCTGGCGATGATCATTGGCGTCTGGGCCCTGCGCCGGCTATGGGAGCTCCCGCCGGCAGTGACGATGTGCGGGGCGATCGTGCTCACCACGTTCTCGGGAGGCTGGCGGCTCATCGGATTGGGGGGTCTCCCGCTGGACCGCGTCCTGGTCGTGATCGTGCTGCTCCAGCTGCTCTTGCGTGCCCCGGGTGTCGCGCACGTGCCGCGCCTGCAGATCCGCGGGGTCCACCTGCTGATGGCCCTGACCGTCATGTACGTGCTGGGATCTGCCGCGGCGGCCGGGACACTGACCAGCGAAACCGGCTATCTGTCGCTGGTCGATCAGGTGGGGATCGCGCCGTATCTGATGTTCATGGTTGCACCCGCAGTGTTCGCGGGCGAGCGCGAGCGCAACATGCTGCTCGTCACGCTGGTGGGCCTCGGCGCCTACCTCGGGCTCACCGCAATCTTCGAGTCGCTCGGCCCGCATAGCCTGGTCTTTCCGCGCTACATCGTCCAGGTCGACTCCGAACTGCCCGGCGAACGGGCCGGCGGGCCATTTCAGAGCTCCCTCGCCGAGGGCTTTGCGACATACGCCTGTGCGGTCGCCGGGGTGATCGCGTTCGCTCGATGGCACGGGCAGCGTAGGCGCTATCTCGCCGCTGCCGTCGCCGCGGTCTGTGCTTTTGGGTGTTTTGTGACGCTTGAGCGCGGCGTGTGGATCGCTGCGCTCGCCGCCACCGTGATTGCGGCGCTCGCGACGCGCTCGGGACGGCGCTGGCTGGTCCCAGGAGCGCTCGCGTGTGCGGTCGCCATCGGCGGGGCGCTGTTGGTCTCTTCCGACCTCTCGCACAAAACATCGGTGAGAGCCAGCAGCCAAATCAGCGTTTGGGATCGCGAGAACCAGACATCGGCCGGCCTGCGCATGTTCGCGGCCAAGCCGCTCTTTGGCTTCGGGTGGGCTAGCTACACGAGCGACAGCCTCGAATACTTCAGGGAGGCCGCGGACTATCCGATGGTCGGCTACACGCTAGGCACCGACGCGCAGGGTGAAAAGCCGTTGCCTCTGCACGACACCTATCTCTCCTATGTGGTCGAACTCGGGCTGATCGGCGCCTCGTTGTGGCTGGCCACGATGCTCTGGGGTATCGGAGGTGCGGTATTTGGCCGAGGTCCTACCGATCTGCGGAATTGGAAGCTCGGCCTCATCGCGATCGCCACGTTCTTCCTGGTGGTCGGCGCGTTCGACCCCTACCAGCAGGCATTTCCCGCGTTCCTGCTGTGGGTCTGGGCGGGGGTGGCGCTCGGTTGCACGCCGTTGGCCGTCCCGCAGCAGCGGACTGTCCTCGCCGGTGACGCTGGCGGCGAAGTCGCACCTAACACCGCTTGAGCGACGAGATGGCGCTTCCGAATTTCTTCATCGTCGGTGCCGCGAAGGCTGGCACGACTAGCCTGCATCACTACCTGGACCAGCATCCGCAGATTCAGATGTCGGCGATCAAGGAGCCGAACTTCTTTGCCGGGCCTGAGAACGGCATCCCATATCCGGTGGGGAGGGTCGCTCAGCTCGCCGACTACGAACGGCTCTTCGACTCCACATACGCGGTGCGAGGAGAGGCCTCCCCCGCCTACACGAACCACCCACGCCGCCAGGACGTTCCGGAGCGCATCAAGGAGCTCGTGCCGTGCGCGAAGTTTGTCTATCTCGTGCGCGATCCGATCGAGCGCACCGTGTCCCACTATCAGCATTCGGTGGCCGTCGCGGGCGAGCGCCGGCCGTTGCAAGAGGCGCTGGGCGATCTCTCGGACCCATATCTGCCTTGGGTCTGCAACAGCCTGTATGCCTCACAGCTGGAACGCTACCTGCGGTGCTTTCCCGAGGAGAGAATCTTGGTCGTGGACCAAGCCGAGCTGCTCGCCAACCGGCGACCGACACTGCGTCAGATCTTCGGCTTCCTGTCAGTCGACGAGACGTTCACCTGCAGACAGTTCGATGAGGAGCTCTATCGGAGCGAGGGCCGGCGCGTCTATCCGCGGGGCTATGAGCGCTTCGTCGGACTCGTCGTGGCTCCGTCCGTGCAGTGGATCCCCTCGCGCGTGCGTAGAGGTGCCCGTCGCGCGGCCGAGCGGGTGCTCTGGTCTCCGCTGGAGACGCCCACGTTGGACGAGACGTTGCGCAAGCGACTGGCGGCGCTGTACAGCGGCGAGGTCGAGCGTCTCCGTGCGCTTACCGGCAAAGCCTTCCCGACCTGGAGCATCTGAGGTGTGGCGGAGGAGCCACGCGGCCACGTGCCTGTTGATGTGCGCGTTCGGCGGTGTGCTTGCCGGCCTTGCCGGCTGCGGCGCCGATCCTGCCAAGCAGGCGTTGCTACCCGCGGTTGCGCGCGCCGGGGCGAGCTCGCCGATCGGTGGGCGCAGCGTCCTCGCTCAGGGTCGCGCCGCGTCCTCGAGCGACCCTTTCCGGTTCTTCGTGTCGACGAGCTTCTGGAACGGGTCGCTGGCGGCGAACGCTGCGGTGGACCCCAACTCCGCCCAGCTCGTAGGTCAGCTCGACGCCGAGGTGGCAGCGGAGGAGCGGGCCGGGAACGGCCCCTGGATCAATACCAGCAGCTACAGCGTGCCGATCTATACGGTGCCCGCCAGCCAGCCCCTGATCAAGGTCCGGCTTCTTTACCATCGACCCGAACCTGCGCTGGAAGCCGCGTGGGAGGCTGTCCCGTTGCCACCGTCCGCACAGCCTGCTCAGGGCAGCGACGGCGAGCTGGTGGTGTGGCAGCCGAGCACGGAACGGATGTGGGAATTCTGGCGGCTGGTGCATGGGACGAAAGGCTGGTACGCGAGCTGGGGTGGAGCGATTCAGGACGTCTCCTCCGATCCCGGCGTCTACCGGCCGAAGGCGTGGCCGGGAGCTAAGACGTGGTGGGGCGCTTCCGCGTCCTCGCTGTCGATCGCCGGTGGGCTGATCACCTTGGAAGACCTCGAACAGGGCACCATCAACCACGCCCTCGCGATTGCGGTTCCGGAAGTGCGCGCGGGAGAGTTTGCGTATCCAGCGCAGCGCAGCGACGGCACGTCAGCGAACCCGTTCTCGCTCCCCGAGGGCGCCCGCCTACGTCTGAACCCCGCAGTCAACCTCGCGCAACTGCATCTGCCCCGCCTCACGTTGATGATCGCTCAGGCGGCGAGACGCTATGGGATCTTCGTCAGGGACAAAGGCGCCAATGTCCAGTTCTTTGCGCAGGACCCGATCCCGACGGGAACGGACCCGTTCACGGGCGCCGGCGGCTACTTCGAAGCGAAGTCTCCCTCCGAGCTGCTGGCGTCGTTTCCGTGGAGCGATCTGGAAGTGCTACAGCTGAAACTGAACAAGACGAAGGCAAGAAGCTAGATGCGTGCCAGCCGCTCGGCGCCAGAGGAAGGCCTGATCCGGTGGAGCAGCGGCACTGCGACCCGCCGCGAGGCCACCCATGAGCCGATCCGGCGGCTCACGGGGACCGTGGAGTGGTCGCGCCTGGAGGGGCTTCTGCGTCCCAGGCGATTGCTGCCGACGCTCGGCCCGCGCATCGTCGAGCTGGCCGGCGCACAGGTGAACCAGCAGTTCAAGGCCGCAGTCACAGCCGCCGTGGATTCCGGGCGGCGGCAGGGAGCATTCATGCAGCTGATCGCCGCACGGGTGATGACGGCACTGGCCGAAGCGGGGATTCGCTCGACCGTGCTAAAGGGACCGCTTATGGGCGAGGCCCTGTACGGCGATCCCGGTCGTCGGCCATCGAGTGACATCGATCTGCTGGTCGCCAAGGAGCAGCTGTTCGCGGCCGTGGACGTGGTGCGCGGGCTGGGGTACGCAGCGCCAAACGACTACGTGGGAGACTGCGGATTGCCGCTGCTGCACTTCGCGCTGGTCCACGAACGCGAAGCGCTGCCTCCCGTGGAGCTTCACTGGCGTGTGCACTGGTATGAGTCGCAGTTCGCGCGCGAGCGCCTGCTGGCCCCGAGCAGCGATCCAAGCTCCGGCTGGCGACCGGCGCCTGTGGACGAGCTGACCGCGCTGCTGCTGTTCTACGCGCGCGATGGCTTCATCGGCCTCCGGTACGCATGCGACGTGGGCGCGTGGTGGGACGCCTTCGGCTCGAGCCTGCCACCTGGCGCTCTCGACGAATCGATCCACGCGTATCCGGCACTAGAGCCGGCCCTGACAGCGGCCGTGCGTGTCGCTGAGCGGACCGTCGGGCTGCCCGCCGAGCGGCTTCTCGACCAGCGAGCACGGCTCGGCCCCAGAGGGCGCGTCGCCGTCCGGCTGGCGGAGCCCTATCCGCATTCCAGCGAGGCCCAGATCTACGCCGACATGGGCCTGATCGACGGCCTGCTGGCCCCTCGCGGCGGTTCCCGTGCGTTCGTCAGGCGCCAGGTGACCATGCCTATGCCGCGGCGGTCCCCCGCGATAGGGACTCCCGGGTCCCCTGCGGCACGGACTCCCGGGGTGCGCGGTCGCTGGGCTGCATCGACGTTCGGCCACAGCGTGCGAGTGCTGAGCCGATACGGGCTTGCAATGACCCGTCTGCTGTATGCGCGAGATGGCGTGCAGTCGCGCTAGCACAGCTGCAATCGATCGCTTGCCCTACCGACCCATGCGCTGGCCTGAACCTGGTCGCTCAGCAGCGTACCTTTTCGGGTGTCGGCGCCGTTTATGCCGTGCCGAATGAAGCCTGCTCGAACGCCGAAATCCAGCTCCAGCACGCGCCGTCAGGGTCTCCCCATGCGTCTCGTCAAGTGTATGGCGCTCGCCCTCGAGGGCACGCTGGCACTGTCCATGGGGTATCTGCTCGCGCTGCTGCTCGCGGCGCGCGACGCCGCACCCGATCCGTCAGAGTCGCCGCCTGCGCCGTCGCAGGCGGGACTGCGATTCGTCGTGCTCATCCCTGCGCACAACGAGGAGGCCGGCATCGGAGCCACGCTCGACTCGCTCGCCGAGTCCTGCTACGACGCCGGGGCCTGGCGTGCGGTGGTGATCGCCGACAACTGCACCGACGGCACCGCCGAGCGCGTGCGAGCGGCGGGCGTCGAGGTCTGGGAGCGAACGGACCCCGATAGGCGTGGCAAGGGGTACGCGCTCGGCTGGGCGATGGACCAGCTACGAGCACAAGGGCCCACCTGCGATGCAGTCGTTGTGCTCGACGCCGACTGCGTGGCCTCCCCCAATCTGCTCAGCGCGATCGACCGGCGTCTGCGCTCGGGTGCAAGTGCCGTGCAGGCCAACTACCTCGCGGGCAATGCCGACGCGTCGCATGCCTCCGCGTTGCGCTGCGCCGGGTTCGCACTGATGAACACCGTTCGATTCCAGGGTAAGCAGCAGCTCGGCCTGTCGTGCGGGCTGGTTGGCACTGGCATGGCATTCACCATGGACCTGCTGGAGCGCCAGCCGTGGACGGCCACCGGCCTGGTAGAGGACGGCGAGTACCACATGCGCTTGGTCTTGGGCGGCGAGCGGACGGAGTTCGTCGCGGACGCATCGGTCAGCTCGCCGGTCCCCACCTCGCTACGTGGCGGCTCCGACCAGCAGGCACGTTGGGAACAGGGCAAGCTCCAGCTGATCCGCAGTTGGAGTCCGCGACTGGTGGCGTCAGGACTCGCCAGGCGTGACATCGTGCGTGTACACGCGGGCCTCGAGTGCCTTGTGCCGCCTCAATCGCTGATCGCCGCCGGCAGCATCGGCTCTACCCTCGCCGGCTTGTTGCTGGGGTCCAGGACCCTGATCGCGTTGTCCGCGGCCACCATCGCGGCGCAGTGTGCATTCGTGCTCGGTGGCCTGCGCCTGGTGCGCGCTCCCGCTCAGGTCTACCGCGCGCTGCTCGTCGCACCTGCGCTAATCGTGAGCAAGGTGGCACTCTACGCTCGGCTGCTCGGCGGGCGTGGGCCGAGCGCCTGGATCAGAACCGAGCGCGACGCGCCGGTGTGCACGTGGGAGGGGTAGTGATCGAGAGCACCGCCACGGACAGCCGTGTGCGCAACGCGGCCGCAGCTCCATGCCCCGCGATGGCGGCTGGAATCGAGCGAGGCGCCGCGATGGTGCGAATCGCCTATCTGTGCTCTGAGTATCCGGCCGTTTCGCACACGTTCGTACTACGGGAGGTAGAGGCTCTAGAGCGCTGCGGCGTCGAGATCGACACGTTCTCGATCCGACGTACCGATTCCGCGCAGCTACTTGCGCACGCCGATCGCATCGCGGCTCAGCGCACCTTTGCGATAGTGCCCCCGCGTTGGAGCCGGTTGCTGGGAGCACACCTGAGGCTCGTCGCCAGGGCGCGGTGGAGGTATTTCGCAGCGCTGGCGTCCGCGCTGCGCCATGCTCGCCCGGGACTACGGGGCCGCCTCTGGCAGAGCTTCTACTTCGTAGAGGCTGGCGTGTTGTGGAATGAGTGCCGCAGACGCGGCATCCGCCACATCCACGTCCATTTCGCCAATGCCGCGGCCGACATCGCGATGCTCGCAGCCAGCATCGGCTCCGGACTCGAGCCCGAGCGACCGTGGTCGTGGAGCTTTACGATGCACGGTCCCACCGAGCTGTTCGATCTCCGGCACTTCCGGCTGACCGAGAAGCTCGAGGCCGCGCGGTTCGTCATCTGTATCAGCGACTTCGCGCGCAGCCAACTGATGGCGCTGAGCGATCCACTGACATGGGAGAAGCTGCATGTCATCCATGTTGGGCTGCCAATCGAGCAGTTCACCCGCACCCAGGATGGCGAGCGCCAACCCGCTGACGCGGCGATCCTGTGCGTCGGCCGGCTGGTCCCAGAGAAGGGTCAGGCCGTGCTGCTCGAAGCCCTCGCGCTGCTCGCCGAGCGCGGCCTCGCGGTCCGCGTCGTCTTCGCTGGAGCCGGCCGGTCGCGGTGCGCACTCGAGCAGCTGACCGAGCGTCTCGGCGTCGCGTCACGAGTCTCCTTCCTCGGCGCCGTGGGCCAGGATGAGCTTCACGCCCTATACGAGAGCACGTCGATCTTTTGCCTGCCCAGCTTCGCCGAGGGTGTCCCCGTGGTCCTGATGGAGGCGATGGCGATGAAGCTACCCGCTGTGAGCACCCGAATAGCCGGAATCCCCGAGCTCATCGAGAATGGGAGCACGGGACTGCTCGTGGCACCCGGTCGTGCAGACGAGCTCGCGGATGCGCTGGAGCGCCTACTCGTGGATCCTTCGCTCGCCGGCGAGCTGGGATCGAACGCCAGGAAGAAGGTGCTCCGCGACTTCAACGAGGCGAGCTCCACAGCGCAGCTTCACGCGCTTTTCGCCGAGCACCTCGGCCCGGCGGCCGCGGCCAAGCCAAGCGCCGCTCCGGGCTGAGCATGCCTCCGACGCGCGACAGACCATGCCGTGTACTCCCTATCAAGACCTGAGCAACTCGCGAATCACGTTTGGGCCACCGATCGACGGGCTCCGCGTGCGAACGCGGAGGATCTCCTTCGCCACGTCCTCGACCAGTCGCTTGAGATCGGGAAGCAGAGCGCTGGTACTGGCTGGCTGCGAGTCGAGATCACTGCGAAGCCGCTCGTAGTCGTAGCCCATCGTCGCCAAGCGCGCGGATCCCAGGAAGTTGAGGTATCTGCGAGCCCACTCCATGCGAAGAGGATTGGCGAGCGTCCTCCTCCACTTCTGTTCGGGCTCTGAGCTGAGCGAGGAATACTGCCGGCGTCCGGTGGGATCTCCCATGCGCCCGCTCAGCTTGACCTCCGAGAAGCTGTGCAACGTGTCGCGTTGAAACGGGATCCCGATGTAATCCATCAGCGCGCTCCACTGGCACTGATCGCCGCCGACGAGATCCTCGAAGCGGACCGAGTGAGCACGCGAGCTGGCCGCCGTATAGGCCGACACCAGTCGTGGCAGACCGATGAAGAGATCCTCGCGGAACAGCGTGGGGCGCCACGGCTCCCACGTCTCGATGATTGAGGCGACGATACTCAGCGGGTTGCGCCAAAGGAAGATGCACTTCGCTTCGGGGAAGAGGCTCATGATCTCTTCGGACACCAGGCAGTATGGGGGCGACTTGTCGAGGAAGTAGCGTGCCTCACTGCTCGCGGCCTTCTCATAAAGACCCAGGATGCACTCGCGCAGCGCACTTCGGTAGTCCTCCTCCATAGCTGGGAGCTCGCTGCAGAAGTCGGTGATCGCGTCCACCATCAACGGGTGCTGGTACTCAGCGCTTACACCGTGGCGGCGAAGCGTGTAGGCGTATGGCAACACAAGCCATGGCTCTGACACGGTTGCAACCTCGTCGTGCGCAGCGATGATCCGCTGGACCAGGGTGGATCCGCTGCGAGGCACCGAGAAGATGAAGATTGGCTGAACCGCCATGCGTGTTCCTACAAACGGCGCCAGCGACAACGGACTTGCGACGCCGGAGCGAGCCGACCGCCGGCACTCAGGTCGAAAGCGCGGGCTGTCTCCGGCGCATCCCCCTAAGCTGACATCCGAAACGGCGACGCCTTGGTGAGCACTGCCACCTCCCTGCAGGCCGCCGCCAGCAGGTCCTCGTAGCCGAGCTCGTCCGCCTCGCTCGATATGGCCAGGCCGCGGCTGCCAAGCTCGCTCGCGATCTGCGTCTGATGATCGTCTACATGCTCACCCAGCGAGAATCGCCGGGGCACGAGCAGCGGGCATTTGCCGACCTCAAGCGCCGCAAGCGCCGTGCCGACGCCAGCGTGCGAGACCACCACATCAGCCTCGCGCATCGCCTCCGTGAGATCGCGCTCGGGGATCGCGTAATGCCCCGATATGCCAAGACCGGCGGTGTCGGTGTCCCCCGTCTGCCACAGCACTTCGGTCTCGGAGGGAAGTAGCTCGAGCAGCCGCCGTATGAGTCTTGGGAACCCGTATCCGCGATATGTACCGAGCGTAACGATCACCCTGTCGATCCGACGCGCCCGCGTCTCACTGGCCGTGGCGCGCTCGAATGCGTCGAACACAGAGCCGCCGTAGCGCCATCGCCCTCGCGCCCACTCCCGATACTGGGCGTACAGATGAACCCCCGGCACCCTGCTGACCAGCCGCGCGGTAAGCGATGGTCCGTCGATACGCGCCGCGCTCTCGATGTAGTGACAGCGCAGGCCGCGCGCGCGTGCGAGCGCGAAGAACGGCAGCGCGACCGCAGACCCGGTGCTCACGAGCGTCCCCAGGCTCCTGTCGCGAAGAATGCGACGCGCGGCTGCCACGTTGCGCGTCACGTTCACCGGATCGCGCCCCCCCACGAACGGTACGAAATCGACCATCTCGCCGGCGAGCAGCGAACGGCTCTGCGGAGTGTCGAACGTAGCCCAGCGGTAGGGCCCCTCGACGCCCGACAGCCGTCGATGCAGATGATGCAGCTCCTTCAAGTGGCCGCCGGTCGACGCGACGAGCAGGGTGCTCACACCTGCAGCCGCTCCTCGGCAGGAGCGCGTCGCGGCAACGGCGCCAGATCCGCCCAGTACTCCGACACGAGTTCCCTCGTATGGCGAATGTTCGCCCTACTCGAGGCGCCGAACACAATCGACCGGATGTTCGGCTGCGCGCACACCCACTCAATTGCCTCGCGGGCCGGTATCGCCCCCGATGCGTAGACTGACATCGCTATCGCGCGAAATCGCCGCTCGCGGAGGGCTGCTTCGTAGGCCTCGACGCCACCACACATCCGAAAGCCGATCTTGTTGATATTGGCGCAGACGATCGGGTCCTCGATCTGCAGCTCTTCAAGGACATCAAGCAGGGCCGGCATGTTCATGGTGATGAATCCCGGCTCCGCGCCGTAGCGGTCCTTGACATGGTCGGCAAAGATGCGGAAAGCGTCCTTGAAATTGAGGCCGAGCAGCAGATCGACGACAACGTTCTGGAGGAAGATCACCGGGGTGCATAGCCCTCTGAACATCGTCATCTCAGCATCGATCAGCAGCGTCGTCATGCCCTCGATGTCCCTTCTCGCAAGCGATGCGCCGCCGCGAACTGCGGCATCCATCAACCCCTCGTCGGGAAGGAAGCGCTTGACGGCTCCGAGCATCCCGCTCTCAGTCACCGCGTTCGCGTACTTGTGGGCATAGGGCATGCCGGGATAGAAGGTCAAATCGGCGTACCGGCTGGGGTCGCTCCGCACGTGATCGCAGACCAGCGCGATGCGATCGTGCGTCGTGCACATGAAGGTGCGCACGCCCTCGTCGCATGCCGCATCGAGCACCTCGATCACGGCATCGAGCTTCTGAAAGCGCAGCGACTGCACGCGCGCCTTCTCCTCGGACATGTGATTGACCCCGAAGAACTGGTTATCGCCGAACAGCAGTCGGTCCATCATCAGCGCATCCGTGCTAGGTGTTGCCCGAATAGGCCGGCGTGCGCCGGTCACGGAGGCGGCGCCACCACGGGATCCCCGTCGCGCTCGGCGTCTGGCCGGATTCCCGGGCGCCAGCGCCTGCGAGCACTGAGGCGCCCTGACGCGCATCGGCGATCATCATCGCGATGACCTTGTCCGTGACCGCCGCGCTCGCGAAGTCATTGACGCCGTCAGCGCGTCGCTCCTTGATCCGCTGGATGAATGAGTCGATCTGCGCGCTGTACTCCTCGCCTCTCAGGTAGAACCACACCGGCTCGGTGAGCTCGGTCGTATAGCGCACATTCCAGCCGGATTCGTAGCCAGTCGGGATGAGTGCTGTGTCGCGCAGATAGACCTGGCATTCCTGCCGGTCGGCATAGATTCGCCCGGTCGTGCCCCATATCGTGACACGCGTTGTCATCTTGCGGCAAGCCTCGTCAGACCAGTTGACAGACAGCTGCGCGGTTCGTCCCTCGGGGAAGTACAGCGTGCTGGAGATCTCGTCATCGATCTCGCGGGAGAACACGCGGTTCAGGACAGTGCCACCGGCGCCCGCAGGCTCACCGACGTACCAATTCACCAGGTTGATGACGTGTGCTGCATAGTCGTAGAGGCAGCCCCCTCCCTCGTTGCGGCGGCTGCGCCAGGTGGCGCCCTTGGACTTGAGCACGACCGGTCCGTAGGCCTCACCGAGAACACGCGTCACCTGTCCGATCGCCCCGGCATCGAGCAGCGCTTTCACCTCGCGGAAGGCTCCGACAAAACGGTTGTGATAACCGACCTGTGTCACGAGAGCTTGATCGCGAGCCTTCGCGGTAAGCCGCTCGGCATCGCGGACATCGAGCGTAAACGGCTTCTCGCAGAAGACATGCAAACCGTGTTCAAGTGCCGTGCCGATCATCGCGGCGTGAGAGCGCGACGGCGTGGCGATCAGAACAGCGTCGAGCTTCGCGGTGTCCACCATCTCCTCGAAGTTGGTGTAGGTCCTCACCCCGGTGTACTTCCTGAGGACGCCGAGAACGTAGCTGGAGGAGTCACAGACGCCGACGACCTCGACGTCCGGGTGCGTATTGATCATCGCGTAGTGCGACAGGCCCATCTTGCCGAGCCCGACGACAGCGATCTTGATCACGATGCCAGCTCCAGTGCGAGACACGGCTCTGTGAGCAGTCCGCCAGCGAGGTGATCGGCAAGACGCAGCGCCAAGGCGATCAGCATGAATGTGGAGTTCGCCTGGCTCGAGGTCGGGAACGTCGAGCTGCTGGCGATGAACAGGTCGTCAAAGTCATGCACGGCGAGATTGCGATCGACGACCCCATCCTGGGGATTGGTGGACATGCGGGTGGTACCGCACTGGTGGTAACCGCCGAAGAGCTGCTGGCGCACCGCCTGCTCGACATCGTCGTAGAGCAGCTCGACGTGGCCGTGGCCTTGTGCCCGTAGCGATCGATCGAGCACCTCGTGCGCCCGCCTGACGCTACGAACGTCATCCTCGCTGAAGTGCAGCTGCGTGCGAAGTCGCGGCATCCCGAGCGCGTCACGCTCGACGGTGGGCTCGACGAAGCTCTCCCAGTGGGGCAGGTGCTCACCGTGGTAGAGCAGTGGGTAGACGTTTGCGGCACTCGGTACGAAGAACCCCGGCACCTTGCGACCGCGACGCACGAATCGCCGGTACCCAAACGTGAGGGCAAACGCCGCCGCTGGCCCGAGGTCTCGCAGCACGTTGCGAACGTGAGCCGAGGCCGTAGTCGCGCGGCTGGTCTTGAGGTGCGCCTGACGTATGCCCTCAGCGATGAAATACCGGCCGAATGGGGATGCCAGCATGAGGTAGACGAACGAGAGGATGCCGCTGCCATGGGAGGCATCGCCGATCTCTGGGTTGACCAGCCAGATCGCAACGTTGGGTAGCCGCTGATCGAGCTGTGTGTCGCGCGCGAACGTGAACCGGCGGCGTACGTAGACGCCGGCGCTGTCCCGCTCGTGGCCGTAGATCGTCTGAGCAGGCGGCGTGGTGAAGTGCACGCGTGCGACGCGGGCCTCGACGTGCGCCATGTACCAGCGCCCGAGGTGCTTGGAATGATTGCCGATCCCCTCAGGGTGCTCGCGGGTCGAAGCGAACAACAGGCGCGTTGACTCGAGCCCCCCCGCAGCAATCACGTAGCGCGCCGCGCGTATGACGACCGTCCGGCCGTCAGCGCTGCGCGCGAGGAGATGGTCGACGCTCCAGCCGCCGTCTTCGCGGGCGCGCGGAACGATCTCGGTACATGTCAGGCCCGTCTCGAGCCTCAACGAGTGAGCGTTCTCGAGAGCCTTGCGATACACCCGCCCGAAGTTCGTCGGCAGAGACCAGCGCTCGAGCGTGCTCGCGCAGACCTCACCGTCGAGGAAACCGGGGACGATTGAGCGGCCCCTGAGCCCGTGCACGTCACCTGCCGCGAAGACAGCCTCTCCGCAGAGGCACCAGTCACACGCCCGCTGCAAGTAGGGCGAGATCTCCTCGTGGTCGATTGGCCAGCAGACGTCCCCCACAAGCGGGCGCGGCTCGAAGTCGACGGGGTCGAACGGGACGCAGCGCCCTCCCCACAGATTGGAGGCACCTCCCACCTGCCGGCGAGTCGCGAGCGCCATCTCAACGTGGTAGTCGTCCCCACCTGCGGTGTCGCCCAGACGCTGGGTGTCGGGATCGAAGCGCGTGTCGCCGCTCTCGAGCAGCACGACGCGGCAATCCGCTCGCGCCAGCTCCAGTGCGATCACGATCCCCGCCGGCCCAGCACCGACCACCGCCACGTCGGCGTCGATGTCGTCGTCGTACCCGGGAGCGAGCATCGTGTCGACAGGCGCTGACACCGGCTCAACCGCCGACCCGCACAAGCGGAGTCAGCTCGGACACCACCAGCTCCCTGAACACACCGAGCGGCGCCGGCTCGAGCTCGCGCGAGACGACATCAAGCGCGTCCATCGCGAGCTTTACGCGCTCCGGCCGTGTCGTGCCGAACAGAACGGTACCTCGCGAGTTGCGCTCCAACGCATCCTGCAGCAGCAACGACGCCACGACCTCGGACCGTCCGCAATCCATGTTGGTCATTTCGGTCCACCTGGCGCGTCGCTCCGCGCTGCTGGTGATATGGCCGTGGATGCGTGCCAGCGCGCCCGACAGGATCCCGAACGTGATCACCTTCTGGCCCTGCGGAACCCGCGGAGGCGCCCCAGCGAGGATGTCGTCGCGAAGCTGAAGGATCGTGGGCGCGCTCGCCTGACCAAGCAGCCCGATGCACGGCTCCGGATCGCCTGCGATACCCCAAGCTCGCAGGCGCCCCGCGTGATAAAGCTCGTCAAGGGCCGCCCCGAGCTCGACCATGTCAAGGATGTCGCCACGCGCTGGGCCGTGTATGAAGAGCACATCGACATAGTCTGTGTCGAGTTCCCTCAGGCTCATCTCAAGGCTCGCGTTCAGCGTCTCGAGGTCGTAGCGGTGGGGCTGGTGGAAGACTCCCGAGTTGCGCTTGAACGTCGCTCGTAGGGCAGGAAAGCGAGCAGTGACAGCGCGGGCCGGCGCCTGTAGACGCGCTAGCTGGCCGGCCACTGCGGCCGGCTCGATCCCAAACTTCGTGGCGATTGTGATGTCCTCGCGGCGCCCGCGGGCGAACCGGCCCAGTTCCCGCTCGGCGGCGCCCAGCCCGTACATCCGGGCAACGTCAAAATGTCGAATGCCCTGCTCGAACGCCTCGGCGAGAAGGCGCTGCCGATGGCGCCTAGAGGCGGACCGCATCAGACCCCCGCAGCCGAAGCCGATACGCGGACCAGGCAGACGCTGAGCGTCTCCCGCTGAACGGGTTTGGATGGTCGCCGCGAATGGAGTCATCGCGCGATCGTCGATGTTGGCTCCACGGGCTCGCCACCGAGCGCAAGAATCCCCATGCCCAGGCCACGGTCGGGATCAAGGATGAGATTCACTGCCTCGTTGCGCGAACGCACTCCGAGCTTTCCAAACGCCGACGAGAGGTGGCTCTTGACCGTGCTTTCCGCCAGAAACAGCTGCTCGGCGATCTGACTGTTCATATAACCCATCACGACCAATCCGAGAATCTGCTTCTCGCGCGTGGAGAGCACGGGCGGCTCGATCTGGCGCCAGTGTTCCCGCGGCACGCACGTCTGGCCGACACGCACCGCCTGCAGGCACGGACCCAAGGTGCGCTCGAGATCGGCTGAGACGAGCACGCCAGCGGCACCAGCCGCGAGGGCCGCACGGACCTCCCAGCGCTGGATGCTCTCGCACACCATCACTACGGGCGACGGAACAAAGCGCTTGGTCAGCGGCTCGACGCGGCTCGGCATCGAAGAGACGGTGTCCTCGACCCAGAGCACAATCGCCGAGGGATCGTCAGATCCGGCCATGTCCAAGATCCTCTGCACACAGTCAAACGATCTGTGCGGAAGGCCGTCCCTCTCGAGAATCTCGGCGATTATCTCCCGCGGGCCCTCGCTAGCAACGAGCCCGATGATTTCCTCTGCCTTGGACACACCCACCAACGCTGCAACTCGGCGTGGACTTCCGAGCGTGACCAGGCTGAACCGAGAACCGTACTCGGCACTAGTGACTCAAAAACACGACAGCCGCCCCAAGGGCGGCTGAAGGCACTGCATGGTCAGTCTTGGATGTCTATGTGGAGCAGCCGTCGGTCAAGGCCTCGATTTGCATTCGGCGGCGGGGTTGCTGGGACCAACGCTGTACCCACCGACTTGCCCGGGATAGCCCGCGTCTCCGCCACTGCCACCAAGACAAGCCGCAGTCAACTCCTGCAGGTCACCGTAATCCGCGACCTTCGGCGTCTCGTACGCTTGGGGTGTCATCTGATCGTCCATGTCAACGGTCCTTATCGTTTGGTGTTGCCCGCCAGTTGCCGAGCACCTGATCCACGACAACCAGGGTAAAGGAATCACGCTCGCGGTCAAGATGGAAAAACGTACGAGTGGACGTTGCGGGTTGCCGATACCGATCGGACGCTGACGCGCGACGGACTGGGCTCGAGACCGTTTGGCAGTCGCACCGCGCGAGCGTCGCCCTGAGCTCGCAGCCAACACTCGGCGGTGACCAGCCGCCAGACCTGGTGCATCCATTGGAAGGGATCGGGCTGGTCCCTGGGGCTGACGTCGAACAGGGCGCGACGCATGCCGTCGGGATCGACATAGGCGCGAAGCTCGGCGCCCGGACCGTTGACGAGCTCCTGCACGGCTGCGCCGTCGGGCCCATCGAGACAATCCACGATCAGCGAGTCAAACCAAGCCTTCCCGGGACGCAGCCGTACGGAGTCGGGCAAGAGGCCGGCCATGCTCACGCGCAGCACCGGTCGGTTGCGATGGCGATCGAGGGTCGCCTCGGGTGGCTGACGCAAGCCAAGCTCGACCAGATCCAGGTCGAGCAGCGGATGACGAGCCTCCAGGCCCGCGAGCGCCGCCCGCCGGCGCTGATGCTCGAAGACGCCTGTCTCCTCGATCCCGCGCGTGAGCCCGTACGCGATGTGGGTCCACCAGCGGGGACCGCTCAGGCGCTTCCAGGCGAGTGAGTCGTCAGACCCGAGCAGATCCCGAGCCGTCTTCGGCCGCATCCAACGGGGTGTCCGTCCTCGCGGGGAGCCGTGCCAAAGAAGACTGTGCAGCTTGTAGGGCATAGCGCCCGTAAGCCCCCAGTTGCCGATCACTCTGGCGACCTGGCGGCGCGGAGGCCGCTCGCCGGCTCCCGGGAGCGCACGTGCCAGTCGGAGCGCTTGACGGGGGTGCCCACTGCGCAGACGGTCGGCGAGCACGTACACGCGGGGGCCGAACAGCTCATCGCCCCCGTCTCCGCCGAGCGTCACCCTCACGCCCGCCGCGGCCGCCGCGCGCAGCAACGGCAGAATCCAGAAGTCGCCCCAACCCAACAGCGGCATCTGCCAAGCCTCGAGCGACTCGAGCACGCTCGCGAGCAGGCCACCCGCCCGCACCTCGGCGCTGATGCCTCCCAAGTCGAGCGTAGCCCTGAGCTCGTCGATCAGATCGGACTCGTCCACCGCGGGATGATCGGGGAACACGCCCGCATACGCCGAGACCCGACCGGGTGCCTGCGCAGCGGCGACAGCCGCGACCGACGCCGAGTCCAAGCCGCCGCTCATCAGCACGCCCGTCTCGCCGCTGGGGTCGAGCCGGCGCCGCACCGCGCACTCGATCGCCGAGCGCATCCGTTCGGCGACCTGCGCATCGGGCAGCTCCAACGGCTCGGCAAAGCGGGGCGTCCAGTAGGCCTCCTCGCGCACACCGTGGCGATCGAGCAGCAGAACCGAGCCGGGGTTCAGGCGACGGATCCCCGCGTACAGCGTCGCCGGACCCGGGCGGTTGCTGACGGCGATCCAGTGCGCAACGCTCACGGGGTCCGGGGACGGGCGTGTCGGCAACAACGCCAGCAGGTGGTGCATCTCGCTGGCGAAGCACAGGCCGCCGCCCGCGTCGCTGAGGTACATCGAGCGCACCCCGAGCTGGTCGCGCGCGAGAAGCCCCTCACCCTGCTCGCTGTCCCACACGAGCAGCACGAAGTCGCCGCGCAGGCGCCCCAGCAATCCCCGACCCCACCGCCGATAGCCGGCCGCAAGCAGATGCTCAGGCTCGGCGAGCGTCGGGGTTCCCAGTGCCGCGGCGATCTCGCGGCCGTTGTCCAGGAAGCCGGCGAACAGGCAAAGTGGCTCGCTAGCCGCGCTTCTCGGTCCCGTAAACGCTAGGCGCAACGGCCCGCGGTGAACAACCGTCGCAGCCTGCGGCGCCAACGCACGTGCGAGGCGCGAGCTCTCGGCCCTCCCGCTTGGGTCGAAGATCCCAGCCAGCAATCGGCTCATGCCGACTCGCCAAGTCGTCGCGCCACCGCCGCACCGAGCTGCGCGGCGTCGACCGACGGACCCGCGAGAACTCGCTCCACCGGCCGTCGCGCCGCTAGTGCGCACACGTCGAGCAGCCCGAGGAGACGTTGAGGGGTTGCAAGCAGGAAGTTGAACGTCGCGCCAAGGAGCATCTTGGCGTCGGTGGCCGGCTCGAAGCGCGGCTGTGCGGGGCCATCGGATCGGCGGTCGAGGAAGAAGAGCGCTGCGAGCGGCGCCGGAGCTGGGGCGACTCGCGTCCGCACAAGCAGCTCACGCGTATTTGCGCCCAGAACCTCAGTTGATTCCAGGCTGCTCGGCACGCGCTCAGCCTCAGCGTGGTCAAGGCCGGCCACCGGGCTTCCCGGGTGTCCCACAAGCACGCCACCGTCGCTCTCCACCGCGAGCACGTCGTCGGCGAGGAAGCTCGCGCCGAGCCGGCAGAGCTCCAGCGCCACCGACGTCTTCCCCGCCCCTGATGGACCAGCGAAAGCGACCGCCTGCCCATCAATGACGACAGCGCTCGCGTGGAGCACCTCGAGTCCGCGCAGGACCGCGGCAAACGGCAGGACCTGTGCGACCAGCAGCCGCTGCCACGCCTCCTCGCCGCCGTCCCCCACAGCGCATCTCAGTCGGCGTCCATCAGCGGACAGGAGATGGGCACCGTAGCTCGGCCCCCATAGCAGGTAGCCGATCTCCGGGTGCGCCTCGATGCGAAAGTTCACCGTCCCGTCCGGCTCGACCTGGTCGCAGATGAGCTCGAAGCCGTCGCGCCCGGCAAGCGCCGCCACGCCTGCCGGCTGCCCGCAGACATCGAGCCTGCGTCCAGTCGCCCTGGTCGATGCTCCTTCGAGAAAGGGCAGGGGGACCTCAGTCCACACGTCCAGCCCAAACACCGTGGCGCGTGCGCCGTGCACCGCCGCAGTCACAGCTCGACCAGCCGCGCGAAAGAGCCGTCGCCCGGTGACAGGACTGGGTCACCGGCGTACTCGACCCACGCGTGCGCGAGGAAGTCGGGGGCGGCGCGCGCGCCGATCACGAGCTTCGCGGGTATGCCGCGCCTGGCGAGCAGCCGCGTGAGGACGAGTGAGCGAACCAGGCAGCGCGTGTCGCCGGGTAGGAGTGACAGTGTCCGCGCCACCGCCCGGCCGAGACGGCGGGCTTCCTCGAGCGTGCCGTGCGTCGCCGTCGCGGGAGCGATGGCCGAGCTCTGCGTGCGGAGTCTCGCCATCACCGTGGTGATCGGAGCACGCCGCAGCTCACGACGCGCTTGCGCGTAGGCGGCCACGATCTCGGCTGCGAGATGCACGCGTTCGGCTTGGTTGAGCGGCCGCACCGCAGGCATCCTGCGGGGCGCCGCCCACCGCGGCTCAGCTTGGCGGGCCACCATCGATCTCGATCAGTCCGCGATCGAGCAACAGCTGGCAGAGCTCGCACATGTCCTGCTCGACGACGGCCTGCGGCTGCTCGTAGCCATCGGCCACCGCAGCCGCGGCATCGCCAACAGACGGCGCCTTCGCCAGCGCGTCGAGCATGCGGCCCGCCGTGGCATTGAGGCCGTGGTACTTGCCAGTGTTGAGGTTGAGCACGACGGTCTCCGACGGGAAGCTGCGGTAGACGACATGCTGGGGCACCTTGATCCTCGCCTGCGGCAGCGATGAGGTGTCCGGGATCGTGTTGGGAGACATGATTCTTCCTTCCGCCAGTTAGTACTCGATGATCGTGCCGCGACGCTGGCCGAAACGGATCGCGCGAGCGAGCACGAGAGTCGATGCCGGCACGAGCACGGCGGCGAACACCGCGAGCTTCACCAGCGCACCCCCTGCGCCTTCGCCGATGGAGCTGCCGACGAGCAGATGACGCAGCACACTCGTGGCAGACGTGAACGGCTGCAGCTTGGCCGCCGTCTGCACCCAGTGGGGCAGCAGCGAGACGGGGAAGTACAGCCCGCCGACGATCGAAAGCAGCGCAATCACCCAGGTCGTCCCGACGCTGCCCTGCTTGACGACCACCGTGAGCGCTGCGAACAGCAGGCCGAAGGGAAGGAACGCCAGGAGGGCCAGCGCCATCGCCGGCACGCTCAAGGGGACCGTCGACCAGTGCAGCTGCAGCCCGAACAGCAGGCACCCGAGCCCGAGCGTGCTTGCCGCAAGGATGAACGAGTACAGAAGCGGAAACAGGGTCATCGCCATCAGGCTGCGCACCGCGCCGAACGGCGAAAGCAGCAGCCGGTCGAAGGTGCCGGCCACCAGCTCCTGACGGAGCAGTTCGGGGATCGAGAAGCAGGAGTACATGACGCCCACCATCGAGATGCCGACTACGACGAACCCGAAGTAGCTGCTGGGCGACTTGAAGCCGCTCACGTGCACGAGACGCGAGACGTAGTAGAACAGCGTGAGGCTGAACACCGACGTCAGGATCTGGCTGACCAGGCGGGTGCGATACGACAGGAAGATGCTCAAGTCGCGTCGCATGACGGCCAGGAAGGCGTGCCCCGCGGTACTGGCGTCGCTCGTGGGGCGTCTCATCCCGGCACCAGCCTTCCTCGATCGAGGACCCAGCGCGCGTCGAAAGTCATGTCCAGGTGTTCGCCGCTCGGCGAACACCACAGAACGACCCCGTCGCGGTCCAGCACCTGCCGGACCGCGCGCAGCAGCAGCGCAGCGCCCTCCGTGTCGAGGCTCGTCAGCGGCTCGTCCAGCAGCACCGTCTCCGGACGCGGCAGGAACGTCATCGCGATGCGCAGCCGCTGGCGCTGCCCCATCGACATACGATCCACGCGCCGATCGGCGAGCTCGCGCAGGTCGAACGCGTCGATCGTCTCCTCGACGACCCGACGGACCTGCCCGGGACGCGTCATCGAGATCCGCGCCCAGAACTCCAGCTGGCGGCGAACGGTGAGCCTGGCATAAAGGCCGCGGTCGCCAGCCGGCAGAAAAGAGACCAGCGTCTGATAGCGAACGCGGTTCTCCTGGGCACCCACACCCCACACCTCCGCCCTGCCCTGCTCGGGCTCAATCAATCCCGCCGCAATGCGCAGCATGGTTGTCTTACCAGCACCGTTGCGCCCACCGACCCAGGTGAACGAGCCAGGCTCGAGCGCCAGATCGAGCTCCTGCAGAACCGGGGACTGGTTCTTACGCCAGCGCTTGGTGACGTTCCTGAGCGCGAGCGGGAACGCGTCGACGGCACGCGGTCGAACCTTGGCCGGCAAGCTCGCCCCGAGATCCTCGCCGGCGGCTGCGACAGGCATCGGCGCCGGCAGCGAGCGCGAGCTCATCGCGTCGCTCCGAGCGCGAGCGGCGCAGGCCGATCGGAAAGCGTGCGCTCGATCAGATCGGCGACGTCCGCCGGGCGATCGGTCACATCGCAGCTGACGCGCAGCAACGTGACCGACTCAGTCAGATCGGCATACAGCTCGAACCTGCGGCGCTCCCGTTCGACGTCGTCCGGCAAGCCGAGCATGTAGGGAGCGAGGAGCAGCGGATTACCGGGCAGCATCCGAACGTCGAGCGTCAAGCCGGGCGCTCGCTCGAGCAGGCAGACCGCACTGAGCGAACAGGCCGCGTGGGCGGTTCTGTGGGCGGCGACCCAGCGCTCGCCCGCAAGGATCGCGAGCGTGGTGCCGATCTCTTGCGACGCCAGGCCACGCGCTGGCCGAGCGGCGACGTTCATGTGCGGCGTTCCCGGGAATGCCCGCACGCCCCCGCGCGTGCTGGCCAGCGCGAGCACGTCGTCGCTCAACAGCGGCCAACCGCGTCGCATCAGCTCGAAGGCGAGCGTCGTCTTGCCCATGCCGCTCGGAGCCGCTATCGCGATCGCTCCCCGCGGCGACTCGACCGCGCTGGCGTGCAGCGCCTCATACCCACGCATCACGCTGATGCTCGAGAGCACCTTCGTCAGCAGCGTCCGTTGCCAGTCAAGCCCGGGGTCCCGCGGCGCGCACGCGAGGCGCCGCTTGCGCGAGTCCAGGCGGAAGCATGCGCGCGCGCCGTTGGTGAACAGAAGATCGCCGGCTGACCCCTGCTCGATCGTGAGATCGCTGCCATCGCCCAGCCGCCCGCGCCACACAGGAGCGCCATCCGCTCCGCTCCACGCTGTCGCAAGTTCCGCCGGGGTGGCGAACCCCAGATCGAGCGTCGGCAGCCCCGCTGCGTCGGTCGGCACCATTCCCGGCAGTCGAAACGAGGAGCGCAAGGCCAGGCCATAGGCAACGTAACGTGTCCCGATCATGCCCATCAACTCCCAATCAGCGAAATTTCTTCTGCGTGCGGGCGTGCGAACTTGAACGGCTCCACGAACCGGCCTTCGGCACGATCGTACGCCTAGCGGTGCCCCCGGCCAGCCGGCTGAAGCGACTTAGGCTTGCCAGATTTGGGCTTCGTTGCGCAGGTGTGGTAAGTGCGGCGACTGGAGAGATGGTGTCCGAGAACCGTCGTCACATCGAGCCTGACCGTGAACGTACCTCGCGGCAGGCCTTTGAGATCGATCGTGGTCGCAAACACATTTCCGTGCCGCTTCACCACCAGCTTGCGCTTACCGAGCGTAACCACGACCTCCTTGATGGGATCGTATTTCGGATCTTTCAGGTGAATCTGGAAGACCCTGCGACTGACGCACTGTTTGCTGCTGGGCAACGACACAGCTTCGCTGAAGCTCTCCACGCCAGCCCGAGTCGTTGACCCCTCGCTGCTGGGTAGCGACGCGACATGCCCGGATTCGACTTCACTACCGTCACAGCCATAGGAGACGCCTGCGTGTTCGCCGTTGGGCGTGATCGTCGGCTGCGTGGGGTCTTCCGGCGAGCTGAAGCAAACGAGCAGGTAGTGACCTCCATTCGCGGCTTCCATGACTCGCCACGCCGTGCGCCCCAGGGTGGGATTGGGCGTGCACTCGGCGTTTTCATAGAACCACTGGTGTAGTCCCCAATAGTAAGGTTCGTCGCCTTGCTGGATCATGTCTGTCCACATTTCTTCCGGGACTTCATGCGTACACTGTGCGAACTTCGTCGGCGCGACGACCGTCCCGACGAGCGTCCCGTCTGACCCCGGATGGATCGCGACCTTGCCACCGTTGAAGGACCAGACCCCTTCGATCGGCGAGGCAGCACTCGCAGAAGCGACCGGAGCGCAAGCGCCGACGAGCAGGAGCAGCAGCATGGCAATCGTGAGGGACACCGATCTCGTATGGCGAAACATCGCCCTAGAACGTCCCTCCAAGACAATTTCTTTCGTCCACTCGACCAAGTCGCTGGATGCACGCCGCGCGAAGAGCGTCAGCCAAGCAAGATCGCGCGGCTGTGGTTCGACGCCTGTGCGCCGCTTGCCACCGTGACGAGCGCACGGTACAGACCTGGCCGTCGGATGCGCACGATGCGACTGAAGCGCGAGAAGGTCCTCTTGCCACCGGTAATGATCGTGCCGCTCACGGCCACCGGCCCGTGGCCGGGTCTCAGGAGCTGGAAGCTGACCTGCGCACCGATCTCCGCGGGCGTGACCGTCCCGTAGAGGCGCACGTAGCCAGCACGATCGGTAGGACCCACATGGAGGCTGACCCGCACGGCGACGAGCTCAACCACGACCCGACTGGTGGCAGGGGGCGTTTCGAGCGTGGCAACCCGCAACTGGGTATTTTCTTTGAGGCCAGGCACGCTGAACGAGAAGCTGCCGCTGGCTTCGGTCAGCTCAGGGTTCCCGATGGCTTTGAAACCAGCTAGGTAAGGGAACGGGTTGGCCTGTAGCACGACCGCATGGTCGGCGCTACCGGTTCCCGAAAGCGTGCCGTCCACTGTGAAGGGGCTTTCGAAGGGATCTCGGCTTGGCATCGACGCCACCGTGAATGTGAGCGGGATCTTCTTGGTCGTGAACGTTCGAGCCAGCCCATCCGTTGTCCCAAGGGCATTCACGGCGACCAGCCGATAGTGGTATTCCGTGTCGACAGATAGGCCTGTGACGGGCACAGCGACATGGATCGTCTGCGTGCCGGCACCAGCTGGCATGATCGGAGTCTGCGCCCCATAGCTGCTGGTCGTCCCGTACTGGAAGTAGTAGCTCGTCTGTGCGTCGCCCGGATAGACGGTGCCCTTGAGCGCAGCCGATGAGGTTGTCAGTTCGGTCGCTTCGCCCGTGTACGGCGTCGGCGGAGCCGCGGCGTGGGCCACCTGCGCTGCAATCAGCCCCAGCCCCGCGAACGCCAGCAGCGATCCCCACACGGCGAGCCGCCGCGCGATCGCCGCCGTTCTGCTCGCGAGTCCGCTCATGCCACTGTGCGCCGCACTTCGATCACGGCCGTCGACATGTTCGAGCAACGGAGGAGCCCCGCACAGACTTCCGCGGCACTCGCGAGAGACCGGACGAGGCGGGACCTATGGAATGGCGATCGTGAACGCGTAGCCGGTCGTGAGCGTCGGCGTCGTTGTGCCGGGAGCGTAGGTGTCCACCTCGTAGGGGGTGGAGGGACAGTGAGGGTGCTGGGCGTTGACCGCGATCACGCCTGGCACGTTGCCGGCGCTGTAGCTGACCTCGGGCGAGACCGCCGCGATGCCGGTGGAAGCGATGCCGGCTGCGGGGGTGATGCAGTAGACGCCCGTGCTCGGCTCACTGACGGCGAGGATGTTGGAAGCGCCGATCAGAGTCGCCGCGAGCGGCGCAGTGGGCTCGACGATCGCGTAAGCGACAGTGGCATTCGTGCCGTCTGTGCCGCTCGTGCCGGTTTTCCCGGCCGGCCCCGTTTTCCCGGTAGCTCCGGTTTTGCCCGTCGCTCCTGTCGGACCGGCAGGGCCCGTGAAGCCGCGCGGCCCCGGGATCAGGCACGCGCGCACGCGCCGGCCGTGGCTGATGACGATCACGGCGTTGCAGTGACGCGCGCGGGCCTGATGGGCCGTGGGGCTCGTGCCCATTCCCGCGAGCGCCGGGACGGCGATCGTCAGCGCCCCCACGACGGCGGGCGTTGCCAACAGTGACAGCCTTCGGCGGTGCATGTTCATCACATCTCCTTGGTGGGTCGAGCAGCCCGGTGGTGGTCGAGAAGCTATAGATTCGAACACCTGGCCATCGCCAAGTGGAGCGGCGCTGTGAGGCGGCTGCGCCCGGTGACGGCACTGGCGCGCTGCTGCCGGCGGGACGTCAGGCGGGCTGGATCGGTGGCCAGTCCAGTTGCTCGGTCAGATCCTGCGCTCCAAGATCGATGAGCCCGCTGCGCTCGATCGGTCGGTACTCGCCGGCCTCGAGCGCCAGCCAGCTGACCGAACGCTCCTGCGGATCGTCGATCAGTACCTCGTCGACATTGTGGGCCGCGTAGAACGGCAGCTTTTCCCAGCTCTCATCACCCGGCGAGACGATCTCCACAACGAGCGCCACCGTCGATTGCCACACCCCCATGGGAGGGCTGCGGTGCAGCGCGCAGTCCGGTACCCGGAAGTCGTGTTCTGACTCGCCGAGGTTGCTCTGACCGATCATTGTCAGGCCGACGGCCATTGCGAGGGGGCCAAGCAGCCGGTGAAGCTGCGATTCGATCGTGGCGTGTGGTCCGGAGGGGGCGGGAACCATGTGGTAGACACCCTCCCAAACCTCGTCGAGGCGATCAAGACCCGATCGGCGCCGACTCTCGAGCACGTCGCCGAGCCCGGCTGTCGGAGGGTCCAGGACCAGCATTCGCATACGCCTCAGCGTAACAGCGCTACGGGGCGCCGAAGGCGGCGATGATGTCCTCGGGGGTCAGGCGAACGTCGAGCCCGTCAACGCTGAAGCCGCTACGGGAGACGCCGACGAGAAGCGTCTCGTCGTTCGCGCCCGGTATGAGCGCGCGGTGCTGGATCAGCCTGCCGGCTCGAGCTGAGACCAGACCACAGGACCCGCCCGCGGCAGTGGCCCGACGTCGCCCACTGGCTGACCGAGAACCACAAGGCCAGGGTCGACGTCGACACCCAGTCGAGCGATCTATACTCGTGACCATGCGTCAGAGACTGCTTATCGGGCTGATCGTCACGGTCGGAATGGCATTCCTGCTTGGACTCGCGGCCTCGCGTGGTGTCTTCGGCTCACACGGGTGGGCAGTGGCCTTGATCGTCGGTGCAGCCATCTGCGCAGCCATAGCGGTGGCGCTGGCGCCGCTGGACCACCGTGCACACCTGCACCGTCTGGCTGACCGAGAACCACAAGGCCAGGGTCGACGTCGACACCCCATGCGTCAGAGACTGCTTATCGGGCTGATCGTCACGGTCGGAATGGCATTCCTGCTTGGACTCGCGGCCTCGCATGGTGTCTTCGGCTCACACGGGTGGGCAGTGGCCTTGATCGTCGGTGCAGCCATCTGCGCAGCCATAGCGGTGGCGCTGGCGCCGCTGGACCACCGTGCACACCTGCACCGTCCGCATCCGCTTCGGCGCTGATCAGGCAGCCTCCGTGCGAATCCAGCGCAGGGGGGGAAACCGATCGCCTGGCCGTGCCAGTCTCCCTTCCCGCGGACGAAACCACGGAACACGGCCCCGTCAGACCCGGCCTGGCTCAATGTCAGGCGGGCTGGATCGACGGCCAGTCCAGCTGTTCAGTCAGCCCCTGTACTCCCCGGCTTACAATCCGGCTGCCACCTGGTGCAGCAGCTTCAGCGACGCTTCGGGGTCGGCTTCGGAGTTTCCCGGGGTGCCGACGAGAGTGTAGCTGGCAACGATGTTGTGCACTCGCACGATCGCGGAGCTGCCGTATTCGGCCGCGCCGGTTGCGCTGACCCCTTCCCTGGTGTAGAGCGCCGCTTCTTCACCGATCCCGACCGGCCGCGACTCGTTGAAGCCCGGTAGTGGAGGGGAGGACAACTTGAAGTAGTTGATTGCGCCCCCGATGCTCGACGCTCTCAGCACGTTGACAACCAGAGCGGTCACACCTTCAAAGACTTCTTCGCCTTCAGCGTTGGTCCTCTCCATGCCCTTGTATAGGAACGTGCAGGCGGAGTCGGAGGTCCCATCGGGTCTGCGCGATTCTGTGCTGGTCGGTTTCCCCCCCACGCTCGTGATGAGCTGCGTGAACCCGGGAAGCAGTGTCAGGCACGAGACCGCGGGCAGGATCTCTTCGCATGGCTTGTGTGCGACGAGCCGGACCTCCCCCCCGGTCGGGCCGCCCGTGATGGCGAGGTCGCCGCGTTGGAACTCCAGGTAGTGGTTCGGTCGGCTCGGGCAGCTGCAGCCTTTGGGGTCGGAGCACAGCAGCAGCTGACGGGGGTCGACCTCGTCGACGCTGCCGCCGCTGGTCGAGCGCAGCCGCACGTCACCTTGGACGACGGTGAGTTCGAGCACGGGCTCCGTGGCCGGCATGCCGCTGATCGTCAGGTCATAGGCGCCGTCGGCGTAGGGCTTGACGGCGAGCGGCGGAATCGCCTTGGCGGTGGCGTTCACCTTGACGGGCTTGAAACCCACTTCCTTGGCCGACGGGACGTTCGGTCCCTGCTGATCCCACACCGACCCGAGGGCCGGTTCGCGGAAGAACACCGACGCCTCGGAGTCCAGGAAGCTGGTGCTCGATCCTATCGCGGCCGTGTAGGCCGCCGCGGAGCTCGTCGTGGCGAAGATGCTCTTGAACTTCGTCCAGGGGTCGATGCCCGCGGATGCCATGTGCCCGAAGAAGCCGATGCCGGCGTAGCTGCGCTTGAACAGTTCCGTGCCGGGCGATTTCAGATAGTCCTTCCAGTACTCGCGTACGGTCGGGTCGTTGTGGACGAGGTCCGACTCGACCCAGCCGGCCGCGCCCTCCTCCAGCCACCCCTCGTTCAGGTGAGCGTTCTGGGTGGCCTCGTCGCCCGACAGCCGCGCCTCGAAGACGTGGAAGACCTCGTGCGCGATGACCCCGCGGGTCAGGCCTTCCGGGCCCGAGCGGCTGATGCCGTAGACGGTGAGCTTGGCGCCAATCGCTTCTGTGCCGGCGGTGTTCCAGGCGATTTGGGTGACAGCTCCGGCGACGAACGTTTCCCCATATTCGTGTACAACCAGCTTGTATTGCGGTGAGTCCACCACTTCGATGAACTTTTCCGGGCCGCCGGGGAGCACGATCCCCAGATGCGCCCCCTCGACGGCCGCGTAGACGTCGACGAGGTCGCGATCGGAGGGGCGCTTGGCCGCGGCGGGCGGGGCGCACAGGGCCAGCGATGAGAACGCCAGGGCCAGGCCGATCGCCCAGCGCCCCATCGCCTGGCCGCCCAAGCCCCTCAATCGCGCGCCAGAGACGGTCCGGTCTCCCACGGGCGAGGATGCTACTCCTCAACGCGCTCGCCCCGGCGGCGGGGACGGACGGCGCGCAGCGGGCGTCGCCGCCGACGACCCGATCACGACTGCTTCGTCCCGGCGCAGGCGAGCGTCTGCCGACCCCAGCCGGGGCGACGTCCGGGTGCGTGGGTTCGGGCGGGCAGACGCCCGCTTGGGCGGAGCCAATGCAGAAGTCCGCGGGACGACACGCGTCTGTGCTCGTGTTCGTCCCTTGCGCAAGCGCGCCCGCGCGGGCAAGTCCATGTCGGGCTGATGCTCTGCGCGAACTGTGCCGATGCTGAATCGTGCGGCACCAGACGGGCGGGACGACCCGATTCAAATCGCAAAGTGTTAGGGGAGCTGTGCGGGTCAAGCTTGTTCGAGCCATCGCTATCTCGGCCACAGCTACGGCGTTGCTTCCAACGACGGCGCTTGCCGGTAGCTTCACGCGGCCCGTTCGGCTGCCCGAAGGCGGCCCATGGCTGTTCGCATTGAACGATCGTGGCCAAGCTCTCGCCACCGATGGCTCCCTCGTCTATCCGGTCGAGCGCTCCGGCCGACTCGGGGACCCGTGGAAAGTCACTGTGCCGGGCGGGTTCGAAGCGTACGTGGACTCGCTTGCGCTCGATGACGGCGGGCGCGTGGGCGCCGGCTTGGCCTACAGCGACGGATCAGTCCCCCCGGGGGAAGGCGAGTATGGGGGTCCCGGGTGCTGTGCGCACGTCGCGGTCGTGAGCTGGAAGCTCGGGGCCAAGCCGCCGGTCGCGCAGGTCGTTGCGCCCCCGACCGACCACCACAGCTACAGCGAAGGCGAACTGGGTGCTCCGGAGGTCGTGATCGGCCCGAAGGCCGTGACCGCTCTCTGGAGCACCGGCGATGTGTCGCCGCGTCAAAGCGCTCTGGGCGAATCCTTTGAAGCGCAGCTCAACGAGGCGTTTGGTCCCTTCGGTGGCACGCTCCAGGCCCGGAGGATGGTGAGCGTGCCAAAGGGTGTGCAGTCGGTCCATCTCGCGCTTGATCCTGCGGGCGATCCGATCGCTGCCTGGCGAGATGACTTTGGGGTGCTGCACTCGGTACGCGGCCGGGCAAACGGCGCGCGGCCGAACGCCTCGCAGGCCACCACCATTCCTGGCCAAGGCGCCGCCGAATCGGAATCGGAGTTCGCCGAAGGCAACGAATTCTCAAGCGACGCCCAGGGAGACACCGTCTTCTCCTATATCCCGTTCCCGTTTGAACGGAAGGGCAGGGTGACGGTGATGACCAGCGTGGACGGGCGGCCGTTCCGCGCGGCGCGAATCATCGCCTTCACCGGACGAGAACACAACCATCCGATCGTCGTCGCCGGTGGGAACCGCTCGCTTCTCGTTTTCACGAGCTGTATTGCCATGATCGGCGAATGCTCGCTCACATGGGCTCGGCGAGCGAGCATCTTCGGGGCGCATGAACTGCCGTTCGGGGTCGGCGGCGAACCCCAAGCCTTCATCGACTCTCGGGGGCGCTCGGTCATCGTCTTCGAGGGCGAACCGGCCCTCGACGGCGAGTCGGCCATAGAAGCGATCACGGCCGAACCCGGAGGCCCGTTCGGAAACCGGCGGCGGATCTCCCCAGCTGGGCAGAGATGTGAGCTGGGCACCGGCAGCGATGACGAACCACCGCCTGCCTCGAGTCCAAACGGAGCGGCGATCTTCTACTTCCAGTGCGGCGAATCCGGCCAGGAGTACCTCGTTCGCTATACGCCCTGACGTTCCTCTGAGCCAGTCGCGCCCGGTTCTCGATGTGGTGCCGAACGAGGGTTGGGACCCCCGTCGCTCTCGCTTGCCACTGGAAGCGCGCATCGCCACCCCTGGGTTTCCCACGCGCGCAATGCCACGAGATCAGCACTGCGAAGCGCAGCCGGGCGTCGTTGTCGCGTCGCTGGACGACCGCGCTGGCGCGGCAAAGTTCGCAAATGAACTCGTACCGCTCGCGAGCAGCACGAGATTGCCCTTCACCCGTATGGTCTCATCGACTGTGGGCGCTGGGAGGTCTCCGCTGCTCCCCAACCGACCCGCTGGAGGAGCGTCGGAAGCATCGGAGGCGCACCGCGGGGCGGCCTCGCCTCGCGTGCGATGCTCATCTGGGGCTGGCGTCCCGGGCGAGAGCGGCTAGCTTGCGGTTGCCTTGAAGACCGTGTTCAGCATGATCGTCTCGAGTTCTTGGGCAAGCTGTGAGTAGCTGTTGGTAAGTGTGCTGGTGCAGGCCGATGTGGCGCGTACGCCGAGCGTGAGGGACGCCCACAGGGCGCGCGGGTGGAGGCGTGCGATGAGGACCCCATAGAGCGGGCTCGCCTCCGAACTTGCGGGTTGTGAAGTGCCGGACCTCTCTTCGGTGCCGGACGGTGCTTCGGGGCCGTCGAGCTGCCATACGCTGTTGAATGGACCGCGACCGGGTGGATTTTCGCGGGGGCTGCCGGGTGTGTAGCCGGTGACGAGCGGCACATGCAGGGGCTGGTCCGGGGCGAACATGGAGTATCGGGAGTTCATTATGCTTTCGATTTCAAGTCTGGCCGACCGTTTCAGCCGGCCGACCCAAGTGGTGACTTCGATACTCGCCGTACAGCTCGGGGACAACGTGACGTGTAGCTCATCGACGGTCCCGGCGTGTGTCAGGTCACCGCCGTTCCAGGCGGTCGAGGCCTGGAGCGTCGCGGAACCCACGACCGACCGTCGGTGTGCGCGGCCGGTTTCAACGGCGGTGTGCGGCAGCCGTAGGACGAGCCGGTGTAGATGGCCGGGCGTCGCGGCCGCCGCGGGCGCGAGGGCAGCGATCGCCGTGAGCGCGATCATGGCCGTGGTCCCGCGGGAGGCCGCTCGTCGTACCCGTCCGGCGTGCGCGGTGCTCCGACGCCGGTGCACTGCGGGAGCTGCAACCGGGCCTTCGTCGCGGTGAGAACCGCCGAGGCCGTGGCTGGCGTGATTCTCACTCGGTGTCATGTTCCTCCTTGGGCATCGTCGGCAGGCGGTGCTTGTGCGGGTCGCGAGCGACTCGGGGGAGCCTCGCGGATTCATGAACGGTCACCGAGCGCCGAGGCCGGGACCGGGGCGGGGGCGGTGTTGATGGCGCTGGCGTGACGTGCCGGGTGCGCGGGCCGTTTCGCGGCAGCCTGCAGAGCGGCGAAGTCGAGCTGCCGTTCGCAGTCGGTGTACTCGAGCGCGTCTGTCGTGAGATGCTGGGCGGCGAACTGGAGTGCCGCCTCGCTGTAGCGCCCCCCGACGGCGCCTCCGTGCGTGCATTCGCTGACCGCATGTTCGCCTTCGCGATGAACGCTCTGTTCGCGGGCGCGCCGGACTCCCGGGCGCGGGGGCAACGCGTGCGTCCGGTGCTCTCCCGTGTTGGGCGACCGGGGCGGACGGGTCGCGGCGAGCCCGGTGCCGGGGCTCCCCCCGTGGACGGCCATCAGCACCCCCGTCGTCACGGTCGCTGCGAGCGCCGCCTGGCCCAGGATGCCGGCCAGCCCCTTCGTGCCACCGGCCTTGCCGGCCAGCGGGCCGCGAGCCAGCAGCGCTCTGAAGACACGTGCGCCGGCGAAGAACGGGGTCCCGAGACCGGCCGCCGGGAGCGCCGGGTCCGCGGAGAGGGCGCGCCGGGCGCGCCCGATCAGGGACTTCACGGCCGGGACGGTCGTCGCTTGACGCGCGGCGATCTCGCGGTAGCTCCGTCCTTCGAAGGCGTGACCGACGAGGGCATCGCGCTGGCGCGCGGGCAGTTGCCCCACGGCCGCCATTAGCCAGTCGATCCACTCGCCCTGCTCCACCGCCTCGGGCACGCTCTGATCGGAGCTGCCGTGCAGGCGCTCCTCGAGGTCCTCCGTCGGCCTAGCTGACGTGCCCGGGGACGTTGCGAACGCGGTGAGGTAGGTCCGGGCCTACCGAGAGGCTGTGGGTGTCAAAGCTCACGACCTCAAGGAAGGCCCGGAATGCAACACGCTAACGCTCCGC
>Ga0181530_10000730_pt1 | contig 42352 bp, 43 predicted proteins | sample PEATcosm2014_Bin_42_FD_119769 | JGI IMG/M metagenome (GOLD analysis project Ga0181530, IMG submission 119769) | Peatland microbial communities from MTU Mesocosm Facility, Houghton, MI, USA - PEATcosm2014_Bin10_60_metaG | ecosystem: Environmental > Terrestrial > Soil > Wetlands > Peat | place...
CCGGCGACGATTACCTGTACGCCCTGGATGCCAGCTCCGGATTGTTCATGTGGAAGTACCCGACGAACGGTAGTGTCCTTTCTTCACCTGCAGTAGCCAACGGCGTGGTGTACTTCGGGTCCGACAATAACCTGTATGCCTTGGACGCCAGCACGGGAGCATTCATGTGGATGTACCCCACGCAGGCTAGTGTCTTTTCCTCGCCTGCAGTGGCCAACAGCGTGGTGTACTTCGGGTCTGGCGACGCTAACGTGTACGCCCTGGACGCCAGCTCAGGCGCATTTCTGTGGCTTTACTCGACGGGGGCTAGCATCTTCTTCCCTTCGCCTGCAGTGGCCAACGGCGTGGTGTACATCGCTTCCGACGACACTAACGTGTACGCCCTGAACGCCAGCACAGGCGCACGCCTGTGGTACTACACTACGGGGAACATTATCGAGTCTTCGCCGACGGTCGCCAACGGCGTGGTTTACATTGGATCAGAGGACAGGAAGGTTTACGCTTTTGAAACTCCGCTAGGCGTTGACGTCTTGTTCAGCGACCTCGGCCCCCCGGGAAACCTTTACCAGTGCGGGACGACTGCGACTGGGTGGACCGTTTCCGGGTCTGGGTCGCCAGCCGGAAGCTTCACCGCAGCCAATGAATTCGTGGTCGTAAGCAACGGCAGCGTTTCACAGATCGATCTGGCCGTAAGCTATATCAGTGGTGTCAATTCGTTCTACGCTTCGATCTGGACGGACAACAATGGCCTTCCAGGTACTGAGTTGGCCCGCTGGGATAACCTCTCCAGCAGCACAACTTTCGGACAGTGTGGCGGCTTTGTAACCATCACTGGCATTTCGGGCTTGAGCTTGATTGCCGGAGAGTCGTACTTTATGGTTCTCGGGCCGGAGAGCTTCTCCAGCGACACATGGGAGGCCTGGAACTGGAATAGCCAGGGCATCACGGGATTAGATCTGTATTCCACCGACGGAGGTAACACCTGGAACTCTAACGGCACTGCCAACCTGCTCGGAGCCTTCGACATACTACGGTGACGCCTGGACTTGATACGCCGTTCGCCGTCTAGCTGTTTTGCGTTCATCTCTAGGTTTGCCGTGGCTGCTTCAATGGCAGACGGTGTGCTTACCAACCCCAGGTAACTGGTGCTAATTGGGTGCAACTGGAACATAGGGGAGAGCCACCCCCGACTGTTGCCCACACGTGAACCGGGGACCCTAAACTGGGCTTAACATCCACAGCGCCCAAAGGCGTGCCGGTGGGGAGGTAAGGCCTGCCCTGCAGGGATTGGGCTGCTGTGCCCCGTCGGGCCTGGTGTGCCTCAACCTTCGTTTCTAGCCATGGTCTTCGTAAGTCAAACAGACGTCTGCCGATGTGCGAAAGTACGCGTAGACTGCCTCTTGGCGGCTTTCTTATTTGATCCGCTCGATCAGGGGGACGCCCGTGAATCTGACCATTGTCCAGGCCGGTGCCGAAGTGTTGCGTGTGCCAGCTCGCCCTTTCAGCCAGGATGAGATCCTCGCGGAAGACACCCAGAAGCTCATCGAAGACATGCGGGACACAATGCGCACCGCTCCTGGTGTTGGCTTAGCGGCACCGCAGGTCGGAATTTCCTTGCAGCTGGCGGTGGTTGAAGATCGCGCCGAGTACCACTCGAAGTTGACGCGGGAGCAGTTGGCAGCCCGGCAGCGAAGGCCTGTACCGTTCCACGTCCTTATCAACCCCCGAATTGTGTCAGCCGAAAGCGGCTCGCTAGAATTCTTCGAAGGATGCTTAAGCGTGACGGGGTACACGGCCATAGTTCCTCGGAGCCGTCGTATTACGGTTGAATTTCTCGACGAGTATGCCGAGCCCCATCGCGTCGAAGCCGAGGGATGGTACGCACGGATTCTGCAACATGAGATTGACCATCTCGCCGGATCCCTGTACAGAGACCGCATGCTTGTGCGAACGTTTTCTAGCCTCGAGAATTTCGACCAGCTATGGAAGGACTTGCCGGTTAACGTAGCACGGGCGAAGCTCATGTTATAACTCGCCGGGGCTTCGCACTTACGCAGGTCGCTTGGGTTTGTTCCGGCGTTCGAATGCGAGCTGCCCGCCCCACTTGGCGTTTTCGCTTGAAACACAAAAGAATGCACAGATAACAATCTCCACGACAACGCTTGACGCCGGTGACGCACGGGTATGGAATCGCAGGCAATTCTTAAACGCAGTCCAGGAGGTGCAATGTCAGTGCAATTTGTGGTGAATAGCGTAGAGCAGTTCACCAAGAAGGTTTCGGGGATTCGAGAGCAGTGGTACAAGGACGAACCATTGCTTCCCTGGTGCAGAGGTCAGGAGCGTTCGGAGTGGGCGCTACTGCCAAAGCTATATCGGGGGACATCTGATGATCTACGGACGGAATTTGAAATCCGGGAAGAGTTCGCCACTCGTGCCCCAGCCCTGTCAGACTACACGAAGCCTAGCGATAATCGAATGTTCAGCAATTGGGAGTGGTATTTTGTTATGCAGCATTACGGGGCACCCACTCGTCTCCTTGATTGGACAGATGCATCGCTGATCGCTCTCTATTTCGCAGTTCGCTCAAATTCTGGAAACTTTCCCGCCGCCGTGTGGGTTTTGGACGCTTGGTGGCTGAACCAGAAAGTTACTAGGAGAGACGAAGTAATTCCGCCTGCCGACCCGGGTACGCTGCCCAGTGACAGAAAAAAGGTTGCACCCTGGTTGCCAGACAGGTTCAAGAAAGGCAGCCGACTACCCGTCTTTCCCGTCGCAGTCCTTCCAACGCATACCATGCGGCGGATCAGTGCACAGCGCTCGTGTTTTACGGTTCACGGCCGTGAACGATACGGTTTCGAAAAACTTGATAAGAAACGTGCACAGCTGGTGAAAATCGAGATCCCGAGTTGGGAAGTCAAGCAAATCAGGCGGTCTCTTGAAGCATGTGGGATCGATGAAGTCTCCATCTTTCCAGATCTGGAAGCGCTTGGCCGAGCGGTAACCCTCAACTGGAAGACAGTAACCGAACACCTGCCGCACGAGGGCGTATACACTCGGTTGGCGAAATCTCAGATTCATGGGGTCGGCGTATTTGCCATTAGAAATATAAGAAAGGGCACCAAACTGTTCGGCAGCGATGACGAGGGAATGGTCTGGATTGACGAGAGTTCCACTAAGAGGCTCTCGCGAGAGATCAAGAAACTCTATTTCGATTTTGCGGTACTGAAAGCTGGTCGATACGGATGCCCTTCCTGTCTATTCGGAGCTGGGGCTCGGGTGGTTTAGCAAGGCTAAAGAGAAATTCTGGGCTGGTGGGCGCCTGCGCGACGGAAGAGAAGTCTGGCTTTGGGCCGGGCGCGGGAGGCTTGAGATACTCTCCGTGCAGCTCCCTCACGAGCAAGTTGTACTGTCCCTCGTTGTATGGATTACCCCTCAAGTCGGCGCCAGTTTTAGTTTTTAGCCATCGCAGCATCGAAGTCTTGTTCCATTCGCCCTCGCGGAGCACGGGGATAAACTTCGTCTCCTGGATGTCTTCGGCGAGTTCGCCGGTGATGATCATTGCCTCATATCCGACGCCGCCGTGTCGCTTGTTGGCCTTCGTCGCATAAACCGGCATGCAGATAATGAGGACAAAATCACTCTCCGCTATGCCGGTTTCCATGAAGATGCTTTTATCAGTTCTTCGTGCGGTTTGGGATGCTTCGATGCGATCTCCTGCGCCAGATTGGCCTCGGCTCTTGCCCAGCAGTCGGCGCCACACCGCTCCGGCCTGCACGGGCTGGTTCCCAAACAGCTTGGCTTCCAGTTCCTCTTCGCCCAAGCCTTCCGGCAACGGCCAACCAATCCCGGCCGCCACCGCCCGATCCAGATACTCGTGAACCGTGCCCAGCCCCATTCCGCAACTGCGCGCGATCTGGCGCTGCCCCAACCCCAACTCGAACCTCAACCGCAGGACCTCTTTGATTTTCCGCATGGACTTTCTCCTGGCCGGCACCCTGTCCTCCTTCATTGATGGAGTTTCAATGCCGGGTGATTGTCCAGCGTCGCTGCACCTCCTGCTGCTCGTCTGTGGAAAACATTCCGCTCCAAGCCGAACGCCATTCCGCCAGGCGACAAAAACTGTTCGCCTTCCCACCGGAATCGGCGTTCACCTTCGGACCGGAATGCTGTTCGGAATCACAACGGAATCGTGTTCGGCTTCACAGCGGAATTGCGTTCACCTTCGACCGGATTCCCCAGTTAGTCAGAACGTGGTGGGTATTGCGCAGGTGCTTTGGAACCGTTGCCCATCGGAGCCCATGAAAAGTGTCGTCCTCGATTAAGAGAACACTAAACGTCCAGGGCTTGCTGACCCTTCAGGGGGCGCTCTTGCAAGAGATTCCGGGAGTCGTTCTTTGGGCCTACAAGGCTCATACTCGCTGAGACCCCGACTCCGTCCGTGCGGCCCCATGTACCGTCCCATCACGCCAGTTCGGAAAGGGATTTCGGGACGAGTTCTTGAAGGAAAGAACTAAATCACGAACTAGCGAACGGCGTTCCAGCAGTTGGTACAACAACCGATCGAGCTTGTCTACGGCGGAGCCGTACCATTCGGGGGGAATCTGGTCGACAAGGGACCATAGCGGGCTTTCGGGAAAGCTCTCGATCCGGCTGAGCCAAGGCTCAAAGCTGTCCCACCCGGTGATACCGGCGTAAACGTCATTTCGCCCGAAGACGCCGCGCAGTGGCGCATCGGGGAAGCTCCATTCCCCGGCGTTGAAGCAATAGCCCTGATCAATGTACGAGGCGTTGAACTTTCGCTCGCGCGGGCGCTTCCAGAATGCCACTTGCCGGCCGTCGGCGTTGCAGGTCCACTTGTCGAATGCCAGTGCGCCCGCGAAGCTATGCAGGTTACGGACTCGCCCTGTCAAGGGCTCCGGCAGATAGTCATACACCTCACCTTCCGCGGGTGGTACCACGTAGCGCGATCCAAAGGACGGGCCTGAGGTGATCATCGTTTGTCTGCCGCAAAGCTCAATGCGCAGCTCAGGCGAGTGCTCAACTAACCAAGGATGTACGTCCACGATGTCGGCGACGGGCACGGGCAGGCCGATCATCTCTGCGAGGCGCGTACCCAGCCAGTCGTTGACCAATATTCGGGTGTGCTGAGGGTTGTTCTGGAATTTGACTACATAGTAATGACCGTCGGCACAGCGCATCAGGTGACTTTGCGCACCGCCGCGCATTCTGCGAATGTGTTGAACCGCTTGTGTTGGCATGGAAATGTTCCGTGGAGGTGGACTAATGGCAAATCTGTAGTGGAGTGTTGTGGAAACTGAGAAAGCGGACATCAGGACTGGGGATTTCTCGGAACCAAGCCGCGGACCCTAATCGGGACGACGTGATCGTCTGGTGGAAACTGCGGGCGTTATCGGGATAGGCACAACCTGTCCGGTAGCGAGATTGCAGAACCCACCTTGATACGACAAAGAGCCGTGTCGAAGCAGTTGGGTGAGCATTCCCAACGCCTGGTAAGCCAGGTTTTGATTGATGAATGGTTCCTGACGGGTCAGCGCTTCGGCCGCACTGCAAGAGGGCTGATCATCGTCTTTCTTGTCCATCGTGAGGATCTCCGGGTACAACTCGGCGACAGTCGGAAGCCGATTTTTTCTTTTCCTATTCGCTGGATTGTTCGGCTGCCCCAGCACGAATTGTCCACAGGATGCGTTATTTCCGAGATCCAACCAGTACAGAACTCGGGAGCTCAATACCCATTTATCGATGCCCCGGCGTGCTTTGCGCGTATCCACACAGCCAATGACGAAATCGACCTCTGAGCTTTTCTTGAACTGTTGGATCGTCGCCTGCATACCCTGCCAGTCAAGGCCCCAGAACATGTTCATCCGGTGAGCCAGCACGATGGCTTTTGGGAATCCAATGTCGGTTCGGCAGAACGGCTGGCGGACGCAATTGGTTTCAGTGACGGTTTCCGGGTCGATCAGGGTCACGGCTAAGCCTCCTGGGTGACCGAAGGCAAGGAGGGCCTGATGGAGATAGGGAAGTCCGGATATGATCGCGCTGCCGTTCCCGCCACAGCCGACTACCAAGAGGCGAATGGCTCGCTCCAGCAGCTGGGGATCAGGAGTGTGTTTCATGTCTGCGCACCCGCCAGTTTTCGCAGGTACTCGTGTACCGTCTCCGTCGCGATCAGCGTTGATCGGGGAAAGGTCCTCTTGTTGGCAAGACTCTTCCAGAGGGCCGCAGTCCCGCCTTTACGCTTAGTCAACCGGCCCGCACCTCCCGGATGGGTGAATTCGCTCTGAAAGAACGCCTGTTGCCATGCAGCGATGGAATCAACAGCTAGTGATTTCGGCGTGCGCATGGTTCCCGCGCAGACGGCACCGTTGTTGTCGATGTTCCAGTAGGGTGCGGCTGCCAACCTTTTGTCACGATCAGGGCGACGGTTGTCGGGGAGAGCCCGGACAAAGAGAGCTCCGTCGTGTACCAGGAACAGCAGAGCCGGATGCGGAAACAGCTTTCCGGAAACACTGGCAAGCTCAGATCCGTCACGGAAGAACATGGGCCGCACAGCCGCGGGCATCCACCATGCGATCAGCTCAGGAGTTCGGGCAACGACGTTCTCGGGCAGGAATTCTGCCGGACAACGCGTTCCAAGCTGCTTCGCCAGTTCCCGCAGGGCTGCCGTACTGAGCAGTTGCCCGGCACCAAGCAGCGGAGTGCCGTCGGCCTCTTTCTGCACCACGCCGTGGACCGTTGCCATCACTCGGTTTCCGTGATCGTTTCGGTAAAGCAGTACTGCCTGGTACAGCTTCAGTTCGAGTTCGCTACCAACATCGATGCTGAATCGCATAGGGATTTCTCATGTAGCCGCGCGCTTTGGCGACCAGACCGTTCTTGAGCGAGAGGAATGAGGGATTCGCAGACTGCGATGAAGACTTATTGGCTGCCTTACGCAGCCGTCAGAGGAATTAGTTGCAAGGGGCGTTTCCCTTCTGCGACCCGCACACCTGACTGGTGAAGCAGACAGGCTACGCCAGTTTTAGTCCCAGGATGCTCAGTGCTTCTCGAAAAGTTGGGCGCTCGCTATCAATCGGTTCGGAACTCGCATCATGAAGTCGAAACGGTTCGAACAGCGCCCAGTTCTCGAGGTCGTGGGAGTATCTGGACCGATAGCAAATGCCTTGATATCCCTGCTCATACGCGACTCGCGAAACCAGTTGCGTGATGCGACGAGACAAGCCACTCTGCAACACGCTGGCATCCAAATCTGGAATTCCCAAGCGCAGGCATTCGGATGCAAGTCTGCGGCGCAAGTGCGTGATCCATTCGCCGCCACAGATGTCGGCATATTGGCCTTCCGCGGAGGCCGTGCCCAGGGCACGGTTCGCACACCACTCCAAGGGGACCGTCCCAAGAGGAAAGAAATCGTTGTCGCCCTCTATCGCTTCGAGCTCCGCGAGCAGTGTCAGATCCGGGCGATATCTGGCCAGGGTTTCAATGAAACAGGAGACTTCCTGGCTGGAGGCATAGAGAACACGGTAGTAGCTTTCCGGGTCATCGAACCGATTTCCGAATGTTCCATCGGCTGAGGCCCTCGACCAATCCGGGGGACGCCATGCATCGGGCTGTCGTCCAATGCGGTAGATCGGTTGCGGGGGCGTTTTGGTTTCCAGTGCCATCGGTCGCTAACCTCCGGCGATAAACGCCCTCGCAGCGGCCAGCACCTCCGGAGCAATCACTTCGAGGTCTCCCTCGCGTAAGAGTCGCAACGGCACCCGGTCGCCCAACTCTGGGTTCACGCCGGTCAGCCAAGCCTGCACCACGTTCGGTGGGTCATGGTCGCGCAACGTGCGAACGACTTGAAACGTCAGCCGTAGCCGGGGTTCCACATCTCCGTAAGGTTCTTTCCCCTCCATCCACCTGTCCAAAGCGCGTACGTCTTTCACGCCCGCTACATACGCGGTCAGCTTGCGGCCGATCGAATTCGCCAAGGACGCAACAAGGTCTGAAAAAGCTAGACTCAGGGATTCACGGTATGCCTGCAGACCAGGACGAGGCTGTGTCGTGGTGGTCATCGCCCACCTCCAACAGAATCATGACATAATCACTAACAATAGTCAATATAATACCGGTACAATAGCACGCAAAAAACCAAATCCCTCTAATTGATGCCAACGTCCTCTCAGGGTCTGGCTTTCGACCGCAAAGCACATCCAAGTCACACACCGCACCGCCCCCGCTCTTTCTTTAATTAAGAGGACAGAAGTTTGTGGCGAATTTCAGGGCGCCTCAGAATCGCGTGTGTGGTTGACCGGACCCTCAACAATGCACTTGATCCGAACCGTAAGAACCAGCACCCGCATCAGCGTCTCAATGACGGCTAATGCCTGGCGCACGCTGGCTGGATCGTTTGGACGAAGGGGGACGATGAGGTTGGGTTCCGGCGTTTCCTGCCCCCAGTATTCGCATTCGTCATCGAAACAGGCCATCACCGCGTCTCCGGGTCGGAAGTACAGCAGGACGGAAGGCAAGGGCATGTCGAGCGAATAGTAGCTGCGCTGGTATTCGAGCCATTCCTCGTCTACTCGTGGCCGTTCCATCGAGTGGGAGATACGGTGCAACTCCAGGATTGTTTCAATAAGGTCTTTCAGCCGGGGTTCCGCCGGCACTGGGAAGGAATCCAAGGATTGTGTGGACTCTGCCGATTCGCGGCTTCTGAGGCACTGCGGCAGGTCCTGGTCGAGTTTGGGGATTTCACAGGAATCAGGATCATCTTCTCCCTCCGCCCATTCGACCATTTGCTCAATGCGGTAGCTGGCGTCGTGATCGTCATAGACCCGGATCCAGCGATAGAGTGCCTGGCGCAGGGTTTCGTAGAAAGCCACTCCCATTCCTGGATGGCACGCCTCCAGTTCTTCGATGACGCTCCCAATGCCCAACGGGAACGACGATTCGGTGTTGAGCACCAGAAATAGCTGGCCATTGGAATCGGCACCCGAATCGGAATAACGGGCGTCGAAAATGGATTCTCCCAGTGTTAGGTACAACTCAAAGTGCTCAGCGATGATTTCCTGGTCATGGTCGCGGAGAAACCGACGGAACACGGAGTCGACCAGGGCGGCAGGAATTTTCCCTGCCGCAATCCAGTCGGATTCAGTGGCGAGGTCGATTTCGACCAGGGCCTGAGCCAAAGAGTTCAGCTCGGAGCAGCCGAAACTGATTCGGTTTCCGGAGTGGCCCGCTTCCAGCTTGGGCATTCCGATCAGGCTGGCGGGATTGGCCAGATACCCGTTCCGGGAAAGACGGGATCTCCGTTTCCTTGCAGTGAGAGAGCCCGTGCGAGGGCACTGCTTGCTTCTTGCGAATCTGGGCATTCGAGCCACCTTTGCATCGATTCGATCAAAGGGTTGGTGCTGGCCTGCCGACCCTCTGATTCGCGGATTTCCTGTAACAGCGCGTGTTTGCTGGTGTCCGGCATCTCATCAGCCCTTTGATCCGATGGCGCGCTCGAAGCTGTAACGCAACCGGTCGCCAACCGCTTCCGGTCCGGTAATGGCTGCGTTGGTCAGCTCGGGAAACTGAGTGGCGTAAAACGAGCGGACTTCCTCAATCGAGAACTTGGGGTTCGGATCGGCCAGGGTGGTGCCGTGATAGACGAACTCGCGTTCGACCAGGTTGATTTTCATGACGCTTGACCTCCCTCTTGTGCCGCTGTCGTTTCCGCTGGCGCCGGTGGCGCAAACAGTGACGGCGGCCCTGGTTCCGGTGGGGCGGCCGTCGCCGCTGCCGTCGCCGGTGCTGTTTGGTTGATCGTTCCGGCAGGCTTGGTGGTTTTCTTCCGTGCCTCTTCGCGAGCCGTTTTCGCAGCCGCGTCCATTTCGGCTTTGGCAGAGGCTAGTGTGGATTGGAGTTGTAGGTGCGCCCCAGTGAATTCCACCAACTGCTGAGGAAGGTCTCGATCCAGTTCCTCGGCTGTGCCGGTGATTGCCAATGGGGTGGTGAGAGAGTTGTTTTCGGTGTCAGACGCCTTCCGCGGAACGATGGTGGCCCTGATCGTATCGCCCTCAACAAGGGAGATAGTAAGCAAAAGCCCGCGTTTGCGCAGCAATGGCATCAGTTCTGTGAACATGGTTTTTCCTCCATATAACTAATCACTTTTTGACAAGCTTGCAGAGGCAATCGAAGAAGGGGGGAGCGCCCCTGCGCCCTAACGGTGGTCGAGGACCAGTTTGCAGCTACGCCAGAATCAGCAAGCGACCTAAGGTCACCGGTGTGGTGTAAAGTGGTGACGTTACCAAGAGGCCGCCAATGAAAAACAAACGGTCGCAGGGAAAGAGTCCAAAGACTCAAAAGAAAGCGGCAGTCCGGGCGTCGATCACCTTTCCGCCAGGTCTGTATGAACATCTCGAAGAACTGGCGCAGCAGAAAAAAGTCTCGTTGGCATGGGTTGTGCGAGACGCGGCCGAGAAGTACGCTGCTAAATTACCTAAGCCACCAAACACAGCGCCAAGAACATGAGCAAGAAGATCTGGCATGGATAATCGATTCTTCACAGAGCCCATTCGAAACTCTCCCTACGAATACCCGCGTGAATACTGGGAGCTCGATGCGGAAGGCCAGCCCACCGGGAAAATCCTACAAGGCCGCCGTCGCGCGGAGTTCATCACGCCGATTCCCAAGCCTCGTAAGCGCAAGGCTAGGGGAGACCAAGGAGGCTTTGTATTTGACGAAGGAAAGGGGATTTCGACCGAAAAACAGCAGTACGACCCCACGTCCATCATCAATGAGCTTCGATACCAAGTAGACGAGTGGCGCAACCTACCGAGTCCGAATGACTGGCAGGTGACACCGGAAACGGCCCGGTTTCTCCAGCATTGGCGGCATCACAACTTTAGCGGTATCCGGCCGTTCTTCTGTCAGATTGAGGCGGTTGAGACGGTAATCTGGTTGACCGAGGTGGCCCCCAAAGTTGGGGCCCGCGGTAAGCGCTTCATCGAGCATCTTGCCAATGCCAACCATGACGCGAATCCAGACCTAATGCGACTCGCGCTCAAACTGGCCACTGGCGCAGGCAAGACCACCGTGATGGCGATGATCATCGCTTGGCAAACCGTCAATGCCGCGCGCCACGAGCAGAGCAAACGCTTCACGCGTGGTTTTCTTGTGGTTGCTCCTGGACTAACCATCAAGGATCGCCTGCGCGTTTTGCAGCCGAACGACCCAGACAGTTACTACAGCAGCCGGGAATTGGTGCCGAGTGACATGCTGGAGGACGTTAATCGCGCCAAGATCGTAATCACCAACTTTCACGCTTTCAAGCTCCGCGATCGCGTCGAGCTTTCCAAAGGTGGCCGCTCCCTGCTTCAAGGCCGGGGCGAAGAATTGAATACCCTCGAAACCGAGGGACAAATGCTCCAAAGAGTGATGCCCGACCTAATGGGCATTAAGAACATCCTCGTCCTCAATGACGAGGCGCATCATTGCTACCGGGAGAAGGCAGTAACGGACGAGGAGGAACTGAAAGGTGATGACAAGAAGGAAGCGGAGAAGAACAAAGAAGCCGCCCGCGTGTGGATTTCCGGCCTGGAAGCGGTAAACCGCAAGCTAGGCGTGGCGCGTGTCATTGATCTCTCTGCGACGCCGTTCTTCCTGAGCGGTTCAGGTTATGCGGAAGGAACGCTATTCCCGTGGACGATGAATGACTTCTCACTCATGGATGCGATTGAGTGCGGGATCGTTAAATTGCCGCGCGTTCCCGTAGCCGACAACATCCCAGGCTCCGAGATGCCTATGTATCGCAATCTCTGGGAGCACATCGGCAAGAAAATGCCAAAGAAGGGACGGGGTAAAAGCCAAACGCTAGACCCCCTGAGCTTACCACCCCAGCTGCAGACTGCTCTTGAAGCTCTTTACGGCCATTACAAAAAGACTTTTGAGCTTTGGGAGAAGGAAGGTGTTCGCGTACCGCCTTGTTTCATCGTCATTTGCAACAATACTTCTACGTCGAAGTTGGTTTACGACTATATCTCCGGCTTTCTTCGGGAGAACGACGATGGGTCCGAGACTCCAGTCGCCGGCCGGCTAGAACTTTTCCGCAACTTCAACGAGCACGGAGACCCATTTCCACGACCTAATACTCTGCTAATCGACAGTGAGCAACTCGAATCTGGCGAGGCATTGGACGAAAATTTTCGCAGCATGGCGGCCGATGAAATCGAACGCTTCCGCCGAGAAATCTTCGAACGAGGCGGCAAACTGGCGGACGAATTACAGAGAGGCAAGGAGCTCGACGACGTCACGCTATTGCGTGAAGTAATGAATACCGTTGGCAAGCCCGACCAGCTGGGGGGATCAATCCGCTGCGTCGTGTCGGTTTCCATGCTGACGGAAGGGTGGGATGCAAACACCGTAACCCATGTTCTGGGGGTACGTGCCTTCGGCACCCAACTCTTGTGCGAACAGGTTATTGGACGCGCGCTGCGTCGGCAGTCCTACGACCTGAACGAACGTGGAATATTCAACGTGGAATATGCCGATGTGCTGGGAATTCCTTTTGACTTCACTGCTAAGCCTGTAATTGCACCACCACAACCACCGCGAGAAACCATTCACGTGAAAGCAATGCGGCCCGAGAGAGACGCACTTGAAATTCGTTTTCCGCGCGTTGAGGGCTATCGAGTCGAGTTGCCGGAGGAGCGCATTGAAGCGGAATTCAACGATGACTCGACACTCGAACTGACACCGGACCTTGTAGGTGCCACTGAGACTCAAAACTCTGGGATCATCGGCGAGAAAGTGGATCTCAATCTGGTGCACACCGGTGACGTGCGACCTTCACAGGTTTTGTACGAGTTGACGTCACATCTTGTTCTGAACAGGTGGCGCGATCCGGGCGAAGAACCGAAACTTCATCTTTTTGGTCAGCTCAAGCGTGTCGCCAAACAATGGCTGGACGGGTACTTGCTGTGCAGAGGCGGCACGTATCCGGCGCAACTGAAGTACAAAATGCTCGCCGATATGGCCTGCAGCAGAATTATCGCAGCCATTAATCGCAAGTTCGTGGGCGAGCGGCCGATCAAAGCCGTGCTCGACCCATACAACCCTACAGGGTCCACAATACACGTGAATTTCAACACGTCAAAGAGGCTCCGATGGGAAACTGATGCACGCCGCTGTCACATCAACTGGGTGATTCTCGACAGCGACTGGGAGGCGGAGTTCTGCCGAGTGGCCGAAGCGCATCCGCGGGTGCGCTCCTACGTCAAAAACCACAATCTCGGCCTCGAAGTGCCGTATCGATGCGGCTCGGAGATGCGCAAGTACCTGCCTGACTTTATCGTGCGAGTGGACGACGGCCACGGCGAGGACGATCTACTCAATCTCATAGTTGAAATCAAAGGTTACCGCCGAGAAGATGCCAAGGAAAAGAAATCCACGATGGACACATATTGGGTGCCTGGCGTAAACCACCTTGGCACAGCCGGCCGCTGGGCATTCGTTGAGTTCCTTGACGTTTATCAGATCGAGAGCGATTTCAGTACCAGAGTTGAGAGCGACTTCCTCAAGATGATGGAGTTAGTTTCCGGTCGCGACCCGTATTCGCTCGAGGGGTTAATTGGCCGGTCTCACGCATATATAAGCAGTCAATTTGGTAGTGACCCGGCGTTGGTGCGACTGAATGAAAATATCTGGACATCGATCAATTCGAGCGACCATCGTAATTTTCGACTGTCTGACCTTGGGGCCGATGTTTCGTCAGAGGACATGGAACATGCACTTGCAATTCTGGCGCTGCTATCTGACCCAGCCATCCGGTTATTGAAGATGCAGTACCGGTCGAAGTCAGATGGCGGAAACTTGATCAGTTCGGAAGAAGTTACACGAATGTTAACGGAATGGTGGCGCAAGAAACAGATGAGCGATCAAGATTGGCGACAGTATGCAAGCAGCATCGCTGTTTCTTGGATTCCGACGGACAGTGAGGAACCGAGCCGATGAGAGATGGCAAGGAGCGGGATACCTTTTTGGGATTAAGCGAAACGCTCAAACGGAAGGCGCCAGGGTATCTGGACATCCTGACAGCCGAAACCGATGCTGATTTCGAAAAAGCATTTGACACCCTTTTGCAGAAGTCTGTGGAAGGTCTGGAAACCAACAAAGAGTACTTCAAAACTCTGGGCGAAGACGCCTTGTCGGGAATACTTGCGCTGGCGTTAACGATGCCGGGCCTTACAGTCACCAGAGAGGCACATTCGAACGGCCACGTGGATCTCACAATTGTTGCGGACCATAGCATCCCTCCGCGCAAGAAGCTGGGGGAAGCAAAGGTCTGGGACGGCCCCGAATACCACATAAAGGGGTTGAAGCAGTTGCTTGACCGCTACACGACCGGCCGAGAAGGCCGCGGACTGGTGATCGCATATGTTAAGAACAAGAACATTGCGGGCCTTATCGAGAAGTTGCGCACCACTATGAACAAAGAACGTCCCTGCAAGCAGGTCGCCGAAACCGTTGACCACGTCCTAAAGTGGTCTTTCTTGACTCGCCATTTCCATTCGTGCGGCGACACATTGGAAGTGGGCCACATCGGCTGCAACCTTTACACGGATACGGCGAACTGAACATGGCTAAGAAGGCGCAATCCAAGAGCATCGAAACGCTAAAGCACGAAGCTGACAAGCGAAAGAACATCCCCACGGCGGAATATCAGTCCGTCCTGCAGAAGGCCGAGCAAAGTCCTGTTCGTGTGGCCTATGAGCGCCGCAATCGCGACCTCGACCCGCAACTGGTGTGGCGAGGCAAAGACGAGAAGGATTGGTCGGATTTGGTTGTCCACGCCCCTCCGCTCTACATCCAGGAGAAGGTCCAGCCCAAGGCGCTGATCGACGACTTGCTGCGCGAGGCGCGCGAGCGCGACCACGAGGCCGGAGAGACGACCGCAGATCTCTTTGCCGACTTCAATGGCATACCGAAGGGTGTGGACAAGACGGAGTTCTACCAGCATGAGCAGAACTGGTCGAACCGCATGATCCTCGGTGATTCACTGCAGGTGATGGCGAGTCTGGCCGAGCGCGAAGGTTTGCGCGGAAAAGTGCAGTGCATCTATTTCGATCCACCCTACGGCATTAACTTCAAGAGCAACTTCCAGTGGTCTACAACTAGCCGCGATATGAAAGAAGGTAACATCGCTCACATCACCCGTGAGCCGGAGCAGGTCAAAGCATTTCGCGACACATGGCGCGACGGCATTCACAGTTATCTCACCTACCTTCGCGACCGCCTCACAGTTGCCCGCGATCTTCTTGCTGAGTCCGGCTACATCTTTGTCCAGATCGGCGACGAGAATGTACACCGCGTGCGATCAGTTCTGGATGAGGTATTCGGCGAGTCCAACTTTGTCAGGTTGATCTCAGTTCAGACGACAACTGGCTTCGAAGCCACGTCCCTCGGAAACATGTCAGATTTTGTTATCTGGTACGCCAAGCGCAAAGACGCTCGGCGGCCGAACCCACCCTTCTACCCAAAACAGTTTGAGCTTGGAGAAGGCAACGCCAAGTGGCTGATGTTTGATGACTGGACGTATCGTGGCGTTTCAGCTCGCGAGAGACGAGGTGAGGTCGCGGTGCACGCCGGAGCACGACCTTACAAGCCAGACAACATTTTGTCTCAGGGCCGAGCCAAGGAGCCTCAGCCCTTTCGCTTCCGTGGCAAGCTGTACGACAGTTGGGAAAAGAACTCGCACTGGAAGGCCAACTATCCGGCTGGCATGGAGCGTCTCGCTAGGGCCAATCGGATTCACGTCGCAGAAAATTCCATTCAATATGTCCGTTTCCACACGGATTTTGATGCTGCCGTCCACGGCAATATTTGGACTGACACTGGTTCCGGAAACTTCACCGACGAAAAATTGTATGTCGTCCAAACAAACACGAAGGTGGTCGAGAGGTGCATTCTCATGGCCACAACTCCGGGTGACCTAGTCCTTGACCCGACCTGCGGATCTGGAACAACAGCATATGTCGCAGAGCTATGGGGCCGACGCTGGATCACCATTGACACCTCGCGCGTGGCACTTGCACTCGCCCGCGCACGCATTATGGGTGCGCGTTATCCGTTTTACCTGCTGGCCGATTCCCGCGAGGGACAGCTCAAAGAAGCCGAAATCGCCCGCACCGCGCCAAGTTCTCAGCCCGTACACGGAAACATTCGCCATGGCTTTGTTTGCGAGAGACTCCCTCACATAGAACTTGGACAAATCGCCAACAACGCCGAGATTGATGTGATCTGGGAAAAATGGCTGGAGAAAATGGAGCAATTGCGCAAGTCTCTAAACTCCGCTCTGGGTAAGACATGGGAGGAGTGGGAGATCCCCCACGAGGCTGATTCCAAGTGGGCGGAGGTAGCAAAGAAGCTGCACGCCGAATGGTGGCAGGCACGCATCGCCCGCCAGAAAGAGATCGACGTCTCGATCGCCGCCAAAGCCGAGATTCAACCTCTTTATGACAGGCCCTACCCGGATCCGAAGAAGGTCCGTGTGGCTGGGCCATTCACAGTAGAAAGCCTCAGCCCCCACCGCGTTCTTGGGGTGGATGAGAACGACGAATTGATCGACCCCTTGAAGGAAGGCAGCGCCGAATACGCCGCCCAACAGTCGTTCACCCAGATGATCCTGGAGAACCTCAAGACCGCCGGCGTACAGCAGGCGCACAAAGAGGACCGGATCTCTTTCACTGCTCTCACTCCATGGCCCGGCGATCTGATCTGCGCCGAAGGTCGGTACATTGAGGGCGACGCGGAATCGGGAACTGAAAAACGGGCTGCGATTTTCATTGGCCCAGAATTCGGCACCGTCACCCGCCCTGACCTAGTGGAGGCTGCGCGCGAAGCAGGAGATGCTGACTTTGATGTGTTGATTGCCTGCGCTTTCAACTATGAAGGCCAAGCAACGGAGTTCAGGAACCTCGGTCGCATTTCCGTGTTGAAGGCGCGCATGAATGCTGACCTGCACATGTCCGACGATCTAAAGAACACTGGCAAGGGGAACCTCTTTGTCATTTTTGGTGAGCCGGACATTAGTCTACTCAACGAGGACGATGGCAAACTGCGGGTCAGAATCAACGGCGTAGACGTCTTCCACCCCAACACTGGCGAAGTGCGCAGCGACGGCGCGGATGGCATAGCGTGTTGGTTCATCGACACCGACTACAACGAGGAAAGTTTCTTCGTTCGTCATGCCTATTTCCTCGGAGCAAACGACCCCTACAGCGCGCTCAAGACCACCCTCAAAGCCGAAATCAACGAAGAAGCGTGGAGCACCTTACACAGCGATACCTCACGCGCTTTCCCGAAACCAACATCAGGACGCATTGCCGTGAAAGTCATCAATCACCTCGGGGACGAGGTGATGAAGGTATTCAAGCCGTAGTGACGCAGGAAGCATTCTGAGAGCAGCAGATATGGACTTCCGAATCGCAGACACGTTTACGGACAGCCTCGCAAAGCTCATGGGGGAGGAGCAGAAGGCCGTGAAGACAACGGCGTTCGACCTCCAATTGAATCCCGCCCATCCGAGTCTGCAATTTCACAAACTCGAAAAGGCGAAGGACAAGCGGTTCGCATCAGTCAGAGTGAGCAGCGATGTTCGTCTGATCGTGCACAGAACCGAAGGTAGTCTACTGCTTTGCTACGTGGGGCATCACGATGACGCCTATAACTGGGCGGAGCGGAGGAAACTAGAAACCCACCCCAAAACCGGCGCCGCGCAGTTCGTCGAGATACGCGAGCGGGTACAGGAAATCGCTGTCCCGGTCTATGTTGAGGTTGCTCGGCCTAAGCCAGCCAAGCCTCCGCTCTTCGCGCATTTAAACGATGAGGTGTTGCTGAGTTATGGCGTTCCGGTGGAGTGGCTCTCCGATGTGCGCCAAGCCAACGAAGACACCATCCTGACGTTGTCGGACCACCTGCCGAGCGAAGCAGGGGAAGCATTGCTCGAACTGGCAACTGGCGGCAAACCACAAATCCCACAACCGGTTCCTGCAGGGGCTAATCCGTTCGCACACCCCGATGCGCTTCGCCGGTTCAGGGTGATGAACGATATTGAGGAGCTTGAACGCGCGCTCACGTATCCTTGGGAAAAATGGACGATTTTCCTGCACCCATCTCAACGGGAATGGGTAGAGCGTGACTACAGCGGCCCAGCACGCGTTTCCGGCTCGGCCGGCACGGGCAAGACCATTGTTGCGTTACACAGGGCTGTCTTTCTCGTGCGCGCCAACCCTGATAGCAGGGTGTTGCTGACGACGTTCGGCGACACCCTCGCGGATGCCCTGCGAACCAAATTAAGGCGATTGATCAGCAACGAACCTCGTCTGGGAGAACGTCTGGAAGTCTACGCGATGAACGCCATCGGGGAGCGGCTATATCAACAAGAGTTCGGTCATCCTAAGATTGCATCTGCCGAGGTTATCCGACGGTTCATGACTGAGGCGGCAGCATCCGTAGCCGATCTGAAATTCAGCCTAGGGTTTCTGCTCACGGAGTGGGACGAAATAGTCGATGCTTGGCAATTACTTAGTTGGGAATCGTATCGAGACGTAACGCGGCTGGGGCGAAAGACGCGCCTGCAAGAGTCTCAGCGCGCGAAGTTGTGGTCAGTGCTTGAGGCCGTGCGCGCTGGACTGAGTGCCGAGGGCTTTATCACTCGCGCAGAAATGTTCACTCGCCTGGCCGGCAAAGTTGGGAAGCGCAAACACCCGCTCTTCGACTTTGTCGTAGTTGATGAAGCACAGGATGTCAGCGTTGCACAACTGCGATTCCTGGCTGCGCTCGGGGGACAACGACCGAACGGCCTGTTTTTCGCGGGAGATCTCGGCCAACGCATTTTTCAGCAGCCCTTCTCCTGGAAATCGCTGGGTGCGGATATCCGGGGCCGGGCTCGCACCTTGCACATCAACTACCGCACTTCGCATCAGATCAGAATGCAGGCTGACCGGCTGCTGGGACCGGAGGTAGCGGACGTTGACGGCAATACGGAGGACAGGCGCGGCACAGTTTCCGTGTTTAATGGACCCGCTCCGTCAGTTCGGACCTTCGAAAGTCGGGACGAAGAGAATGACGCGGTTGCTGCATGGCTGGCAGACCACAGCCGGGAAGGGGTGATGCCCCATGAATTCGGCGTATTCGTCCGCTCTGACGCGGAGCTGGACCGTGCCCGTGCTGCCGTCGCCAAGACCGGCTTGCCCTTCAAAATGCTCGACGAGCATGTTGAAACCACGAGTGGTCAGATTTCGATTGGCACTATGCATTTGGCAAAGGGGTTGGAATTTCGTGCTGTGGCAGTAATGGCCTGCGACGACGAAATCATTCCGTTGCAGTCGCGCATCGAGACTGTAGCGGACGACACTGATCTCGAAGAGATTTACAATACGGAACGCCACTTGCTATACGTCGCCTGCACGCGTGCGCGCGATCACTTGCTTGTCACGAGTGTTGAGCCAGCGTCTGAATTTCTCGACGATCTGCAGATTTCGGTATCCTGAGCGAGGGTTAGCCCCTAAGGCGGAGATTGCACGTACAATGATGATTAAGTTTCAGTAAAAGCGATGGACTTTCCGCTAGATCTGAATGGAACCCGTCAGATTGCGAACCTTGTTTTCGCCGGGAAAGGTGATTTTGGCTTTATCGACGCCTGGCGCGAAAAACTTGGTGATGACCAGAATCCGGTCAGGAGAGATGCGGCGGATTTCGCGCAGCTTGTATTGGATCGATTCTCCACCTCAGTGGCACAGCCTTACGCAAAAAGTATCGGCGACATTGGCGATCACATCGCCAATAATCCAAGATGTGAAGTGGGATGCTGCGTGCTTCTGACGTGCGATTGGTTTCCGGACTCGAATGTACTTGGGGTTTGCCATTTTCGACGGACCTGGAGCAACAATATAGTTTTGGATTACCTTACGGTACATCCCTTCATAACCAGGCCGCCAGATCAATATCCCCATATCGTTCATGGGGTTGGCACGGTCTTGCTTTACTTTTTGAGTGACGTAGCCAAAAAGTACGGGTGCAACTCCATTTGGGGAGAGGCAACAGCAATTTCATCCGGGTTCTACAAGAAGGTGTTCTCGTTGGACTCTGTTGACGACATGATCTACGTTCCTCGCGACAAATTCGTCGAATTTGCCGACGAGGTCGAGAAAAAGTTGGCGGAAAAGAAATAGCGCTATGGCGATCAAAGACTTAACGCTCGATCAGCTTTACAATCTTGAAGTGGATCACCCTCCACTCACAGGAAACAAATCCGCTGTGTTCAATCCGCCGCGCAGACTCGCCTATCATTTCTTGGATTTACCCTACCATCTTCAGATGGAAATTGCGCAAATCCTCGACCTGCTCCAAGATGAGGACCGGGACCAGCTAGACGATGAGCTGTTCCGACGTTTTTTCCGTCGTGCAGCGGTAAGCGGGAAACTGTCGGACCTGTGGAGCGAAGTGGAGAAGAGACATCCCGAGGGTGAACCGGAGAAGAATCCATTCCAGGAAGGCAAATAGGGAAGGGGCCGCATATGCACAAGGACTTCGCTGAATGGTACAGATCCGCGGGTATCACCCCGGACGGCGAAATCTTGCCGAAGCGGTGGGCTGCAATTGAGGAGTACCAACCGGGGCGCGATGAAATCGTGTCGCTGGCCCAGCTTTTTTATCGTTTGGGCAAGCCAGGCGAGGAGTTCTTGAACAAATTCCGGATCAGCTTTCAAAACGTGGATCCTGCATTTCCAATGCGGGATAACGATCAAGAGCTTCTCGTTCTGGCGGGCGCTCAATTGGTCGCCACCATCGAAAGCGGACCGATGAACCGGGCTGATCTGGCGGCGCTGTCTCTTGTCACTGGTGCGGCACAAAACATGCGCGGAAGTCCTGCAGTTGCGGAAATTCCAGAGATTGCAGTCACGTATTTGAGTAAACGAGCGGTCGCCAGAGCGGCGAACGGTGACGGAAATTCCAATAGCGCAAATGAGGCCCTGTTTGATGGGCTTACGGAGTTGGGCGCTCCTTACGATGGATTGCCAAAAGAGTTTGAGCGACTCCAGCGCGAGCTCTCTGTTGTATCGGAAGAGAGCAACATGCTGTGGTGGCTTTTCTCAGAGCATAGCCGAGACGTGAACGAGCCATGGAAAAAGCAATCAGGCGTGCCAGCTGTTGCCTTGATGGTGGGCAAAGAGTTGGCGGACCTTACTCGTGTGATCCCCGGCCCCATTTCGGCGAGAGCGTTCCTCGACCGGGCAATTCGGTCTGTTAAATCTAAGCCGCCTGAGGCGGTGTTGGTTGTTGACGCCATAAACGGTGTTACCGCTGAATGGCGTCAGCGGTACGTGGCCGAAGGCTGTCCTACTTCTATTCAAGGCCTGATGCCGATCAGTCACGGCTTGAAAATTTCACTTGCCTCACCGGAGAATAACGCGTGGTTCTCGGCGTTCACACACGAAACTGGGATTCGCCCAGAATCGAAGCTTCCTCCGAATGTATTGGCCTATCAACTGTACGTCGAAGCGATATTTTCCCGTGCATGGAAGACCCTGAGGTAAAAATGAGTACTACACCTCCACAACCGGCTCCGCCGGGAGATCAGACGGTAGCGACTAAAGCTGAAACTCCAGCCGAAATCGCTCCTGTGCCGGCGGTTCCCGACCTTATCGATCTACCGACAGGTCAGGAACTGGATGAGGTCACTGCCATGAAGTTACAGGCCGCCAGGCCGGTGCGGCTGGTGGTTGTTGCAGGGCCGGTCGGATGCGGTAAAACCACGCTCTTGACGAGCTTGTACGAATTGTTTCAATGGAAGCCTGTGTCTGGACATTCTTTTGCTGGGTCCAACACGCTGCCGGCATTTGAGCGGCGTTGCTATCTTTCCCGCATAGCTTCTGAGCGCTCGGTGCCGGATACAGAACGAACCCCTTATGGCCAAGTTCGCTACCTGCATTTGCGCATCTCCAGAGAGATTGCTTCCCGCCAGGAACTCGATTTTCTGTTTACGGATGTTTCGGGAGAGTCCTTCGAGCGCGCTCGCGACTCGACGCTGGAGGCCCAACGACTAACATTTCTGCGCCAAGCAGACCACTTTCTACTCTTATTGGACTGCGAAAAACTGGTTCGCAAAGAAAAGCGTTGGGAGGTTGCGCATGATTCCATGACCCTATTGCGCTCTTGCTTGGATAGCGGAATGCTGGCTGACAATTGCTTAGTAAACGTTCTTTGGACGAAATTGGACTACCTTGAACGGGCTGAGTCAGCAGAACACGCCCAGTTCCTGACAAAATTGAAAAGCGAGATAGAGGCCGAGTTCGGTTCGCGAGTTGGTCGATTGACGTTCAACGAGATCGCAGCAAGGCCAACACGAGGTACAACTCTGAAATTCGGGCACGGATTGCCAGAATTGTTGAAATATTGGTTCACCGCTAGTCCCCATGAACGTCAAGTGAACCTTCTTCCTCCAACGACGTTGGGCTCTCGCGAAAGCGAACTGTTCGCTTCGCGCCATTTTCCAACTGCCAAAAAATCACAATGACTTCGCTGGCATCAAAGCATATCGTCATGATCGGATTGCCCGCCACAGGCAAGACCAGTTTCCTTGCAGCGCTCTGGTATTTAGTTCAACACTCACAAGTCGAGAGCGGCCTACGCCTCGACAAGCTGGATGGCGACAGCAAATACCTCAATCAAATCGCCAAGGCGTGGGCCGGATACGAACCGGTTCCGCATACTCGCCTGGATTCTGAAACAGTCGTGTCCATGTCTCTGAAGAACACCCAAACTGGTCAAACTCTGACTTTGTCGTTTCCGGATCTCTCTGGAGAGTCTTTCACGCTGCAGTGGACGATGCGACAATTCACACAAGGGTATGACAGTTTTTTGCAGCAAGCGTCCGGAGGAATGCTGTTTATCAGCCCGCTAAAATATAAGAAACCGATACGGATCGACATGGCGAATCCGTTGGTGGAGGAAATAGGCGGTGACTCCGAAACACAGGCAGACGCCCAGGACATTTCATCCGCTCATAGGCCATGGAACCCGGAGGACGCGCCGACACAGGTACAACTTGTCGAGTTGCTGCAATTCGTTTCCGGGCGGGACTATTTCAGGCCTCCGTTTAGGTTGGCTGTCATTGTTTCAGCATGGGATCAGCTACGCCAGCTAAATAGATCTCCCTTGGATTGGGTAGCTCACGAATTTCCGCTATTACATCAGTTCTTACAGAGTAACCAACATCTCTTTGACAGCGCAGTTTATGGAATAAGCGCTCAGGGGGGCGATTATGGTCAACGTGATGCCATCTTGGATAAGACCCCGTCCGAACGGATCGAAGTAGTTGGTGCAAATATCCGCAATCCTCATGACTTGACCGAGCCGCTCCAATGGCTAATGCGTTGAACCACCCATCTCCGTCTATGCAAGGAAGGGCACTACATCAGCTTCTTCACGGCTACGCTGAAGGTCATCGCCTTCTCGAAAGCTCGTTTCGAGTGCAAGACGACCTTACGCGCTTGATGTTGCGACTGAGCGACCTCTCCGGCAGTAGCATCGTTTCAGGCTTTGAGGACTACATAACCGGGTATCCGCTCCCATCTATCAACGCATATGCCCTGGCCAAAACATGGTATGCGCCAGAGATGCCGCGTCCGGGCTGTGTGTGGACCCATACCATTGTGGTTCCGGCGCAAGTCATGGGGGAAATCCCCTCTTTGACGATCCTCACAGATCTTTTCAGGCGGCCCACAGAGGAAGGTTTTCGCGGACAATACGATAAGGATCTGTCGCTGGATAAAGTAGCGCCGCACAAAGTGTCCGTCTTCGTTTCACGGTCCGACCAAACGCGAGAGACGTTCCCTCAGCTCGTTTCATCTTATTATGGTTCTGCCGACAGACCCGTTCTACTTGCCGCTAAAAGTTCACGCGAATTTGAAGAAATCGTATTTGCGCTCTGGTCGCAGCAATGGCCTACGTTGCGACTGCGTTTCACTTTTTGCACGGGTTCGCTGGCTGCACGCAATTTTGCGGGGCTGCCTTTCGATCTTCAATGTGTGCCCACGTCTATCGCAAGACAGGTGCTGCTTGAAACCTCTGCGGGATCTTTAGCAGAACCCATCCTGCTTCCTGCCATTCGAACGCCTTACCCAGGCTGGATTCCCTCGGTAGTAAAAGACGCCTTGATCCCACATGGCGGGAAGATACGAGAGTTCCTGTGGGCTGCGGGAGGGCGCGGCAATACGCGTGCAGACTTTGCGCCATTCATGAGGGTCTTCGACGCCCTGAGCGAATTGTCACCCTTGAGCAATATTATCGCTTTGGTTGCAGAATTATTTCCAGAACCAAGCCTCGGATTGTCTTTGAAAAAGCTATTGTTTGGTAAGCCAGCAGTTCACCGCTGGCTTGCTGCCTATGAAGAACAGGACATCTTGATTGCTATCGCTACCACGAGCAATTATCAAATGTTTGACGCAGAAGACCTATCGATCAAGGAGCGCACTGCAAGTATCTGCCGGGAAAAGCCTGATTCAGCGCGGTGGCTCGTGCGGGAGTTATTCCGATCTTCATTAAATCCTTTGGGCGAGGAGATTTTGGCAAGCTTGATTGCGGCCATGGAGCCGGAAATGGCTGGCGAGATAACAAGCAAATACCCCCAATTTCTGCCTGGTCTTTTCCGAGCTAAACCCAGCCTAGCCTCTTCTTCTCAACTCTGGCGCGTGGGTGGTGATCGCAAGCGTGAACTTTTCGAATCAGTTGCTTCTCACGACGACCTGGAGTCAGCGCTCGTAGCTGAAATTGTTACCGCACTATTAGAAAGCGCGTCCGACCAATTTATCAAACGCGCACTGGATCGCTGGGGCAAACCTGCTGTCTTTCAGACACTTGATTGGATCGAGGCGCATAAAGGCGCGATGTCGGAACCATGCCGTGAGGCGCTCACGTTTTATTTATCTTTCGTGATGGAGTGGGTAGAATCCGGTACCCCGAGAGCCATCGAATCTCTCGTTGCAGCAGCACATGTAGTCGCTCCTTATTCTTCCAGGGTATTGCAGCACGATTCACTGGTATGGCTGAACGCTTTCCGTTCTCTTCGAAATAGTCACAAAGAAGCCGATAAGAACTATGTCGGGGCGTTTCTCCTTGCTTTAGCGTTTCGCAACGCACGGCCTGCTCCTCTTGATCTCGTTGCAGAGTCTTTTGAACCTATCCATGAAGCCGCGAGAATCGAAAGTTTGAGTGACGACGCTTGGATTATTCTTGAACCTCTTGTTCCTGAGCTGTCCTGGCTTTCAAATTGGGATAAATGCGAACGTCTGAGGCGCGGCTTAATTTCAGCCTTTCTGCGCAATAGCTGGCCCGCGTCGGAACTGGAACGGCGAATTAAGGACCATGACTTGGTCCAGCAGCTACTCACAAGTGCAAGGAAGGTTGATGGAGGAGACGAATTCCTTCGACGTATTACACTTTCTCGTTGACTGGATCGCCGGTTAATGCGTGATAATCCGGTTTATCACGTAGAACACTTTCCCACGGATGAACGGATGAACCGGCTCCCTGCCGAACATCTCTTGCATCGACCGTCGCAAGACGCACCCACCTCCGAAAGCAGAATCGTTTTGCAAGTCCCGTAGTAAAATGGCCTAGACGAATCAGGTGCATTCATTTTCGCAATCCTAATCCGGTTTCCGGGAGGAAAAGGATGTCCGAGCTCAATCCAATTCCATCAGGTCCTGAGATGCAGTTGCATTGGCTATCGAATAGACCAGCGGCACTCCCGGAACTGCCGAAGGCTTGGAGTGCGTCGGTACTCGCAACGCCTTTTGGAGATTCCATCGCGCCGCACAAGACCTATTCTCAGCTTGCCGTGGCAAGAGTTGAATCGGCGACCGTTGGTGACGAGAGTTGGATGCGTGTGAGGCTCTACCTCACTCAAGACCGACGGTTCTTCGATTTCCTCTTCATTTCTGTCGATAATCCGGACCACTTTTTCGAATCGAAGTGGTATTGGGTTGACTCTTCCGTCAATGGACGGGTTAGGAAGATCTATGGGCCCTTTAGGACCTGCTTGCGAGTTCCCGGTCCTCAATTCCTCGCGGAAAATCACGCCATTTGGGGAAACAGGTATCCTCTCATGTGTACAGACAGGAAACCAGACGGAATTGACTGCGATCACTGGGTGGTACCCACGCCGGGCACGCAAGCAGATCACGGAAGTTGGTACTCATTGCGACGGGATACGGGGAATCTGTTTCGCGTCTCTACGATGGATTCGTCCAATCCAACGATGCTACCCTTCTTCGGTGCCTACTTTATGGCAAACCTTGAATCGTTTGAGAAGGGCGTCAGCAAGGAATCCAAAAAGCTGCTTGAATCCGTCAAGGCGGGCGCCGCCGTCAAACGGCCTGAGTACTGGAATCCTATGGTGACGCAACAGGACGTTCATCGGGCGTTTGCGTTTCCGATCGCTTTTGCTAAGTGCACGAGCAAAGATATTGACAAGATTTTGCCCGGGTTTACTGCCGCCCCGCCCGGAACTCCTTTGCCCACATGGACTGACAAAACGTTTATCGAAGGATGGACTCTCGGACTTGATCTGATTCCATACTATACGAGGATTTGTTACCACTTTACCGGCGATAAGCGGAGCAGGCAACAATCGATATTCATCGGACTCGGAGTAAACCCGGGCTCCGGGAGTTACTTCAAGCGGAGTGATACCTGCCTCAACACAAGTCAAGCTGATAATCCGTATTTCGAGTGGGATGACGCATTGGGATGGAACCTGACGTATTGTCTCCCGTCTGAAACCGGGATCGGAGTGCCAGTCCCGGACTGGGTTTCCCAAGGTCACGGAGTGGTGATGGGCCAAATCAGGGGAAACGCGAACTTTGGACTTGAGCCGGATGAGGCTCTTAACCTTATCGCGGCCGAAATGCCGGCCGCAGGAGGCGAATTAGCAATCTTTTGGGTTTGGTTCCTGGGCAACGGAGTGGGGATGTTGTTCTCCGAGGCTAAATACATTCATCCGTTATCGCACACTCTCCAACTTGTCGACTATAATCTCTTCCTCAGAGATGCACCTATCACTGGCAGCGACTTTTCAAACGATTGCCACTGTGTGCAATCGGCACCATCCGCTCCTGTCGTGAATGTGCGGGCTCATTTGACACATCGCAGAAAGCATTCAGCGTAGGCAAAGCCTTCGCGATCGCCGGCTCCATAACGCTTTTGATTTGTATTGGACTGTCTCCTTCGTGAAAGTCAGCCAATACGTAGGCTGATTCGGAAGGCGCCAGTATTTTGTTCTCGGCATCACCGCGGAATTTGGCTGGCGAGTTTGGTGTATTCCGATCTGGCTTGCTTGAGTACCGGGATGTCGGCGTCTGCGTCTTTCCATAAAGTAAGAAAGTCCTTGTATGCGGAAAGAGCACGAGCGCGTGCGACACCGGCATCTCCATCTTGTGAAGTACTCGCTTGCAGCGCACTTGCACGCGCAAGACCTAGATGGGCTAGCGCACCTGTCCAGCAGTTCCAAACCACTCCGCCGTGGTCGAGTGTCTTCTGGAATTCGCCAGCGGCAACTTTGCCCTGCCCGGCGGCCAGGTATGCCTCACCACGAATGTAGTTGGAATATAAGCAGGATACGTTTGTGTTGAACGGGATCAGTCCCAGCTCAAGAGGAATCGATACTTGCAAGTCTTCGATTGCAGAATCGGACTTGTTTCGATTGAGAGCCACTTGTGCCCGGATCGCAGGTATCCATAGGGACTGCACTTGCGTATCCAGGTGAAAGCGCTTATTCAGATCGCTGGCGAGAGATTCTGCCTTGACGTTATCGCCCGCGATGGCGTAAGCAAGCGCCGCCTCCACTCTCGCGCCTAGACTGGTGGGATCCAACTTCAGGCCGCTTGCTGCCAACAATATCGCTTCCTCGGGATTACCGAATGCAGCTTCCCGCAGGGCGGCGTCTTCCTGCGACACCGCTCCAGTTTCTTTGAGGTCGGCGTGAATAGAGGAGTCGACAGCCCTCTGGGTTAGTTGCCGAGCGTTCCGGAGATGGCCCGCGTAGGCTTCCGAGTCCGAAGCAAGTGAGAACCCACAGTTCTCATATTGGGGCCGATCTTTCATCCAACGCTCCTCTGCCATCATGGTGGAAGCATCCGCGTTGAGGAATGCCAAGCCATAGAGCGCGCTGTGAAGCAGGAAAGCATCTATATTTCGTGAATGGGCCTGCTGAATGGTCTTACGGCCTTCGTCGAACTGCTGCACGCCGATCAGTGCGGTTGCAAGAAGTCCGTAAGTATCCGCGTTATCGGGGTTAACCTGGATGCTCTGGCGAAACTCCTTGATCGCAATCTCGTACCTCCCAAGGAGGGTGTACACATAGCCTAGGCCGTCATAGGCTTGAGAGAGGTGTGGGTAGCTCGCCACCTGCTCCTTTCGTGTGTTGAGCGCGTCGTCCAGTTCCCCAAGCACATTCTCGTAATAAGTAGCAGCGATCTCGAGCTTTTCACGTTCGCTGGAATGATTTCGCAGATCGAAGGCTTTTTTGAAGTTGGCCCGGCCTCTTTCCGTTTCACCCAGGGTAAAGTACAACCGGCCCAGGTCATGATGGGCCATGGCAAAGTTCGGATCAAGTTCAACGGCCTCTTGAAAATACCGCAGGGCAACACCCGTATCGTGCAGGTATGCTGTTCGGCCAAGGCTCAAGGCTTTCAGAGCTTCGAGCGAAGGGGTGGTGGCATAGGCCAACGAAACATCGTATTTCTGCACCGATGCCAAGGATTCACCCAGTTTGCCGCGGAGGCCGTTGGCCGCGTTTCCCAGCGCATCCAAGACCTTTTCTTTCCCATTTGCAGACACTTGTTCCTGTGCCAGCATGTCGCCGCTCTGGCAGTTCACCGCTTTCAATCCCAATATATATTGGCTGCCCAACGGTGCGATTGAACCCGAGATATAGGCCTTGGCGCCTGCGCGCTCGCAGACCTCGCGCGCCAATTCGGGAGTTATTTGAGTATTCGGCGGGCGATCCATCAACTTGATGGTCTCCGAGACCCTGCTCTCGGACATGACATTCAAGAAGGGCGATTGATTTAGTGAGACCAGCAACGCGGTTTTCAATGCGTCGTCGAATACAATCTCACTCGTGCTATTGGCAAAATCGGCGAGCACTACTGTGTCCCTGTCGCTTAAGCTCCTGCCCTGGTGCCGGTGATAATAAGATCGTCCCGCTGTGAATCCAGCAAGTAAGACCGCGGCAAAAACAGGTATAGCCCAGTGCCTTCGCTTCTGGGTGAGCCATGCTTGCGGCCAGTTCTTCATGGTGCTCGATGTGGCCTTACTATGCTTGACGAGCGCTTCGCGCACCTCCTCTGCTGATTGCAACCGTTCCTCCGGCGCTTTTCTCAAACAGCCCAGGATCGCCTCTTGCCAGCGGGGGTCAAGGTCCGAGATGATTTCGCCCGGGGGTTTTGGCTCTTCATTCAGGTGCTTGAGGGCAACGATTATTTTCGAGTCGCCTTTGAATGGGAGCTCGCCCGTGACCATCTCGTACATCACTACGCCAAGGGCGTAGATGTCAGTCGCGGGAGTAAGCTCCTCGCCTCTGATCTGCTCCGGCGCCATGTAGCTTACGGTGCCAACCATCCCCGCGTGGGTTATGGAAACGTCATCGTGAACCTGACGCGCCAGCCCGAAGTCGGTCACCACGGCGCAAACGCGGCTAGCGCCATTGACTAGCATTACATTGCCACTCTTGAAGTCGCGATGGATGACCTCCGCCTGGTGCGCAGCTGAAAGTGCGGCGGTCATATCCTCAATCAGCGGCAAGGCCTCACCTGTCGGGATGGGCCCGCGCTTAATGCGCGAGGCCAGCGTTTCCCCGCCCAAGAACTGCATCGTCAGGAACAAGAAGTCTGCGCCGTCCTCCGTGCGTCCCGTGCCTAGATCGTAAATCCGGCAGACGTTGGGGTGGGTGACCTTCTTGCCCAGCAGAATCTCGCGCTTGAAGCGCTCGATGGCTCGCGGATCCGAAACGATGTCGGGGCGAATGGTCTTGAGCGCGACCCGGTCGCCCAATGCCAGATCTTCGGCCTCATAGACCGTGCCCATTCCGCCTTCGGCTATGTAACGAATGATGCGAAAACGGCGGGCAACAAGTTGAGGAACCGGGAAGCTGGAAATGGTGGGCGAGGAGTCGAGTGGGCCTGATTTGTCATCAGCCTGGAGCAAAGACATGACCTGCCGCAATAGTTCCTGGTCCTCACCGCAGCGCTCTTTCAGGAAGGCAAGCCGGCTCTCCCCGCTGACCTCACGCGCTGCAGCGAACAGTTCCCCGATCCGCTCCCAAAGCAGTTGGTCCACTTACTTCCCCTGAGAGATTTCGCGGTGCAGCCAGGCTCGCGCCAGGCTCCAATCCTGTTTCACGGTTCTAAGCGACACACCTTGGATCTTTGCGATCTCAATCATCTCGATACCGGCAAAGAAGCGCAGCTCCACAACCTGCGCCTGCCGGGGCGAGACGTTCTCAAGCCGCTTGAGAGCTTCATCGAGGTTAATTATGTCGTTGGATTTTTGCGGCGAGGGAACGAGAGCCTCGTTGAGTTCGACCTTTGCTCCGCCTCCGCCGTGCTTTTGTGCCAGTTTTTTGCGCGCGCGGTCCACCAGAATGCGGCGCATCGATGTGGCAGCGATGGCAAAGAAGTGGGACCGGCCTTGCCAATCGATCTGCTCCTGCCCAACCAGCCGAAGGTACGCCTCGTGCACTAACTCTGTGGCCTGGATGGTCTGCCCCGACTTCTCCTCCCGGATGTAATGAGCGGCCAGGCGACGCAACTCCTTGTAGACCATTGGCAGCAGACGCGAAGCCGCAGCCGCATCTCCATTGCGGAGGTCTTCGAGCAGTGCGCTGACCTGACTCGTTTCGTTGGCCATAGGGTTCAGACGAACAATTTTGTCAGATTCGCTGCACTTTTCAAGCGGAATTTCCGCCTTACGGGATGCAGGCGGACAAAAAATGTTCGTCCTGACTGCAAAAGCAAGGAGAAAAACCATGAGACGATTGGTCTGTACTTTCGTTCTGACCTTAACCGCGGTGGCGACGGCCAACTTCGCAGTGGCCGCCTCCAACTTCACCGACGGCAAGTCCAGTGCCGCCATCGTGACCCAGCCTGCTGGCGACATCTCGGTGGTTGACAGCTATTCGATAGCGCGGCCGCTTAACCCCAGGCTGGAGTTCGCGCAGTGGTATCCGCCAACGTCCTGGATCTGCCAAACGCCTACGTTCTGGTGTCGGATGGTAGCGCCTGACGTTGTGGGGGACAACTGCTTCTGCGCAACTGCTTATGGACCCGTCGCCGGCTATGTGCGATGACATCGGTCAATAGCTCCGTGCCGAGTTCGGTTCGCGGCACGGAGCTAACTTCGTCATCGTTGCTTCCTCCGCGATGAGATGCTTCCCTGCAAAAGGGGTAGAAACGATCATAAGGTGGGCGCGCAGAGCGCTGACAAGGTCGTCTAACAAGACACTCTCGGCGCCGGGCTCAACATGTCCGGCAAGGATGCCTACGGATCATCTTTGATGGGATGGGCCCATTTCATCAGGTCACCACTTCAGTGGGCTTGACAAGTGCGGTCGATTGACGGAGACTCAGCGCAGAGTTTTCGCTCCCAACTCATCTAACCGCAATATTTTCAGGGGTTTTCTCCCAGCGGCGGAGCTTTGACCAGAATTTCAAATTGGCTTTAATCATCTCTTCACCCCTTCGAGGGAGGTACCATGTCCAATTCCCCAAATGATCGTGAGACCAACCAAGAGTCTCGACCCGTCCGAAAATTGCCGGCCAAAGAGGCGCCACAGCATCTGGGGAGCCGTCAAGAAAGTCACCGTAAAATCAGCAGCGAGAGTGTCTTTAATACGTGACGTGACGTGACGTGACGTGACGTGACGTGACGTGACGTGACGTGACCCAAGATCTTTCACGGGTCGCGTAACCACACTGGCGACAGTGTACGCCCGCATTCGAGACTCTCGATCAACGAAAGCGCGGTACCTGCAATCGCTAACCATTACTGATTCGCCCGAGCCTCTACGAAGTTGCTTGCGCTGGAGCACACAGGTGGAAGATTTCCTCGAATGGTGGTCTTCGCTTCCTGTTCGTGTGTTGAACTGTAGACGATTTTGTGATGGTCGCGCCTCTAAAGTTCACCAAATTTTGCTAGCTTTCAACAAGGCGACGCCATGTTACACATCACAAATAACTTCCAATCGCTCAATTTCACCAGATTCACCAAGGACTAGAATCTGGTTCGGGACCAGGGGCCGGAGGTTCAACTCCTCTCTCACCGACCGATCATTTCAAGCAAATGCGGCCGTCCTCGAAACGACATGAAAGTCGCTGAAGACGTTCTTGCGGCCGTCAATTCCTTACAGTCTCCTAACGGTGATTTTCCCGGTACGACCAAAATTTTGTAAAAGGTTCTGTTGAGCTGGAGGCCCTCTCGTAATCGGTGTCTATCATTCGCTCCGCCTGCGAGCAGAGCAGAAAGACTCCGAGGATCGTGCATGATAATGTATTTTATCGAGTTTAGAAGAACTTGAAGTTCGGCCTTGAGACCACCCGATTGCTTCTCGAATGCTTTCAAGACGTGAAGTTGCCACGCGATTTGTGCACAGATCTCGCACGCATTTCTCTCATTCTGGCCGCATAACAAGAGGGTGCGACAAAGAGCCGGACTCAGTCACCCTCTCGGACTGATCCTTTTCCCGAATTGCACCACCAATGCACGGCTTGGATGTTCTCCGGATGGTCATCTCGCCAGGCTCCTCCCATTCCTTTCGGGTGTCTGTGGTCCGGTACGATGTCGCTGCAGTCGGCAAATTCATGGTGGCAAATGGCGCACTGCCCTGCCTGCTCGACGATTTTTCGGTTCAGCAGCTTCCGCATCTCTGATGGTGAACGACGCTCGCGATATCCCCTCGGGTGGTGCGGATCGTCGATGCGCTGAACACCAAGCTGAAATCTACGTCCTTTCCGCACCTGCTCGCGACCGCAGCAGAAGCGCGATCGATGGATCGGACAATATTCATTTCGGCGGAGTCTCATGGGTATGCTCCAGTGTGATTTGTATTGATCTGCGCTCCCGAGCCAGCAATGTGGCGCAGTTATGAGCCCCCTCGACGTACGGTCCTCCCCCTCCACAGCTTCACCAATAAGCGGAGACAGGGGGCGCTGCTCCAGGACCGTACGCCGATATTTCTGGTGGGTACTACGACGGACGGACGGATTGCAGAAAGCCCGCCAACTTGGCCGTCGCTTTGTATTGAGGAATTGGTTCCAGTTCCTTGAACGCGCTGGTGAACGCGTTCGAGAGGCTCCACATGGTTCGCGCCTGGAACTCCTCGTGCACAGGCTGAAAGTAAAGCTCGTGTACCCTCCGTGCCAGGTGCTTGGGAAATCCCGTTTCGTCCTCGATGAACGCCTGGTAGATCAGCAGTTTTGCCGATGCGGTTGACAACTGCAGCGCCTGCCATTCCTCCACTTGCTGCTTCAGAGGCCCGAAGTTTCTCTGCATCCGATCGACGCCGATGGCCAGGCTGTCTTCGAGAGAGAAGTTCTTCGAATGCTTCGCGAGAACGGGCGTGTATTCCCCGTGGAACGCAAGATTTTCACAAACGAAGATTCTGAGGCCAACGGTGACACTGAGCCGAAAGCTCTTGTCATGGCTGTTCCGCAAGCCTATCGCGAAACGGCATCCGTCGAAGCCGGAGCTCAAGTCCATCACGCCGAACATGCGCATCCCGTCGGCCGACACTGCGTATTCTTCCTGCACTACACCGATTTGGCGGAAGCCGAGGGCTTCAATCAGCTTTTCCACGACGGCGATGTGCGGAATGGGTTTGTGGGTTGCTGTGGCCGACGGCGTCGCCACTCGGGCAAGTTCATCCCGGGTCAGCTTAGTGCCATAGGAGCACAGTGTCATCGTTGGTGCGGGAGCGGGTACCGGGGGTGTTGAAAGGCCAGCTGGCTGCTCCTGCTCGATCAAGTTCGTCTCTTGCATCACATTTCCTCCAAATAAGAATCAGGAGAGCCAACAGACGACCAAGTCTGCCGCTCTCCCCGAGTGAGCTATCCCGCTTCCGGCGGCTCGGCGCCCGACACGAACAGACAGTCTTTGTCCGCGTAAAGGGCAACTATGTGGCGATGGTGTTCAGGCGGCGCGCACTAATCCGTTGGTGATCAAATCAATGAACCAGAGTTGGTCCACTTTGCGCAGATCAATGTCCGTGGGGTGTTCGAGGATGAAACGGCGGACGTCCTTCTCTTGGATGAGGTAGCTGTCTCCGTTCTGCTGCTCAGTTCTTGCGGTACCGCGAAGTTTGGCTTTCAAATGCCCGCTTTTGATCCAGCGTGTTACGGCATGAGGATCGATCCCCAGAGCTTGCGCAAGGCTACAGGCGGAATAGAAGCTCCCGTCATGCTTGAACCGCATGCGCTTCAGCTTAAGGTGAATTCCGGTTACGGTACGGGCGTAGCCGGCGGCCTTCAGCTTCAGCCGAATGCGTTCATCGCTCATCCACGCATAACGCGCCAATATCTCCAGCTCAGGCTCGCTCCAAGGCTGTTCTTTCGTTCGAGCAAGACCCAACTCACGCGCACGCTTCTTCAGTGCCCAATGCGGCATACCGACTTTTTTGGCTAAGAGCCGGATGCCCGGGCGCGTCTTCGCGCCTGGGGGATCGAGATAGATTTCTCGGACGAGTTGATCTATCTGGGCCGTGAAAACGTACTTGCGTCGGCCGCGGGCCCTGGCGCGGGACGCATCGCTGAGATCGCCGATTCAGGCGCTGAGAGGATTCGCCTGGGGCTCATCAGCGCTGGGGGACGGGCGGCGCGGACACTTGATCTTGCGTCCGCACGAGGGGCAGACGAGTGTATGCGCCGTCTGGATGCCGTAAGCCGCGACCTTTCGATACAAAGTGGTCTTGCCGATGCCGAGAATTCGGGCAGCTTGGAGCTTGTCCCCCCGGCATTTCGCCAGAGCCTTATTGATGGTGATCCTCTCCACTTCGGAGAGATCAAGCGGCTCTTCCGAAAGCGATTGTGTTAGATCATCCATTGCCCGGTGACAGGATTCATTGCCGAGCCGGTAGGCGCGTTCGGCCAGTTCGATGGGCACGATCATACCGCTCGCCAATGACTTGATCAGGGCGTGAATGCGCAGGTGATCCGTTTGCGGGAGTTGAGTAACTGCTGGTAATGACATGGGTGCTGGTCCTTTTCATTAAGCACTTAAGGGTCGGTTGAAGGCGTACGGCCTGATGCGGGCTGATTTGAGCATCGCTAACGAGGTGACAGAACGGTTCAGACAGAGTGAGGTACTTACTTCGCAAGCGCCGGGTTCGCGGAGTAGTTGTCAGAACAGCGACAATTGGCCGGGTGCTATAGGTTTGCGCGGATGGCGTTGCACAGTGGCGGCTTCCAAGAGGGCAGCACCGGGGATCCCCTCGATCATCAGGGGTAGGGTTGCACTGATCTCGGCTTCCGCTTGCTCAATCGAGGCGTCCTCCGGTCCTTCCTCTGCCGGTAACGGCATCGACGGCCGCAGCTGCTGGACGCTTTTCCAGACACTATCGGCTGATTCTCCGATCCCCTTGTTCTCAACCAACTCACGCGCCATCGCTGTGAGCATGTCGTCATCGCCGTCGATTGCCTGGAGACCTTCAGAAGTGAACTTCCCTTCCATCGCTAATGCCACCAGGAGCTTCTTGCCCATCAAGCGAAGACAGACTTCCTGCATCGTGCCCTTGTAGGCGAAGAATTTCACTTCCACTGGACGTCTCTGACCGATGCGCCACGAGCGACGGCTCGCCTGGCGCAACGTGTGTAGGGAATAGCCAGTCTCATGAAATAGGATGGTGGAAAAGTCCAGCAGATCCAGCCCGGTCTCGACGATCTTGGGATGGCAGATTGCGACATCAATTCCACGGCGCAGTTGCTCGCGGTACCAGGCTTCCCGCCTGTGAGTGGGAACGCTGGCGCGCAGGATCGCCGCCCGTATTCCTTCGGCACGAAATAGCTGTTCCAGCCTTTCGACAACGTCGTGCTTGTTGGTGTAGACCGCAAAGACTTGGCACTTGCGGCCACGTGCAAGCTGGGCTTTCACTTCTTCGATCAGCGCTCGCTCTTTCGCGTAGGTCTGGTGCCGGGCTAGATCCACGGTCTCGGCGATCACAAAGCTCACGCGGCACTTGGTTTCCGGGTCGAATTCAGAGCCGTACAGAGTGCCAAAGCCGTATGGATGGTCCGGCCATGCCAGCAGAGCATTAAGCATGGTGCTGGCCACGCTGCTGTTTCCCCGATGCTCCTTCAGGCAGGCTGTGATTTCCTCTTCGAGCTCCTCATAAGCACTCTTCATCGGCTCTTCCATCGCCACCGGCACGACTTCCTCCCGGTAGCTTGGCAATCCGTCTGAGATGTCTTCCAGGCCAATGAACGCGCAGTGGTCCATCAGATACTTGCCGAACAGCAGCGGCGAGGCGCCGGGTTTACGCTTGATCGTGACCGTTTTCTTGGTTTTCCTGGAGCAGGCATTGTCCTCGACCGTGATGCGCTCGATGGTCTCGATCACGCCGAAGTCGCGGGTGAACCTTTCCCGCCCAGCGGAGCCCCACTCGTAGCCGTCCGCAGTCATGCGCTTGGCATCGGTGCGGAACAGCGTGTTGAACAGGTCGTCCGCATAGCCGGAAAGCAGGGTCCCCGTCAGTCCCAAGAAGCGCCGTGCCGTTTTGTTGAGCACCCCAAGAGCGTTGCCTTGGGCGGTGTCCCCAGCCAGTTGATGGATTTCGTCCGCAATGGCGTAGTCCCACCATTCCGGCATGTAGCGCCCCATGTATTCCGCCGGCGCCACGCGCGCAATCTTGCTGTTGTCCGCCTGCCAGAGCGCGGTGAATTTAGTCTTCCCCTCTTTCGAGCCCTCCACGATCTCGTGCAGGCGCTTCTTATCGAAGTCGAGCGCGCTCAGCCGCACTCCATCTGTCTCCACAGGACAACCGGTGTCCGGGTTCGTAAGCGAACCAAGATAGCGTCCGGAACGGCTCTTGCCGTAACAGTGCTTCCAGAAATACGAGAGCTTCGCCTTCTCTCGACCAATGCAGAAGATCGTGGTTCCGGGACAAAGCTTGCGCCAGCCCTTACGTCCCAGACGCCGCAACTCGGCCAACGATGTGTGGAGTCCCTCACGCACGATTTCACCCCGGCGCAGACGGACTTCGTTGATGCCATGCGGCTGTGCCGGATCGCCGCCATTGCGCATGTCGTCGATCAGGAACACTCGGACCTGAGGCAGAGTTAAGAATGTTTCCCGAGCCCATTTCTCGACCAAGTGCGGCGGTGCCATGACCAATCCAGAACACGGCCGGCCGGCGCTATGCACCAACATGCTTCCCAGCGCGATAAGCGTCTTGCCTGCGCCGCACTCCGCGACGACATTGGCGTTGCGAGCCAACTGCCAGCGCTTGCTCACCCCCATGATCGCCAGGGTTTGAGCTGGATATGGAACACGTACCATCCGGGAAAGCAGTGGAGACGGAGCCTCATCGGCGCCATAGAGGGCCGGGTACGAGGCGAGGATCCGGTTTCCGATCTCCTCCGAGTGTCGTTCGAGGTACTGGTGAATCGTATCTAAGCTCTGCATGGATTTCTCCGGACAGGAGTTGTGAGAACAAGCGGCATTCAGTAACGATGGAGGAGAGTGGGGTCACGGCTGGAGGGCACAAAAAGCGTCCACTCCGGGACAGGGGTCAGTCTGAAATTCGGGAATAGAATTACGGATAGATCAAGGTCGCGTAGTCCATCCGTATTTATTTACGGTTGGGGATTGGGGGTGTGTTGTGACGACGAATGAGATTAAGCATCTTCTTCTCTGGTGTGTCGGCCTTAACTACGCGGTTCTACTCATCTGGTTCGGCATCTTTGTCTTTGCCCATGACTGGATGTACCGAATGCATGCCCGTTGGTTCAAGCTCTCAGTTGAGACCTTTGATGCAATTCATTACGCGGGTCTTTCTGTCTACAAGATCGGCATAATTTTGCTTAACCTGGTCCCATTGGTCGCACTCCACTTGGTTTCGTGACGGAATCGCCTACGGCATCCACCAGTCGTTCAAGGCCGACACCCTGACAGGTCGCGGCCTTGACTCGAGCATTAGCGAAACCTCAAACAGACCCACTGCTAGGTAGTAGCGCCGTTTGATTTCCACAGCCGTTGCCCAGGATTCCGGCTGGCGTAAACTTGGGGCATGGCAAAACTCGACCCTCATCTTGTCTCTGCCGGTATTACGCTCCGTCGCTGTTCCGTCTGCGGTCATCCGTTCTCTACGGATGAACCTGACATGGAAGGCGCCTTCACAGAACACGTTCGCAAGACCCACAAGCCCGGTCAAACGACCGAGGAAACGGCACTACTACTCACCACCAGCTCCGGTGGCAGGTGTAACGCCTATGCGTCAGAATGGAGGAGATGAAGCTGGAAGTGGACTGCTATTCCGGGCGGACGGCGGACGAAAGGCCGGTTCGATTTCGGCTTGACGATTGCCAGTACATGGTCGAGGAGGTGCTTGACCAGTGGTACGGCCCTCGGGATGCCTTTTACAAAGTACGCGCGGACGACGGCAATCTCTATATCCTGCGCCGGGAAACATCGACGCCTGATGGCGTTTGGCATCTGGAATCATTCCGGCAACTGCCACGGAATTGAAGAATGGAGGCTAATCGAATCTCTGCCATTGATCCTTTTCTCTCGCCAGCCGAACCAAGCCTTAAGAATGGAAACAGGCGTCTAGCCACAGGTTCAGCGTAAGGTCGTGCCTGTTCTCGTTGGCGAGATATGGTCGTAATTCCTCTTGGTACCGCTGTCTGAGCACGGTTTCATCCAACTTCCCTGTCTTCGCGAGAAACTTCGCATCCTCCAAGTCGACTGGACTGTTTCGCACAAGCTTGGCGAGAACGAGGTCATGCACCTCAAGTGCGAGCAAGCGGAGTCGGGCGAAGTGGTCTGGGAACGGTTCCTTCAAGCGGTCCGCGTAACCTTCTGGTACATCGGCGACCGTGACGTGCTGGAAGTACAGCCCGTACTTCTTGGCCAGCGCAGAACCTTGGCCGGCGATGCTGTTCAGGTCGATGACGCTGTTCGAGGGTATCGCCGCAATGTAGTCCACGTCGCCAGTTGGACGAGGTAAGCCATAGAGAGCAGCTAGAACAAAGCCTCCAAGGCAATGAAGCTCAACAGACGTCTTGAGAAGCCCGTCAACTTCGCGCAAGAATGCATTCCAACGGGTTGGCAGGACTTGCGAGTGATTAAGCGACATATCTAAGCGTCTCGGGCCGCCAATTGGTAAGAAGATTCCACTCGCGAGCTTCTGTCGGGCGGTGTATTTTCAGCCATTTGTGCTCTGTGTCGCTGAGTTTCGCTTCCCCTAAAGCCTCTTCTCTCGCAAGCAGGCTGCGCTTCAACCTGGACTCCAGTTGTTCGAGTGCCGCGTCTCGTTGAGGATTGGCAAACCCGGCCCTCTTGGCGGCGTTTCTGGCTAGCGACACGACGAATCCCAGGCGATTCTGCAGATCGTGGAGCTTGGCCTCCTGCACGAGCCATCCTGTGTCCATCTCCCAGTACTTGAGCACCAACCAGGGAAGAGCCTCGAAGAGCCGCGCCTCCAGTGGGTCTTGAGCCAGGGCGGTAAGTAAGAGTTCACCTGGATTTCTTTCAGAACGTCGTTTTCTCAGATAAGCGAAGCCGGGATATCCGAATCCAGCCAGGTTTGCCGCAAGCTGGTCAGGGTCAACCCTCTTTGGATCCCATCGTGTTTCACTCGGCGGGAATGCAACCGGCGATAGCTTGTAAACGTGAACCATCGTTCGCGCAAGTGCGGGCGACAATGGCCTTTGGCCGCTCTCCAGCATGGAGAGGTAGCTCTGGGACAAGCCCAGCTTCGCCGCAGCCCGCTGCTGATTCAAGCCGGCTTGCTTTCTTGCCCGTTTGAAATGTCCAACGTCCATGTGTGTGCGCCTCAGGGTGTATCTAGGTTATCACAGATATGTGATATTTGCGTGACCGTAATCTGCCACTCCCTCGGCTCTGGCTCAGGAGGCATTGCAATCAATCTTCCTCCGGCAACATAAACGTCATAACTGGTTCCCCCTCATCGCCAGGGCCAGAGACCGCCTTCAGCGTTACGAGCCGCATCCCCTCTCCTCCACTCCTGGCGGTCGCGTCGACCCTCTCGTTTGACCACAGTGTGGGATCAGCAACGATGCAGTAGAAGTCGAACAGCAGGTTGCACGGGTCAATGCGTCGGGCCGGGACTGTCCCCTTGACAGCGGCATGGAACATCCAAACCACGTCCCAGAAGCGGCCTTCCAAACTCTGGCCTGGAGGCAAGTTTACCTCCTCGTCTATTGGCCATACGTAGCGATGAAATGCGGTAGCGGTCATCGCCAGCGGCCACTTCAGAAGCTGGGTACGCATCTCGCCCATTGGCGCTTGCTCGCAATCGACCAGGATGCCGTCCTCGATTGCTTGTTGGCGGCCGTAAACGCTGATTACTTCGACAGATTCATCGCCAATGCATGTCGGCTGGTGGCAGCCGTTCATGCCTCCGCACGACTCACAAATGCGGTCACCTGCATGTAGCAACGCCATAACGCAGATCCTCCCAGAACTGTTCAGAATGTGTGTGTAGGGCTTCCGCGAATGATCGGCCCGCCGCAATCGACGCAGACATTCGTTCACGCGGGAATCAGGCAGTTTTCTTGATGAGCTGGATTTCGGGCCATTCGACGGCCCCATTGTGGGCAGGAAACACGAGATTATTGCTGCGCAGCCCCCTCCGGAGTAGCGCCAATAACTCTTTCCGTTTTGCCTTGACGGAGACTCCTGCGTATCCAAACGCGGGAAGAAGCTGAATACGCTTCTGTTGCTGCAATTGCGCTATCATCCACGGCCCCCATTCCGGCGTGGCCGGCAAGCCGTAGTGACGCACCAGTGAAGACCAAATGAACAAATGGTCGTCGCTGATCAGGAGCAGCTTCCCATCCGAAGTTGCATCCGCCAATTCCTGCGAGCAACTTACAAGATGCCTCAGTGGCCGTTTCCGGCCGGGAACCATGATGGAGCCGCGGAAGCACAGCGGCTTCTCGCCAAGCGAGACGATACTTTCAGCACCGTCAGGATCTACCACGGTAAATGAGTCACCGTTGGCAAACGCTGCCGCAATGGCGCCGATCTCCACGTCGCCGCCAAGCACTGACACCAAATGGGCCTTGCCTCGGTCCTCTCCCACAAAGGCATCCAGGAAAACGCGAAGGTTGGTTGCTGTCTTTTCTGAACGGCGACGATAAACGAGTTTGCCGAAGCGTTCATGAGCGTTCTTCATCACCGAGCTCTCTTTCGTTGTTCCTCTTGAGCGACGATCTACGAGTGACAGTTGGAGTTTTACGCATGAAGACTTCTGGAAAGACTCTGAGGGCGGGAGCTGAGAGGGGCGAGCCTGAGTACTGGCCGACGTTCGTTGTGTTCAGAGTTCCCGAAGAAATAACTCGACCCGGTCGGTCGTCCAAGTCGCGATGCCGCTGCCAAAGAAGTCTTTATCCTCGGTCCAAATCGGAAGGCCGAGGAGCAATGCTACCGCCGCAACCGGCCAATCGTCAGGGTCGCGAGGAAGGACGCGCGCACGGGCGATTTCTTGGTAGTCCTCGTATAGGCTTTTGTCTACGGGCTGAACTATGAGGCCGATTTGGTCAAGCACAGACAGCGCAAGATCGACATCGAACCGTCGGCGCATGGAAAGGTCGGGGATATATTTCCGCGCGTCCTGAAAACACACGTCCGGTGCGTAAAAGTTGGCTTGGTCCTCGTAAGCTTCCAGAATCTGTCGGACCCGTTGTCCGAAGACCGCACGCAACAGGATATTGGCGTCCAGCACCAAGCCCTTGCGCGCGGTCATTTCTTCTTACCCGCGCGCCAGACCTTGAAGTCTGCAAGAATCTCGTCCTCGGAAATCCCTTCACTAGCAAGCACTTGCTGCAAGCGAGAGGCGGCTTCTTTGAGAGCTGCTCGCTCCGTCTCCGCCCTCTTATGCCGGGCAGGAATGTAGTAGCCAACGGTATCGCCGTGACGAGTGATTGCCACAGGCACGTCGCTCTCCAGAAGATAGCTAGCCAGCTTCTCTCGAAATTCGCGAATCCCGACCTTCAACGCTTCCATGTCCCAGCCTCACCGTGTACTTGTGTGTACACAACTACAATATCACTTCTTCGACCTGCCATTCAAG
>Ga0181530_10000732_pt1 | contig 42263 bp, 39 predicted proteins | sample PEATcosm2014_Bin_42_FD_119769 | JGI IMG/M metagenome (GOLD analysis project Ga0181530, IMG submission 119769) | Peatland microbial communities from MTU Mesocosm Facility, Houghton, MI, USA - PEATcosm2014_Bin10_60_metaG | ecosystem: Environmental > Terrestrial > Soil > Wetlands > Peat | place...
GTCCTTCAGAATCTGACCGTGCTCACGCGCGGCCACACCCTGCGTCCGCATGTGTTGCTGCTCGGCGGGCCCAACAGCTTTATCCGCGGCATGAAGGAAGCCTGGCAGCAGAACATTCCTCGCACCTGGGAGGAGCGCAAGGTCCAGTTGCCTGAAGGCGCAAAGCCGGAAGAGCTGATCAAAGTTCCCGACAACGCGCAGTACTTCGCCGCGCTCGGCGCGGTTGAGTTTGGCAAGGATGAGGAGCCCGAGGTCGGCATCTACATGGGCACCGAGTGCCTTGAGGATTACATCTCCGTCGGCCGTCAGGCTGAGAAAGCGAAGTCCGGCGCTGCCGGTCTCAGCACTTCACCGGAGGAATTGGCGCAGTTCAAAGAGAAGTACCGCGTCCCGAAATTCATCGGCGCGAAGTTTACCGCGGGCGAGACCGTTCGCGGCTTCGTCGGCCTCGACGGCGGATCGACCTCGACGAAAGCGGTGCTGCTCTCCGAGCGCGGCGACGTGATGTGCAAGGCCTACCAGCTCTCCGGCGGCAACCCCATCCAGGACACCATCGACATGTTCGTTGCACTGCGCCAGCAAGTGGAATCGCAGGGCGCCACCCTCGAAGTACTCGGCGTGGGTACGACCGGCTACGCGAAAGATGTCCTGAAAGACGTGCTGAAAGCCGATGTCGCGCTGGTCGAAACCGTCGCGCACACCGAGTCGGCGATGAAGTTCTACAAGAACCCGCACGTGATCGTCGATGTCGGCGGCCAGGACATCAAGCTGATCGTCCTCAAAGACGGGCGGGTCAAAGATTTCAAGCTAAACACGCAGTGTTCAGCAGGCAACGGCTATTTCCTGCAAGGCACCGCCGAGTCGCTGGGCTACAAAGTCGAGGAGTACGCCGACATCGCGTTTTCGGCCGGCACAATGCCGATCTTCGGCTACGGCTGCGCGGTCTTCATGCAGTCCGACATCGTGAACTTCCAGCGCCAGGGCTGGCGCGGTGAAGAGATTCTCGCAGGCCTGGCCAACGTTCTGCCCAAGAACATCTTCTTGTATGTCGCGGGGATTCCGAATCTCGCCAAGCTCGGCTCGCGCTTTATCCTACAGGGTGGGACACAGAAAAATCTGGCTGCGGTTAAGTCTGAAGTCGATTTTATTCACGGGCACTTCCACGGCGTGGGGCACGAACCCGAGGTCATCGTCCACGAGCACTGCGGCGAGTCGGGCGCGATCGGCGCCGGCGTGGAAGCGATCCGCATTTACAAGAACGGCCATCGCACCAGCTTTATTGGCTTGGACGCAGTCGAGAAGATCGGTTACAAGACCACGCGCAATGAAGACACGCGCTGCTACTTCTGCAAGAACAACTGCCTGCGGACTTTCATCGACGTCAACGTCGGCGACGGCAAGAGCGAGCAGCTTGAGCCCGCGTCGCCGCTGCCGGTCTTCAAGTCAAAGGTCCCGCTGCAAGCGGGCGAGCGCCGCTTGATCATCTCCACCTGCGAAAAAGGCCAGGTCGAGGACGTCAACGCGATGCGCGGCATCAAGGCCGGACTGGATGCGATCAAGAAGGAAAACCCGAACTTCGTCGACATTGCCGCCAACGAAGTCTGGCGCTCGCGTAATCCGCAGAAAGTTGCTGACCCGCGGCCTACGCCGGGCCGCTGGGATTTTGGCAAGGCGAAGGCCGCCGTACAGCAGCGCATTGAACTGATGAACAAGCGCAAGACGCTGCGTGTGGGCATGCCGCGCGTGCTGAACATGTACCTCCTCACGCCGCTGTTCAGCGCCTATCTCGAGAGCCTTGGCCTCGAACCCGAGAATCTCATCTACTCGGAATTCACTGGCCAGGAAATGTATCGCCAGGGCGCAGGTCGCGGCGCAATCGATCCCTGCTTCCCCTCGAAGATCGGCATTCCCCACGTTTATAACCTGATCTTCCAGAAGCACCAGAAGAAGCCGCTCGACGCCATCTTCTTCCCCATGATCGACACCATGAATCAGCCGCTGAAGAATTGCAGCGGCTCTAACGCGTGTCCGACTGTGACCGCGACACCGAATGCTGTGAAGGCGGCGTTCATCAAGGAAGGCGATGTCTTCAAGGAAAACGGCATTCAGTACCTCGACCCCATCCTGAACATCGACGACAGAAAGCTGCTGACCCTGCAGATGTATCAGACCTGGGCTCCTCTGCTCGGCCTCAGCGAAGAAGAGAACGAGCGCGCCATCGAGGCCGGCTTCAAGGCGTTTGAGGATTACGATCGCACCATGCGCAAGCGCGCCCGCGAGGTGCTGGATACGCTGGAGCGCGAGAACCGTCTGGGCATCGTGATGCTGGGCCGCGTCTATCACCACGATCCCGGCTTGAATCACGAGATCATGGAAGAGTTCCAGAAGCTCGGCTATCCGGTCTTTTCGCAGAGCATGCTGCCCATGGACGAAGACATTCTCGACCGGCTCTTCGGCGAGGAGGTGCGCTCCGGCGCAATCACGCACGCGCTCGATATCCGCGATGTGTGGAAGAATGCCTACTCCGGCAGCACCAACGTCAAGATCTGGGCGGCGAAGTTTACCGCGCGCCATCCCAACCTGGTGGCGCTGGAGATCAGCAACTTCAAGTGCGGCCACGACGCTCCGATTTATTCCGTGATCGAGGACATCATCGAGAAGTCTGGGACGCCATATTTCTCATTCAAAGACCTTGACGAGAACAAGCCGACCGGCTCCATCAAAATTCGCGTCGAAACCATCGACTACTTCCTCAAGCGCTATCGCGAAGACCTGTTGAAGAAAGCCGAGACCGCGAAAAAGCTGGAAGAGCAGTTGGCCGAGTACGAGCGCGCGCTGCGCATGAACCTGACGCACAAATCTGTTGCGCGGGAAGGCAGGCTGGTTCCCTTTCCTGCACCGGAGGTTGAGCCGGAGGCGGCCACGGCGGCGGGGGACGACTAGAGGTAGAGCGGACCTTCAGATCCGCGTCATAGCCCGAACATTGTGGTTTCCGGGCTCAGCCCGGCGCGACATTGAATCAATCAGGCAGGCATTTTCCTGCCGCCGGCTGAAGCCGGCTTTACAATTCAAAGGACCGGCTTGACGCGGATATGAAGGTCCGCTCTACCCGAACCCATCGAGACCCAGGGCCATGCCACTCAGCACCGACACCAAGAAGGTAATGTTCGAGATCTACCGCGACGCCGATTTTGGCGGTCGCTACAAAGTTGTCTACTTCACCGAGCTCGGCGAGCACGACAAGGAAGCCGAGATCGAGAATGCCATGCGCGGCCAGCACATCTTCGACGGCTTCCTGTTGCATCGCGAGCGCAATCAAGCCAAGCAGGTGGTTGATGAAATTCTGGACCGCCTGAACCGCGGCGAGCAGGTCGACGAAGCCGCCATCAAGCAGAGTTTGCAGCCATTCCTGGCCTGATCCCCAGCCGATCTGATATTTAACCTACAGAACGGCCGGCGCCGCGCATGATACAGTGCGGAGAAGCTGAACTTTTGAGCACGCGGCGGCTAGAAACCTAACTTCGAGCTGTGGAACTGCTCCAGTTCTTGCGCGGGCGGCTGAAGGCGAAACCATGATCGTGGCGATGTGGGAGACGGCGAGCGAAGACCAGATCCAGGAGGTCACCGACCATCTGGTGAAGATGGGCTTCGCGGTGCATCGCACCACCGGCGCGCGGCAGAGCGTGCTGGCCGCGGTAGGCAAGCGCATCGACTTCGACACGCGCGAGCTCGAAGTGCTGCCCGGCGTGCAGACCGTACACCGCATCAGCGCGCCCTACAAGCTTGTGGGGCGCCCGTTTCGGCCTGAAGGAACAATCGTCCGGCTGCCAAACGGCGTCGAGGTCGGCGGCAAAGAAGTTGTGGTGATGGCCGGCCCTTGTTCCGTGGAATCGCGCGAGCAGATCTTCACCGCGGCTGAATTGGTGCGGAAGGCAGGTGCAAAGGTCCTGCGCGGAGGCGCGTTCAAGCCGCGCAGCTCGCCTTACACGTTTCAGGGCTTGGGGCTGGACGCGCTGAGGTTGTTGCGCGAGGCCGGCGACCATTACGGACTGATGGTGATCAGCGAGGTGATGGAGATCTCGCAGATCGAGCTGATGCTGCCCTACGTCGACATTTTCCAGGTGGGCGCGCGCAACATGCAGAACTTCAACCTGCTGCGCGAGCTGGGCAGGGTGCGCAAGCCGGTGCTGCTGAAGCGCGGCATCGCAGCCACTATCGAGGAGCTACTGCTTTCGGCTGAGTACATCATGTCGGGCGGCAACTACAACATCATTCTGTGCGAGCGCGGCATCCGCACCTTCGAAACCTACACCCGCAACACACTCGACATCTCGGCGATTCCCATCGTGCACAAGTTGTCGCATCTGCCGATAACCTCCGACCCATCGCACGGGACGGGCTTGCGCGACAAAGTGGCGCCCATGGCGTGCGCTTCGGTAGCAGCGGGCGCCGATGCTTTGCTTATCGAGGTGCATCCCTCGCCCGACGAGGCGCTCTCCGACGGCGCGCAATCGCTGTTCCCCGAACAGTTCGCCGGGCTGATGGATCAGTTGCGGATGATTGCGCCAGCCGTCGGGCGCACAATTTGAACCTGCATGACCATTCGGCAGATCACGATAGTCGGAACAGGCCTGATTGGCGGCTCGCTCGCACTCGCTCTGCGAAAAGCCGGATTCAGCCGGACCATCATCGGCTGCGACAAGCGCGCGGTGCTGGAGATCGCTACCGCGCGCGGCGCCATCGATCGCGCCGAAGCCGATCTTGAGCGCGCGATTGTTGGCAGCGATGTCATTGTTCTTGCCACTCCAGTAGGCTGCATCCTGTCGCAGTTGGAAGCGATTGCGCCTCTGGTTGCGCAGGATAAAGATACGCTGATCACCGACACCGGCAGCACCAAGGAAAAGTTGGTTGAACGAGTGCGCCTGGTGCTCGGCGATAAGGCCGCGGAGCGCGTGCTGCCGGGACATCCCATGGCCGGCAAGGAAGTCGGGGGCATCGAACACGCCGATCCAGACCTGTTTCGCGACACCATGTGGCTGATCACACCGATCGACCCGGACCGGCCTTATAGCGCGCGACAGCAGGAATATCTGGATTTGCTGAAATCCATTGGCGCTCGCGTAACCGCCATCGACCCTCAGCAACACGACCGGCTGTGCGCCTGGATCAGCCACTTGCCGCAGATGATGGCCACGGCGCTGGCGTCAGTGCTGCAAGAGGAACTGGGCGATGATGGAGCGGCGATGCAAATCGGGGGCCGCGCCTTACGCGAGATGACGCGAATCGCACACAGTCCGTATTCGATGTGGCGCGACATCGCTATGACCAACACCCAGAACATCGAAGAGGCAATGCTGCGCTTCGAGCAGCAACTGGCGCACCTGCGCGAGAACCTGCGTGGGCCCGCGCTGCGCGAGATGTTTGAAAGCGCGAACAAGTTCGGAAAAGATAGGGGCTAGTGGTCAGTTGTCGGTTATCGGATTGCCGTCTTGGGGAGACCGGTTGCTGCAGAAACACATGTTCAGATGCTGCTGGTCTGTATCGGGGCACGACCTTGGTCGTGCCGAATAGCGCCCCCAGAAGACTCCGGGGTTCAGCCACTGCGAGACCTGTCTCGCAGTGGCTGAACCCCACCATTTAGCGGCCCATAACGGCACGGCTAAAGCCGCGCCCTGATCCAAAGCACATTGAGCCTGATCGTGTCGCACTTGTGGAGAAGTGATTTTTTGCAGACACCCGACCTCACTCGGTACAATCTCCGGTCGGAATCAAAACGCTTATGCCAATGAACAAGGTAGTTGCGAACGCCGATGAGGCGGTGCACGACATTCAGGACGGCGCCACCATCATGGTCGGCGGCTTCGGGCTGTGCGGCATCCCGGAGAACCTCATCCGCGCGCTGGTCAAGAAGGGCGTCAAGAACCTGCACACCATCAGCAACAACGTCGGCATCGACGACTTCGGCCTCGGGCTGATGCTGGCCGCCGGACAGATCACCTCGCACAAGGGAAGTTATGTCGGTGAGAACCGCCTGCTGGAAGAGATGGTGCTTACCGGGCGCATCGATCTGGAGCTGATTCCGCAGGGCACGCTGGCCGAGCGCATTCGCGCCGGCGGCGCGGGCATTCCGGGATTCTACACGCCGACGGGGTTTGGCACGGTGGTCGCGGAAGGCAAGGAAACGCGCGAGTTCGATGGGCGTCCGTACGTGCTGGAACTTGGCATGACCGCCGAGTTCGCGCTCATCAAGGCGTGGAAAGGCGATTGCTGGGGAAATCTGGTCTATCGCAAGACCGCGCAGAACTTCAATCCCATGATGGCGACGGCGGGGAAAATCACAATCGCCGAAGTGGAGCACCTGGTCGAGCCGGGAGAGATCGATCCTGATCAGGTGCACACGCCTAGCGTGTATGTGCACCGGATTTTCCAGGGAACGGAGTACGAGAAGCGCATCGAGCGCAGGACCCTGCGCAAAGTGTAGGTGGAAGAGCCGGCCTTCAGGCCGGCGTCAAAGGCTTTTATTAGAGATGGGGCTTCAGCCCCTGTGTCGCGGGCTGAAGCCCGCTCGGAAACCCTATTGCGAGCGATCGGCACGACTGAAGTCGTGCCCTGTTACAAAGCACCATCGAGAACGCGAGCCTGAAGGCTCGCTCTACCGGAAGGCGCAGGCATAACAATGGCAACCACTCCGAACATTACCAAGCAGAAGGACACCGAGAAGCGCGACCGCATTGTGCGGCGCGTAGCGCGCGAACTGCGCGACGGATTCTACGTCAACCTCGGCATTGGCATGCCCACGCTGGTAGCAAACTGCGTTCCGCCGGGCATTGAAGTCGTCTTGCAAAGCGAGAACGGGATGATGGGCGTCGGCCCATATCCCATCGCAGGCACGGAAGACGCCGACCTCATCAATGCCGGCAAAGAGACCGTGACGGAGCTTCCCGGCACAGCGTATTTTTCCAGTGCGGAATCCTTCGCCATGATTCGCGGCGGCCACATCGACCTGAGCGTGCTGGGCGCGATGGAGGTCGACGAGGAAGGCAACCTTGCCAACTGGATGATTCCCGGCAAAATGGTCAAGGGCATGGGCGGCGCAATGGACCTGGTCGCCAGCGCCCGGCGCGTGATCGTCGCCATGGAACACACCACCCGCGATGGCGCGCCAAAAATCCTGAAGCGCTGCACGCTCCCCATCACCGGCTTGCGCGTGGTGAACACCATTGTGACCGAGATGGCATACCTCCGGGTTACGCAGAGCGGTCTGGTGCTGGAGGAGATCGCGCCCGGCCTGACCGTGGAAGAGGTTCAGCAGGCGACTGAGGCGCCGCTCATCGCCAGCCCGGATTTGAAAACCATGGCGTTCTGACGCTGGGTTTGCCATCCACTCGCGATGCGCGGACTTCCGGTTGGCCGCGGCTCGGATAAATCGCCGACGCAGCCCGCGGCCCGTCCCTCCATGATTCGCTTCGTGGAAAATGAGTTGAGAAAAGCAGTTGCCTGGCATAAGATTCGGCAGCCTGCGGAAACCGCGGCCCAGCCTCGCTTTGGCCGGACGCGGCGGAGGTAATAGAGAGTGAACATGTCGCATTTCTTTCGCGGTGTCTGCGGAGTCGCACTTCTTCTGCTCGCCACAATGGTTGCTGCGCAGGAAGCACCGCCGAGTCAACCGACCGTATGGAGCGCCAAACCCAGCATCGCTGCGTTCGAGAAGATGGAGGACGGCCGGATCGCGGCAGCACAGCAGGCGATCGATCAAATTGTTGCGGTCAAAGGTCCGAGGACGATTGAGAATACCCTGGTCCCTTACGACGAAGCGACCCGGCAGCTGAATGCGGCTGCCTATTTTGCCGACTTGGTGCAAAAGGTGAACCCGGATGCGGCGTTCCGGGATCGCGCTACGGCAATGACCGTTAAGGTCAGCGGGGTGGCAACTTCCCTGTCGCTTAATCGGGACGTCTATCAGGCGCTATCGGCTCTGGATGTCTCCAAGTCCGATCCCGCAACCCGTTACTACGTACAGCGGCAACTCCTGGAGTTTCGTTTAGCCGGCGTGGACAAAGATGATGCCACGCGGGCAAAGCTCAAGAAGCTTCAAGATCAACTGACCGAAGATCAGTCGATGTTCGATCGCAACATCTCCGACGACCAGAAGACCGTCATGGTCTCCAGCGTCTCCGAACTGGACGGCCTTCCGCAGGACTACATCGATAACCACAAGCCCGGTGCCGACGGCAAAATTAAGATCACGACAAACTATCCCGACCTTTTCCCGGTACTCGATTACGCCAAGAGCAACGCGCTTCGCCGCAGCATGTGGGAAGCATGGACTACCCGTGCCTATCCCAAGAACCGCGAGGTTCTCATCGACATGATGCAGACGCGCTACCAGATTGCAACGCTGATCGGCTACTCGTCGTGGGCCGATTACAACGCCGCCGACAAGATGCTGCAAAACGGAAACAACATAGCGAAGTTCATCGCGGACCTCGATACCGCGGCGCGGCCGGTGGCGGAGCGCGAGTTCGCAATGTTGCTGGCCGAGAAGCAAAAAACCGATCCGAAGGCAGTGGAAATCGAAAGCTACGAATCGTTCCGCCTGGCCGAACTGGTCCGCCGTTCGCAATACGACTTCAACTCGGAGAGTGTTCGTCCCTACCTGCCTTACCCGCAAGTGAAAAAGGGCGTTCTGGACACGGCTGCGACGTTGTTTCACGTCACCTTCCGCCAGGAACTGAATGCGGCGGCCTGGGATCCCGCGGTGGAAACATGGGATGTGATCGACAATGGCAAAATGATTGGCCGGTTCTACCTCGACATGCATCCCCGTCCGGGCAAATACAGTCATGCGCAGATGTCGGCGATACTGGATGGGGTCCGCGGCAAACAATTGCCGGAAGCAATTCTGATTTGCAACTTCCCACAGCCGACCGCAACCGATCCCGGCCTGATGAACTACGGCGATGCGGTGACCTTTTTCCATGAATTCGGCCATCTGATGCATCACATCCTGGGCGGACAGCAGCAGTGGGCAGGAATCTCAGGTATCACCATGGAGTCCGATTTCGTGGAAGCGCCGTCGCAGATGCTGGAGGAGTGGATGAAGAGCCCGCAGGTGCTGGCTTCGTTCGCGAGGAACTATAAGACCGGCGAGCCGATTCCCCCTGAACTGGTAGCGCGCATGAACCGGGCTTCGGCCTTTGGACGCGCCAACGGCGTGTCTTTGCAGAACGCCCTGTCGGCAATCTCCTACGATCTCTACAAAGACAATCCAGCCAGGATCGACGCGGACGCGGTTTGTCCGCACGATTTTCGGCAATACACCCTCTACACTCCTATCCCTTCTGATGCCCACATGTATGCCTCGTTTAATCACCTCGCTGGCTACTCGTCCCAGTACTACACATATATGTGGGACAAGGTCATCGCGGAGGATTTCTTCCAGCAGTTTGACCACAACAATCTGCTGGCCGGCGAAGCGCCCATGCGCTACCGCCGTACGGTGCTGGAGCCGGGCGGATCCATGTCCGCCAACGATCTGGTGAAGAGTTTCCTGGGCCGTCCGCAGAACACAGTGGCCTTCCAGAAGTGGATGGAGGAAGAGTTCCAGCCCGTACCGCAAACCAACGGTACAAGCTCGCACTGAGAAGAAGCAGCTTACGAAAAAGGGGCGCCATCGCGGCGCCCTTTTCGTTTGCGTTTGAGTGTGTGTTAAACGCTTACCGCCTGCTTCACTGGAACCGGGACCGGCGTCAGCCAGCCAAAGCGGTCTTCGGCAACACCGTTCACGATACCGTAGAACTCCTTACGCACGGACTTGGTGATGGGACCGGCGACGCCGCGCCCGACGGTGATCTTGTCGACCGAGCGAATGGGCGTGATCTCGGCGGCCGTGCCGCTGAAGAACAGCTCGTCGCAGATGTAGAGCATCTCCCGCGGAATAATCTGCTCGATCACAGGAATGCCCAGTTCGTGCGCGATGTGCATCACGGAGTTGCGCGTGATCCCCGGCAGCACGCTGTTGCCCAGCGGCGGGGTGTAGATGCGCTCTTTGTGCACCACAAAAACGTTCTCGCCCGAACCTTCGCTGACGTAGCCGTTGACATCCAGAGCGATGCCCTCAGCGTAGCCGTTCACAATGGCTTCCATCTTGATGAGCTGCGAGTTCATGTAATTGGCGCCGGCTTTGGCCATGGTCGGCATAGTATTAGGCGCCAGACGCGTCCAGGTGGAGACGCAGACATCGACGCCGTCGTCGCACTCGGGGCTGCCCAGATACTTGCCCCATTCGTAATTGGCGATGTAGACCTCGGTAGGCGAATTAAACGGGTTGACGCCGACCTGCCCATAACCGCGCAGCACGATGGGACGGATATAGCACGGCGCCACTTTGTTAGCAGCCACCAGGTCCACCGCGCCCTGGACCAGCTCATCGAGCGTGTAGTCCAGCTCGATGCGATAAATCTTGCACGATTGCAGCAGGCGAAGGGCGTGGTCCCGCAGGCGAAAAATGGCCGGCCCTTTCGGCGTCTGATAGCACCGAATCCCCTCGAAGACCGACGAGCCGTAGTTCACCACGTGGGCCATTACGTGGATCTTGGCGTCATCCCAGGGAATCAGGTTCCCGTTGTGCCAAACGAGTTCACTTGCCTTAATGGCCATTCCGAGGCTCCTTCAAAAGCGGAGTGAGTACAGATTCTGTTTTGCTGCCGGACCGAAGATTCTGCAAGCGAAGGGGAAATACCGTCAAGCCCACTCTGCGGCGATCGGGGAATTGCAACATTCGGAAATCAGCTCAACCGGAGATTATATCTGACAGCCAGTCCCCCAATGCCAGCGATTTTTGCCTTTTTTCCTTGCGTGCGTGACGAAATCCACCCGAATGGATGCGCGGTGCGCCGGAATGGGTTCCAATATTCCGGCGGAAGTTTGTACCCGCCGAAATGCGGCGGATTCCACTGCCAGCTCGTCCCGGCAAACCAACTTCCCGGCTCACTTTCCCTCGCCTCTGCCGTCTGTTAGGCAGGCGGGAAAGTAACCGATTTCGCACCTTTCTTTTTGGGACCGGCATCCAAAATAGCAGCTGAATTGGGCGCTGGGGATGGCCGGACTGCATGGTATACTGCGGCTAAGTCTCACACCGGTGCGCCAATCCTTTAGATTTTAGATTGAAGATGCATTCCCGGCCGAGTTGAGGCCCCCAACAAAGCGGTCCCACGCTTGACGGGTAGTAGTCGAAGGAAACGCACATGGCACGTAGTTCGCGGCGCTCTGCTGTTCTAGTTCTCTCCATCGTTCTTGCTTGTGGCTGCCTGGGTATGCTGTTTGGCCAGCGGCTCACTTCCAACGCCTCTTCCAGCAGCGGCGACAGCGATGTTCGCGACAGCCTGCGGACCTTCAGCGACGTCTATCGCGTCGTACAGGATAACTACGCCGAGCCCGTCAATCCCGACAAGTCCATCTATAACGGCGCCATTCCGGGAATGTTGCGTGTGCTCGATCCGCACTCCAACTTTTTTGATCCCAAATCCTACGCAGCTTTGCGCGAGGAGCAGCGCGGCAAGTACTACGGTGTGGGAATGCAGGTGGGCCCGCGCAACAATAAAGTCATCGTGATTGCGCCTTTTGCCGGCGCGCCCGCCTATCGCGCGGGCATCCGGCCGGGCGATGTGATCATCGCCGTCGATGGCAAGCAAACCGACAACATGAGCACCAGCGACGTAGCCGAGTTGCTGAAAGGGCCCAAGGGCACCAGCGTAAAGATTACCGTGCTGCGTGAGGGCTCGGACAAGCCGCTCGACTTCACCGTCATTCGTGATGAGATTCCCCGCTATAGCGTCGACGTGCATTTCCTGATTCGTCCCGGCATTGGCTACGTCCACGTCTCCGGCTTTCAGGAAACTACCGAGAAGGAAGTGCGCGACGCGCTCGACGAGTTTGGCGACATCCACGGGCTGATTCTCGACCTGCGGCAGAATCCCGGCGGCCTGCTGAGCGAGGGGGTCGGCGTGGCCGACCAGTTCCTGAAGAAGGGCCAGGTCATCGTCTCGCATCACGGCCGCGCCTCGGCCGAGAAAGTTTACAAGGCGAGCCACGGCAATGGCGGCAAGGACTATCCCATCGTGGTGCTGGTGAATCGCGGGACCGCATCGGCGGCGGAGATTGTCGCAGGCGCCATTCAGGACCACGATCGCGGCCTGATCGCCGGCGAAACTACCTTCGGCAAGGGCCTGGTGCAGACGGTTTATCCCCTGTCGGAAAACACCGGACTGGCGTTGACTACTGCCAAGTACTACACCCCCAGCGGCCGTCTGATTCAGCGCGACTATAACAACGTCTCGCTCTACGACTATTACTACAATGACCGCGACAACGCTGACGCCCCCGTTAGCAACCACGAGGTCAAGATGACGGACAGCGGCCGGACAGTGTACGGCGGCGGCGGCATCACCCCGGACGTCAAGATCCCGAATCCCAAGACCAACAAGTTCCAGGACACCCTGCTGGAAAAGTACGCCTTCTTCAACTTCGCCAAGCATTACGTGATCAATCACAGTGTCAGCAAACAGTTTGAGGTTGATGAAGCCGTGATGCAGGAGTTCCGCAAGTTCCTGGACGAGCAGAAGGTCACGTTCACCGAAGCTGACCTGGCGGAAAACAACGACTGGATCCGCTCCAACATCAAGGCTGAGCTGTTCATCAACGAATTCGGCCAGCAAGAAGGCATGAGAGTCCACGCCGAAACCGATCCTGAGGTGCAGAAGGCGCTGGATCTGCTGCCCCAGGCCAAGCAGTTGGCCGACAATGCCAAGAGAGTTATCGCCCAGCACAATAACGCGCGACTGACCGCACAGCAAAGCGAAGCCGCAGCCAATAGCAGCCGGTAGGCACGGGCAGCGTCGGAGTAGCGCTCAGATATGCAGCCCGCCGCAAGCGGCGGGCTTTTCCTTTTGGAATGTCCTAGTTTAAGGTAGACAAGCTCCGCCTTGTATTGATTACACTGGATTTGCCGTGACAGGACAGGAATCAAGATTATAATCGTGGTAATAGCGGTACAACTTTGCGCATTCTGGTGCACCATTGACTGTGCAAAACGTGGTTAGATCCGCGCCAAATGGCTAGGGCGTGGTGGCATCAGGATTGCAATCGATTGCACGGAGATGTTCGCACTACCACTGCGGACTGGGCAAGGGAGGAAATTGAACATGGCGGATCGTAAGCAATTTCTCGGTGTTTCCGAGGCCGATCCAGAGTTGCAGGAGCTACTGAAATCCACTAAGGAGGCCACTGAAGCTGACTTGCGTGAGCAGAGAATCAGCTTTGCGTTTGGCAATGCACTGGGATCAGAATCAATAACTAAAGAAAGCGTGCGCGAAGCATCTGAGAGGGTTAGGTTGCTTCGCTAAGTTAGCAACGGCCCGCATTCCCTATGCGGGCCGTCCCACTCCCAAATGTCCGTCCGAAAGAAAGACGACCCAGCGTTATACGACAAGATTGAACAGCAAAATCTCATACGCCAGTATGAGCTTCTGACGAACTGCGTTGAAATCGGGTTACGCAAGGGAATCGAGGCGTTCGACAAATACACCCTATGGGCACTGAACGCTGTCGCTGTAGCAAACATCGCCCAATTTGGCGGGCGTTATCGTGAAGACCCGATTTATGTTGGCAATCATAAGCCCCCACACTTCGAGGACGTTCCAAATCACATGGATCGTTTCTTCTCTATCATTCACGAAAACTGGACGATCAGCGAACATCCCACCATGATTCCCGCGTATGCGCTATGGCGGTTGAATTGGATCCATCCCTTTGTTGAGGGCAACGGACGAACGGCGCGGGCTGCCTGCTATTACCTACTATGTATGCGCCAAGGCAAGCTCCTCGCTGGCAAGAAGATTGTGCCTGAAAGAATCAGGGAAGACAGAAAGCCGTATGTGGCAGGACTCAGGGCCGCTGATGCCGCATGGGACGACGGTGATTATGACGTTTCGGCTCTTGCGGCGTACTTGGAACAGTTATTAAAGGCGCAGCTCACCGATGCCGCTAAGGAGTAGTTTCCGTGTCCGCCCCCGGCAACAGCATCGTTGTGTTTTTCTTTGGGAAAGCCCGTTGCATCATCCCGGCTTTCGGGCTTGACCCGCCAAGGCTTTTCTGTAAAAGTAAGCGTCACGTCTCGCGTGGGGAACATGCCAATGCCGTCCGGCCTTCCTACCGTAGAGTTCGACCGCTCCAAGCTGATGATACGCATTGAGGTCACGCTCAACGCCGATCCCACCGCCATCAGTCCGGTGGTGGAAGGCATTATGGAGATGACACGCGGGCTGGAATGCGCGGCCGGCAAGGAATTTGAGATCGAGACGGCGCTGCGCGAGGCCCTGGCCAACGCCATCATTCACGGCTGCAAGAAAGATCCCGCCAAGAAGGTCCAGTGCTGTGTAGGATGCGACGAAGAGCGGGGCATGCTGATTGTGGTGCGCGATCCCGGCGCCGGTTTCGATCCCTTCGCCCTGCCCGATCCCTGCAACGGCGAGAACGTTTATTCCAACCACGGGCGCGGCATCTACCTGATCAATCAACTGATGGACGAGGTGAAGTTCGAGCGCAACGGCACCGAGATCCACATGCGGAAGTACTGAAGGAACATAGCCTCAGCTACGGGGTAATCTGGTAAACCACGCCGCCGCCGTTCTGGCCGCCATTCGATGTCGTGCCGTAGAGATTGCCTTCGCTATCGAACGCCAGGCTACCTGTCGGAGTGTAGCCATCGCTGCACGGCGGGTACCCGCCGGCACAGAAATCATGCAGCGATGTATACGTCCAGCCGCCATTTCCCGGGCTCAGCTTGAAGACTGCACCGAAGCCGTATGCGCCTCCGCTGCTGGCCGTGCCGTAGAGATTACCGGCCGAATCCAAGATCATGCTCCCTTCCGGGCCTTGACCCGCGCCCGGTGCGCCGAAGGTGTACACCAGGTTGAAAGCCCAGGTGCCCGACGTCAATTCGAACGCCGTACCCTGCCCATCGCTACCCGCGCAGCAGGTGGTGCCGTAAAGATCTCCCGCTGGGTCGAAAACCAAGCCATAAAACGGGAAGGCGCCATCGTTCCCTCCCGTGAAGCTGTAGAGAAGCCGTTCCGTCCACCCGACTCCTGAGTGGATCAACTCAAATACCGAACCTTGGCCATGCGCACCACCCGACGCGGTGGCGCCATACAGGTTTCCGGTTTGATCGAAGATCACGCCGCTAAAAGGCTGGTCGCCGTCGCCCGGTTGACCGAAGGAGTGCAGAACGCTCTCCGTCCAGTTGCCGTTGGAGTGGGTCAGTTCGTAAACCGTACCGCAGCCACCCTGGCAATTTTGCGAATCGCCGCCCGCATCGGTGGTTCCATAAATGTTGCCTGCCTGGTCAAACACGAGATCACCGGCTTCCGGCGTGCCTCCATCGTTGCCCCCTTGAAAGCGGTAGAGCACGGTTTCCGGCCAGGTGTGGATAAGATTGCCCACAGCACGTTGCGGCGGCTGCAGATTGAAGACGGTTCCGCAGCCCAGGCCCATGCATCCTGATCCTCCACCCTGCATGGTGGTGCCGAAGAGAGTGCCGTTGGGACCAATAACCACGCGTGCGTTAGGATTGCCCCCATCGTCATTGCCGAGAAAGTCGTAGAGGGGCGTCAGTTGCCAGCTCGAACCGTGGCGGGTCAGCTTGAACACCGTGCCACAGCCCAAATAGCAACTGGTTCCGGGGCCGCCGTACTCGGCGGTGCCGTAAAGATTGCCCGCGCGATCGACGGTCACGCCACTGGTGGGATAAAAGCCGGTCTGACCCTCACCCTCAAAGCTGTAAAGCACGCTGAAGGTCTGCGCAGCCGCCGGTCGCATTGCAATCGTCGTCGTAAAAGAAATTAGCAGCGAGAGCATGAAGACGGCGCGTTGCAATCTACTGATTGCGGGAAGCTGGGCAGGGTTCGCCATGGTGTCCTCCTTCAGTGATGCGACCTTGAGGCCGTCGTTTTGATCTCGATACTTTACACCCAATCTCTGCCGAGGTGCCCACTCATTCGCGGTTTTCGAATGAGTGGGGAGTGGCTACCGAATAGACCGGTGGCTTGCAGTTTAGCGTACTTGCTTGAAGGTCGCTGGCGGGAACAGGCGAGCATGATGGTGCCCGCAACCAAGCGTGAAAAGCTATTCGATTACTTCCCTGATCCGCTCGAAGGCCCAGTCGATCTCGGTGCGCGTAATAACCAGCGGCGGAGCGATGCGGATCACGTAATCGTGAGTCTCCTTGCAGAGAATGCCAAGCTCCTTGAGCGCTTCGCAGTAAGGACGCGCCGGAACGTCCAGCTCGATACCAATCCACAGGCCCTTGCCGCGGACTTCGCGAAGGTGAGGACTGCGGAGGGTCCGCAGCCTGGTGAGGAAGTATTCGCCGAGCTCGGCGGAGCGCTGCACGAGTTTCTCGTCGATGATGACTTGCAATGCGGCGCGCGCCACGGCGCAACCCAGCGGATTGCCGCCGAAAGTGCTGCCGTGATCGCCGGGATGGAAGACGCCGAGAATCTCTTTCGAGGACAGCACCGCCGAGACGGGATAGAAGCCGCCCGCCAGCGCCTTGCCGATGATCAACATGTCCGGCCGCACGCCTTCATGCATGTAGGCGAAGAGCTTGCCGGTGCGTCCCAGGCCCGATTGAATTTCGTCGGCGATCAAAAGCACATTGTTGCGACGACAGATCTCGGCTGCATCGCGCAGGAAGCCTTCGGGCGGAATGACGATTCCGGCTTCACCCTGAATCGGCTCGACAAGAAAGGCGCAGGTGTTGGGCGTGATCGCGTCGCGCAGGGCGGCGGCGTCGCCGAACGGGATGACCTTGAATCCCGGCGTGAACGGGCCGAAACCCTCGCGGTACTGCTCGTCAGTGGAGAAGCTGATGACGGTGACGGTTCGGCCATGAAAGTTATTGGCGCAAACCACGATCTGGGCCTGGCCATCGGGAATGCCTTTGAGCTTGTAGCCCCACTTGCGAGCGGCTTTCACCGCAGTTTCCACCGCCTCGGCGCCGGAGTTCATCGGCAGCGTCACTTCATAGCCGGTCAGCTCGTGCAGTTGCTGGTAGAAGAGCGGCAGTTGGTCATTGCGAAAGGCGCGTGAGGTTAAGGTGACCTTCTGCGCCTGCTCGAACATCGCCTTCAGAATTTTGGGATGGCAATGCCCCTGGTTGACGGCCGAATACGAGGCCAGACAGTCCAGGTAGCGATTGCCTTCTACGTCATACACCCAAACACCCTCGGCGCGCTCAATGACAACGTCAAGGGGATAGTAGTTGTGAGCTCCGTACAGGTTTTCCAGTTCGATAAAATCCTTGGTCAGCAATTGATCGATGACAGGCATGATTTCCTCTTGAGCAATTAGCAACTAGCAATTAGCAGCTAGCGACACCTGGCGACTAACAGCTAGTGACGAGCGATCAACAACACGCTTTATCCGGTTGCGTGAGCGTGCCGACTACTCTCTACCTTCCGCAGCAGAGATGCGAGCATTCGTTGCACCTCTCGACAGCTTTCGCTCAAGCTTTCGTAGATCTCGGATGATAGGAAGCCTAAGTCGCGAGACAGCAATAAAAAATATTCCAATTCGGAGCATGAACCCGCTGCCATATTCAGGAAACGATGAAAGTCACCGTTTCCTGTACGACCGCATCCTTCAGCAATATTTGCTGCAACCGAAGCGCTGCACCGTCGCATTTGGCTGCTGATGCCGTAAGTCTCTTCTCTTGGAAAATGTCGCAGTCGCACGATAAATCGCCAGCGTAAGCGCATGTGCTTTTTCCCAAACTGTCAGACGCCTGAACTCTTTCATCGGACGGTCCCTCTTTTCCGAGGCTAATTGCTAATTGCTAATTGCTGATTGCTAATTGCTGCCTCTATTCCAGCAGCATCGTCAGCAACGCCATCCGCACATACAGCCCATTCGCGGCCTGGCGGAAATAAAGCGCGCGGGGGTCGTCGTCCACGGTTTTGTCCAGCTCAACGGTCCGCGGTAGCGGGTGCAGGATCATCGCGTCGGGCTTCATGCGCTGTAGCACTGACGAATTGATGGCGTAGCGCTGCGACCCGGCCACGCGCAGCCGCTCGGGACGAATGCGTGTTTGATACACAACATCGACTTCGCCGACCACGCGTTCGATGTCCGATTCCATCTCGTAGCGAACGCCGTGCCGGTCGAGATATTGCAGGATGTCGCTTTTCATCTGCATCTCGGGCGGGCTCACGAAAAAGATCTTGACCCGCTCGAATTTCGCCAGCAGATAGGCCAGGGAACGCGCGGTGCGGCCACGGTCGAGCTCGCCGATGAAGGCCATACTGAGCCCGTCCAGCGGGCGCTCGCGATAGATGGTGTACAGGTCGAGCAGCGCCTGCGTGGGATGCTGACCGCCGTTGCCGTCGCCCGCATTGATGATGGGAACGGGCGAAACTTTGGCGGCGCGTGCCGCCCCGCCCGGCTCATGGTGGCGAATCACGATGACGTCGCAGTAGGTGCCGATGATGCGGATGGAGTCCTCGACCTGTTCCTCTTCGATCTCCGAGGAAAACGCGCGGGCATGCTCGGTGGAGAGCACGCGTCCGCCCAGCCGGTGCATGGCCGCCTCAAAGGAGAAGCGCGTGCGCGTGGAGGGCTGATAGAAGAGGCTGGCCAGGATGCGGTTCTGGTAATCCAGAGTGCCGCCGCGCGCCACGATGCGTTCCATCAGCCGCGAGCGGTCGAACAGTTCCATCAGCAAGGGGACGGTAAACTGCTGCGCCTCGACAACATGCCGCAGTGTCATATGGGAGCGTCCCAACTTGTCTTCCCGCAGTTTGGGCGGTGTATGCAGAATGGGCATGGCTTACCGGAGAACCGGCACCTCCAATTCCCGCGACGCAGTCTCTGGTGAGGGCTCGGCGTCGCCAACAATGTGCGTACCGGCCCGGCCGGCAACTGCTTCGCAGAGAAGTTCGAACGACGTGATCACGGCTTCCTTGCCGCCGCGGCGCAGGAAATGCATCACCGACTCGATTTTCGGTCCCATGTTTCCCGGCGGAAAATGCCCCGCGCGCTGGTATTCCTCCAACTGCGAGACGGTGACATAGGTCAGCGGCGCCTGCTCAGGCTTCTTGTAGTTGAGGTAAACGTAGTCGGTATCGGTACAGATGGCGAACAGGTCCACGCCGAGTTGCGCGGCCAGCAGCGCCGAAGCCCGGTCCTTGTCGATGACAGCCTCCAGGCCGTGCAGTTGTCCACCGACGCACGTCACCGGAATGCCGCCGCCGCCGGTAGAAATCACCACCACCTTACGAGCCACCAGCGAGCGGATGACGTCCAGTTCCACAATCTCCAGCGGCTCGGGAGACGGCACCACGCGGCGATAGCCGCGCGCCGCATCTTCCACAATGTGCCAGCCGAGTACGCGCTTGCGTTCCTCGGCACCGGCCCGCGAGTAGAACGGGCCAATGGGCTTGGAGGGCTGTTGCATGGCAGGGTCGTCTGGCGAGACGACCGTCTGAGTAACCAGGCTCACGACCGGAATATCGATGCCGGCCTCGGCCAGTTCATTGCGCAGAGATTGCTCCAGCAGGTATCCGACTTCGCCCTGGCTGGCCGCACCGCAAACGTCAAGTGTCTGGCTGTAGACCACGTCGGAGGCGCGTTCGGAGCGCAACAACTGCGCTCCCACTTGCGGCCCATTGCCGTGCGTGATTACCAGGCGATATCCGAGACGAATAAGCCCCACCATGGCCCGGGCGGTGCGGCGGGCGTTCGCCAGTTGCTCGACGTTTGTCCCTTTCTCACCGGCTCGGATGAGAGAGTTGCCTCCAACCGCGACTAGCGCAGTCTTCGACATCGGGTCCTCAAGAGGCTACTCGCTTTTCGCCGTTCGCTCCTCGCCAGAGAGGTAGCTTGCTCATTCGATACCACAGGCTGGGATTTAACCGCATCGCTGCGGTCCTAAACCTCTGGCGAAAGGCGAAAGGCGAATAGCGAATAGCGTTTTTCCTAACTCACCAGCTCCAGCATCGGCTCATGCACGGCTTTGCGCTCCGGCACGGGGCCCGGCTTCATGAGTTCCAGCATGATTGCCTTCTGGACATGCAGCCGGTTTTCGGCCTGCGCGAAGACAAACGAACGCGGCGAGTCGATCACTTCGTCGGTAACTTCGTCGCCCCGGTGCGCCGGCAGACAATGCAGGAAAATGGCGTCCGGCTTGGCGCGCGCAAACAAATCTGCGTTGACTTGATAGGGCGCGAAAATTTGCCTGCGTGCCTCTGTCTCGGATTCCTGACCCATGCTGGCCCAAACGTCGGTGTAAATGACGTCGGCATCGAAGGCCGCGATCCACGGATCATGAATGATGGTGAGGCTGGCGTTGGTTTCCGCGCAGCGCCTTCGCGTCCAGTTGACGGCGGCGTAATCCGGCTCGTATCCGGGGGGCGTCGCGATCCACACTTCCGCGCCCAGTTGCGCTCCGGCAAACATCAACGAGCGCGCCACGTTGTTGCCATCGCCGATGTAGGCGACCTTCAGACCCGCGATGCGGCCTTTGACTTCCAGCATGGTCAGGTAGTCCGCCATGGCCTGGCACGGATGGCTGTAATCGGTGAGCCCGTTGATGACCGGGATGCCCGCGTAGCGTGCCATGTCGAGGACAGTTTCGTGGGCGAAGGTGCGAATCATGATTCCCTGGACCATGCGCTCCAGGTTCCTGGCCACATCATGCACCGTCTCACGCTTGCCGAGACTGATTTCGGCAGGCGAGAGATACAGCGGATGTCCGCCCAGTTGCTCGATGCCAACGTCAAAGCTGACGCGGGTGCGCAACGATGGCTTCTCGAAGATCATGGCCAGCGTTTTGCCCTTCAGCGCCGACTGGTAGTCGTTGGGACAGGCCTTCAACTGCATCGCGACGTGCAAAAAGTGCCGTATCTGTTGCGGCGTGAAGTCGCGAATCGACAGAAAGTCCTTGACCGGCATGGTCACCTCCCGGCGCCAGCCAATGCGGGCTGGTGCGCGTGGGTGAACTCCTCGATCAATGCACTGATTGCCGGCTCGCCAATTTCCTCGACTTCATAGCGCACGGACACATGCGGCTTGTCGAGCTGGATGGCGCGAGCTAAATCGATCGGCGTGGCAACCACCACCAGCTCACAGGGCACGCGCCGGATAGTTTCTTCCAGCTCATGCCGTTGGGTGTCGCTATAGCCCATCGCCGGCAGCACCCGCCACAAGTGCGGAAACTTCTCGAAACTCTTCTGGATGGAGCCCACGGCATAGGGCCGTGGATCGATTAGCGCCGCAGCGTGATAGCGGTTGGCGGCGACTACGCCCGCGCCATACGGCATCTCGCCGTGGGTGAGCGTAGGACCATCCTCAATCACCAGCACGGTCTTGCCGTTCACCAGTTCGGGATTGTCCACCGTGACCCTGGAGGCGGTCTCGATCACCTTTGCCTTGGGATTGTGCAGTGCGATGTTGCGGCGAACGGTCTTGATGCCGTCGGGATCGGCGGTATCGACTTTATTAATGATCAGCACGTCGGCGCTGCGGAAGTTGACTTCGCCAGGATAGTAGCCGAGTTCGTGGCCGGCGCGATGAGGATCGAGCACCACGATGGCAAGGTCGGGACGATAGAACGGCGTGTCGTTGTTGCCGCCTTCCCACAGGATGACGTCGCCTTCCTGCTCCGCCTGGCGCAGAATGTCATGGTAGTCCACTCCGGCATAGACGGGCGTGTCTGCGACGATGTGCGGCTCATACTCCTCGCGCTCTTCAATGGTGCATTTGTAGCGGTCAAGATCGGCCAGGGTAGCGAAGCGCTGGACACGTTGTTCATTAAGGTCGCCGTATGGCATGGGATGACGGACGACAACCGGATGCCAGCCTTGATGGCGGAGCTCGACGGCGATGCGGCGCGATACCGGACTCTTTCCGCAGCCGGTACGAACGGCGCATACCGAGACGACCGGGACCTTCGCCATGAGCTGGGTGCGCTCGGCAGCCAGCAACTGGAAGTCGGCGCCGGCGGCGACTGCCCGCGATGCCAGATGCATCAGCGTCGGATAGGCAATATCGCTGTAGGCAAAGACCACCGTATCCACGTGCTGGTCGCGGATGATCTGCTCCATCTTGTCTTCTTCAAGAATGGGAATGCCGTCGGGGTAGCGATTGCCGGCCAATTCAGCAGGATAGCGGCGTCCCGCGATGTCAGGGATTTGGGTGGCAGTGAAGGCTACAACCTGGAACTCGGGGTTGTTACGAAAAACTACGTTGAAATCATGGAAATCTCGTCCTGCAGCTCCAAGGATGAGGACTCGTTTCATAACGTTTTGAAAGCGTCATTAGACCCATGAAGTGGGGACACTTTTCTCCTATGCGCACATGGTGCACCCCGGCGGAACGTTGCGCAGTGAGCCGGGTCACCGAGACGTGAGACATGGTTTGCGCTGCTCCGGCACAACGTGCCAAACCTCACACCGCCTTGTGACCCGCATCACTTCGCCTTGGGCCGTAGCTAGGCAAGAATCGAATCATCGTTCGGTACGGGGTAGAGCCTCCAAGCCGCAACGGAATTTCCAGATAGCGGGGCCCCCGGCGCGCGCCGGTTTTATGCCGCGATGGGGTGCGAGGTGGGATGGCGAATCGTTAGGTTCCACCAAGTTCCTTCCGACGGTCCCGCAAACAGAAAGGGCAGCAATGGCCAAGGTCCAAGGTTCAGTGCAGATCGTAGCGGAGCGCTGTAAAGCCTGCGGTTTCTGCGTGGAGTTTTGTCCCACTCACGTGCTGGCGCTCTCTTCCGCCTTCAACGCCAAGGGATATCACACGCCCTACATGGTCCATCCCGAGAAGTGCAGCGGCTGCGACCTGTGCGGCATGTATTGTCCCGACTTCGCGATTTTCGGATTCAAGCCTCCTGTGGCTGACAAGGTGCAAACGGAGCCGTCCGCGAAAGAAGCGACAGCGGCCAATCCCCCTATTGCCGCGGTAGAGGTGAAGGAGGAACAAGATGCACGCTGATCCTGCTGGAGTACTGACCGGCACACATTTTCTCGATGGCGATCACGCCTGCTGCGAAGGCGCCCTGGCCGCCGGCGCGCGCTTCTCATCCGGCTATCCCATCACGCCTTCAACTGAGGTGGTGGAGCGTTTCGCCGCGCGCGTTCCTACCGTCGGCGGAACCTTTATTCAGATGGAAGACGAGTTGGCCGCTTCGATCACGCTGCAAGGCGCGGTGTGGGGCGGAGCCAAAGCGTTCACGGTAACTTCCGGGCCAGGTTTCTCGCTGATGATGGAGCACATTGGCTACGCCGCCATGACCGAGACGCCCTGCGTCTTCGTCGACGTGCAGCGCGGCGGACCTTCCACGGGCTTGCCGACGCTCCCGGCACAGCAGGACATGATGCAGGTGCGCTGGGGATCGCACGGCGACTACGAGATCATTGCGCTGTGTCCCAACTCGCCGCAAGAGTGCTTCGACCTGACCATCACTGCCTTCAACTACGCCGAGAAGTATCGCTGCCCGGTGTTCGTCATGATGGATGAGGTTGTCGGCCACATGACGGAGAAAGTGGTCATTCCCCCAGCCGAGCAGATCGAGATTGAGCCTCGGCGTTACACCACACTTCCTCCCGAAGAATTTCTCGCTTACAAGCCCGGCGCGGACCTTGTTCCCGACATGCCGCGAGTTGGCGAAGGCTACAACGTCCACGTCACCGGACTGACGCACGACGAGCGCGGTTATCCCGACATGCGGCCCGAGGTGCAGAACGTGCTGGTCAAGCGCCTGGTCGAGAAGATCACCAAGAACGTCGATAAGATCACTCTCTTCGAGGAAGATCAAATTGAAGGCGCTGAGGTGGTCGTTGTTTCCTACGGCATTACCTCGCGAGTGGCACAGCGGGCCATCGACATGGCGCGGCAGAAGGGTGTGAAGGTTGGCAAGTTCCGCCTGATCACCGCGTGGCCGTTCCCCGAAAAACAAATTGCCGCGATCGCCAAGAAGGTGAAAGCGCTGGTGGTGCCGGAACTGAATCTGGGCCAAATGGTGCGCGAGGTTGAGCGGGCGGCCGCAGGCCAGGCGAAGGTCCGGCTGGTGGGGCACGCTGGCGGCAGTGTTCACAAGCCCGAAGACATCTTGCAGGCCATCATGGAGGTGGCGCGATGAGTGAGACTGTGACGATCCACAACCCAGTCGAAGAGTTTCTGCGGATGGACCGCATTCCCCATATCTGGTGTCCGGGATGCGGCATCGGCACCAGCGTCAACTCCTTCGCCCACGCCCTCACCGACGCCAATATCGACAGGAAGAACCTGGCGATTGTCTCCGGCATCGGCTGCACGGGACGGGTTGCCGGCTATGTCAATCTGGACTCGTTCCACACCACGCACGGCCGCGCGATTCCATTCGCGACCGGGCTGAAGCTGGCCAATCCTAAGCTGAACGTCGTGGTGTACTCCGGTGACGGCGACCTGTTCGCCATCGGCGGCAATCATCTGATCCATGCCGCGCGGCGCAACATCGACCTCAAAGTAGTCTGCATCAACAATCTGGTTTTCGCCATGACCGGCGGGCAGACCGCGCCGACCACGCCGGGAGCGGTCATTACCTCGACCAATCCTTACGGCACGTACGATCCGTCGTTCAACCTGCCTTACCTGGTGGAAGCGGCGGGAGCGGTTTACGTGGCGCGCTGGACGGCCTTTCACGTTAAACAACTGGCGCGCTCGATGGAAGAGATGTTCGCCAAGAAAGGTTTCAGCTTCATCGAGGTGCTGTCGCCGTGCCCGACACTCTACCAGCGCCGCAACAAGATGGGCGACGGGCTGGACACCATGAAGTTTTACAAGCAGGTCAGCAAGGTGCGCAACGGCGCGCCCACCAGCGAGGTGGCGCTGACCAAGAGCGGCGAGATTGTCGTGGGGAAATTTGTGGACCGCGAGCGCAGCGACTACGGCGGTCTGATGCACGACAGCCTGGCCGATGCTCTGGGCGAAGATTACGTGGAAACGGAGGCGTGCACATGCCAGTAACGGAGATTCGTATCGCGGGATTTGGCGGGCAGGGAGTGATTCTCTCGGCCGTCGTCATCGGCAAGGCCGGCTGCATTTATCAGGACGGCTACTCCACCATGACGCAAAGCTTTGGGCCGGAAGCGCGCGGCGGAGCGTGCAGCGCGCAAGTCATTCTGTCCGACAGTCCGGTGCTGTATCCCTATGTTTCGCGTCCCGACATTCTGATCGTGATGTCGCAGGAGGCCTACACGCTGTTCAGTCCGCAGATCAAAGACAACGGCATCCTCATCATCGAGGAAGACCTGGTGCGGATCGGCGAACTGCCGCCCGGCGTGCGGGTTTACAGCATTCCGGCCACGCGCATCGCCGAAGAACTGGGCAAGAAGATGGTGCTGAACATCGTGATGGTCGGCTTCTTCGGAGCGGTCTCGCAAGTGCTCGATCCCGATGCCCTGCGCAAAGCGGTTGCGGCTTCGGTGCCCGAGGCCTACCGCGAACTGAATCTGAAAGCCTTCGATCGTGGCTTCGACTACGGGACCAAGGAGCTGAGCGAAGTCATCGTCAAGCAGGAATCGCAGGTAGCGGTTGGGGCGCTGGAAACGTAGGCGTCGCAAAGCCAGCAATCAGCACTTCAGCAAGCTAGGTTAAGCACACTTTCAAAATTGTTCCACGTGGAACTCCGAATTCACTTGACAAACGAAGTGATTATCCTAGAATTGGGATGATGGCTCGACCGCGGGCGCAAGGCGAGAAGGAGCTGTTTTGGATTGGCCCCTCCTACCGAGAACTCCTTGCGTTTCCGGAGCGAGTCAAAGACCGCATCGGCACAGCACTGGGAGTCGCCCAATTTGGCGGGAAACACCTTTCGGCTAAACCCTGGAAGGGAGAGGGTCCCGGTGTGCTGGAGGTGGTTGAAGACCACGCGGGAGACACTTACCGGGCGGTTTACACGGTGCGATTCGAGAAAGCAGTGTACGTTTTGCACGCGTTCCAGAAGAAGTCTCCCAAGGGGGCCAAGACGGCAAGAACGGATGTCGAACTGGTGCACAGGCGGCTGCAAGCAGCCAGGGAACATTATGGGACGAACTTCGGAGCGAGATGGCGTGCGCGAGGCCGCAAAGATGAAGGTTAAGGAAAAAGATGATCTGAGAATCCGCGCCAGCTCGGGAAACGTCTTTGCCGATCTTCAGCTCAAGAACGCCGGGGAAAAACAAACGAAGGTCCAGCTCGCGGTCGCCCTGAATCGGGTCCTTGACCAGACTGGGTTGTCGCAAGCCGAAGCAGCCAGGCGGCTGTCCGTCAATCAGCCGAAAATCTCGGCGCTGCGGAACTACAAGTTGGCCGGATTTTCCGTGGAACGCCTTATCGGATTTGTCACGGCTTTGAGCTGCGACGTGGATATCGTCATCCGGGGCAAGTCACGCTCTTCCCGCCCCGGAAGGGTTCTGGTCAGAGCAGCATGAGCTCAAAGCCAGAGCGTTGGCTTCCTCCGCCCAGGTTAGCGTCCAAAAGAAGAACGCGAGCCTAGGGCCACCAGGCACCAGGATCCTATTTACTGCGTCGCTACAAATCAGTCCTTCTTTGTTTGAGTATCGAGGGGGATTGCATCAAAGCGCATTCCCGGCAAGATGCCCGCAGCTTCAAGGGAGCGCTCGTCACATTCCTGCTTTAGATTTCGCTTCGCCCATTTCCTTCCCATATCTCTCAGCACCACACCGGACTTGGTGTCGAGCAAGGCCCAGCGCCGCCCAAAACTAGCGGGGGGAACCACAGTCGCTACATATCTGTATAGGTCGTCCAAGAAATCAGAAACATTGCCAAAGACGGGATAAGGGAAAGTGACATTCTTTCCCGGGAGACCCAGCAATGGGCTTAAGTTCACTTCAATAGCAGAATCGTCATTGGCATTCAACGGTCGGGTCTCTGAGGGGGCCGCAGGAGCTAAGCTTGAGATGCGAAGACCATACCTCGCGCCAATGCGCCCTATGAGAGCGGCGGCTATTTCAGGTGCTAGGTTGCTGGGATCGCTTCTTCGCTGAAGTTGCAAGACCTCCTCCAAAAGATCGCGATCGGACCTAGGTGTAGACACTGGTTCCTGCTTTCGGTGGGATATCGAATCAAAAGTAGAACTCAGCTCGGGCCACCAGTTGTTGAACATCCGCTCCAATCTCGCGTCGGGCAAGGAACTCGATCCGAGTGCCCTATTCATGCTAAATAACAGGCTTCTGGTTTCCTTTTCGTCAGCAACTGCTGCTTGAAACTGTGCCAAAGGTCCTTTGACATCCGGAGGGCGAAGTTGAAACAGATATGTACACACTAGGGATTTCGACAAGATTTTTGAAAGAGCCCCGGCTTCAAAGAGGACCCAAGGTGCCTCGAGGTTCTCAGGCGTCAAACAGATAATCCCTATGTTTGCGGCATCGAGCTGCGCGGATACCTCAGTACTCCAGCGGGCACCCCGATCGATATCGGTCGCGGACATCCAGGGCTCCGCAGAGGGAAGGACGTACGGAATCCAGTCCCTTAACGCCTCTGCGATTAATCGACTTGTTGCTCCTGACCAGCTAATGAAAACGCGCATGATGAACCTCGCAAGTATTGTATGCGCAGGTTGTGAGGGCCAAAAGTCCTAACCGTCGAGCCTGGTGCCCCTCGATAAGAGCGAAGGCGTTGTCAAGCGATAGGTTTCCGGGCGGTGCGCAGGCACCGCGTAGCTCCGATAGCGCCGCGGTGTCGCTATGATTTGCAATCCTCAAGTCATCTACCCAGCTTCTGCGCCTGGCAGGCGACCACGACCTTGGTCGGATCAATCGCATCCGAATCCAACTGCATCTCGATCACCTTGCCGTTCTTGTCGATTACATAGTTCACCCGCCGCGCTGCTTTGTACGCCGGATTGTAGAGACCGTATTCCCTGGTAATGTCGCCGCCCCAATCGCTGAGCAGCGGGAAGGTGACTCCGATTTGTTGCGCCCACGCCTTGTTCGAGAAGGGAGAATCCATGCTTACACCCAGGACCTGGGTGTCGGCGGCTTCCAGCTTGCTCAGGTTCTGCTGGAAGGCCTGCATCTGCTTGGCTCAGCCACCGGTGAAGGCGAAGATGTAGAAGGCGAGCGCGACGTTTTTCTTGCCGCGGAAGTCGTGCAGCGAAACTTTGTTTCCGTTCTGATCTTGCAGGGTGAAGTCGGGCGCCATGTCGCCGACCTTGATCTTTGGCGGCGGCGTATCGCTGGGCTTGCTGACGGCGTAGCTTGCGGGCAATAACGAGCCGGCAAGCAGTAGCGCCACTAAGAATTTCTTCATCGCTTCTCTCCTCTCAACGATTCGGTACGGGACGGGCGAGTCGACGTGTGTTTGCTGATGTATTGTCCCATTACTGGCACGCCTTGGGCCAGAGGCAGCCGACTCCGGAACTTTCCCACCGTGACCAGACGCTTGATTTCCGATTTGGAATGCAACTGGTTCATTTCTCGCGTTCCCGATTGCGGAAATGCTACTCGGGCGTTACAGTGAATGAGTATTCATTCGGAGTGCGGCATTTGGCAGTTAGCAGTTAGCACTTAGCACTTAGTGTTTGTGCTCGCTTTGGCCAAATGCCAAGTGCTAATTGCTAACTGCCGCTCTTGGCGGTTTTTCTCCCATGGCGAGACACGACCCTCACTCGATTTCGACGACCACTGATGCCATGGCCACTTCGGTAAATCGAAGCTCTGACAAGTACCAGCGCATCCTGGATGCGGCGGTCGCAGTGTTTGCCGAAAAAGGTTTCTTCACCTCGCGCGTCGCCGACATTGCTGACCGCGCCGATGTTGCCGATGGCACTGTCTATCTCTACTTCAAGAGCAAGGACGAGATCCTGATGACGGCCATCAACACCGCCTTCGACGCTTTCATGAGCCTGGCGCGAACCGAGTTGAAGAAGGTGACGGATCCGGCGGAGCGGCTGCGGCGGCTGGCGTTTCTGCATTTGGAGGCGCTGGGATCCAATCGCAACCTGGCGGTCGTCTTCCAGATGGAGCTGCGGCAAAGCACGCGCTTCCTGTCCGAGTTCTCGCACCATCACATGGTCGAATACCTCGGCCTGGTGCGCGAGGCGATCACCGAGGGACAGGCCAGCGGGATCTTTCGCCGGGAGATGTCGGACAAGTTCGCCGCCAACTGCTTCTTCGGCGCGCTGGATGAGATGGTCACGTCGTGGGTGTTGAGCGAACACGAGTATCAGCTCTCGAACGTTGCGGACGTGGTGGTCGATATCTTTTTGAACGGGATGCGGACGACGTAGCAGGCTGCACAAAGCAGATTCCTCGCGGGCTGAAGCCCGCTCGGAACGACAAAAGTAAAGACTTCTAGCGGCGCAGCTAAAGCTGCGTCCCTTCAAAACCATGAATCTTCGGACCCTCAATGACGTTTTCTTCACCCTGGTGAAGCGCGACAGCGACCGCGTGATGCTGACACGCGAAGGTGACGCTTGGCGGACGATCTCAGCGCGCCAGTTGCAGAGCTGGGTGTACGCCACCGCGCGCCAACTGCAAGCCTGGGGAATCGGCAAGGGCGATCGGGTGGTCATCCTCAGCGAGAACCGTCCGGAATGGGCGGTCGCCGATTTCGCCTGCCTTCTGCTGGGAGCGGTCGATGTCCCCATCTATGCCACGCAGATTGCCGAGCAATGCCTTTTCGTGTTGCAAAATTCGGAAGCGCGCATTGCCTTCGTCTCCACACGCAAGCAGTATGAGAAGCTCGCCGCCATCCGCGAGCAGACGAAGCTGGAGTACATCGTCCTCATGGACGACGCTCCCGAAATTACCCACGCGGTCCCCATGCAATCGTTCCTGCGGAATGCGCCGCAGGGGGACGATCCTGCACTTGATGCCATCGGCGAGTCAATCGAGCCCGACGATCTGGCGACTCTCATCTACACCTCGGGAACCACGGGCACGCCCAAGGGCGTGATGCTCACCCACGGGAACATTGCCTCAAACCTGAATGTCTCGCTGGATATGTACGAGTTCGACAAGGACGACTTGTGCATATCGTTCCTGCCGCTGTCGCATGTGACGGCCCGTCATCTGGATTACGCCTTGTTCAATGCGGGCGTGCCGCTGGCTTATTGTCCGGTGATCGATGATCTGCCGCGCACCATGCGCGAAGTGCATCCCACGCTGATCGTCGCTGTGCCTCGTGTCTACGAAAAGGTTTACAACCAGGTGCAGAACAAGGCGCATGGCGTGAAGCGTGCGCTGATCCAGTGGGCGCTGTCGGTGGGCGCAGCCAATCGCGAAACCATCCTTCGCGGCGAAACTCCAAAGTCGTTGTCCTGGAAGCTGGCCAACGCGCTCGTCTTCTCAAAGGTCCGAGAAGGCATGGGCGGACGCGCCCGCATCTTCGTTTCCGGGGGCGCGCCGCTGGGCAAAGAGATTGCTACGTGGTTTGCCGACATCGGTATCCGCATTCACGAAGGTTATGGGCTGACGGAAACCTCTCCCGTCATAGCGCTCAATAATCCCATCAATCACCGTTTGGGCACCGTGGGCAAGCCGATGCCGAATGTCGAGGTGAAGCTTGCCGACGATGGCGAGCTTTTGGTGCGCGGCCCGTCGGTATTCAAAGGTTACTTCAAGATGCCCGAGGAAACCAAAGCCGTATTTGAAGATGGCTGGTTCAAGACCGGCGACATCGCCAGCACGGATGAGGATGGCTATCTCTCCATCACCGACCGCAAGAAGGACCTGATCAAGACTTCGGGGGGCAAGTTCATCGCACCGCAGCCCATTGAGAGCTCGCTCAAGGTGAATCAGTATGTCGCCGAAGCCGCGCTGCTGGGCGATCAGCGGCGCTTCCCTGCCGTGCTCATCATCCCCAGCTTCGAGGACCTGGAGGCTTGGGCGCACCACCACCACAGCGTGAAGTTTTCCTCGCGCAAGGAACTGGTCAAGTCGCATCACGTGCAATCGCTTTATCAAGGCATCGTGGAAGAGCTGAACCAGAACCTGGCGCAGTTCGAGAAGCTGAAGAAGGTGCTGGTCGTCCATGATGAACTCAGCATCGCCGACGGCACCCTCACCCCCAGCATGAAGTTGCGCCGCCGCCATCTCACCGAGCGCTACAAGAAGGAGATCGACGCCCTCTACGCCGAGTCGGAATCGCATCCCCGCACGGCAACAACAGCGAGGCGGTGACGGATCGTCAGAACCTCTATGAAGACACGGATAGTGAAATGGGATAGCAGTCTCGCCGTTCGTATCCCCAAGCGCGCGGTCGAGCAGGCCAAGCTGAAGGAGGGCGAGTGGCTGGAGATCGAAGCTGCCGGCGAAGGTCGGATGCGACTCCGCCGGACAGACGACGTGCCTACTCTCGACGAACTGGTAGCGCAGATCACTCCGGAACATCGCTACCCGGAAATCTGAAACTCAACACTTCACTCCATTGGCTCGACCGCAATCCTCGCTTCAGCGGGAGCTTTGCGGTCGGGACGCTGCACCAGGATTGTCGCCGCGAGTACCACGACGATTCCCACCACCTGCATCGGCGAAACCAACTCGCCCAGAATCATCGCCGTCAGCAGAATCGCCCAGACCGGTTCGAGACAGGCAGTCACGATCGCACGCGTGGGATCGAGATGCTGGAGTCCTGCAAAATAGAGAGAAAAGGGAACGAGCATTGACAGGATCGCGAAGCCCAGCATGAACAGCCACTGCCCGCCACTGTAATGTTGCGCGGCAATCTTCCATGGTGGATCGACGAGCAGCCAAAAGACAGCCGCGCCGAGCAGCGAATACACCAACACCGTCCAGCGCTGATAGATCTGTAGCAGGTGCTGTCCGTAGACGTTGTAGAAGGCGAAAGTGATCGCAGCAAGCTCTGCCGCTGCAACTCCCAGCGGGTGGAAGCGGACTCCGGAGATCGCAAGCCAGGGAAAACGGCCGCGAGTAGCGATCTCCCCAACCGCGAGCGCGCAACCCACTACTGCAAGCAGCACGCCGCTGATGCGAAGCGGGGTGGGGCGTTGCCGACGCCGGGCCAGCATGTACAGCAGCACCCAGACCGGTGCGACATATTGCAGCACGATGGCCGTCGCAACCGTGGTCTTCTCGATAGCGAAATAATAGAAATAATTCGAGCCGGCCAGCCCGGCAATTCCCAGCAGAAAGAACTGCGCCAGGTGAGGACCTCGCACTCGAAGCGCAGCACGGTTTTGAAAGAAGAGAATCGGCGCTAGAATCAGCAGCGCGAAGGTACTGCGGCTCTGCGCCAAAACCAGCGGATCGATCGCGCGCAACACGAGCGTTCCACCGGAAAATCTGCCGGTAAACATGGCGCGCCCCAGCGCCGCGGAAAGTCCCCAGCAGAACGTGGCAGCGGCGATGTAGAAATAGCCGCGAGCGGGATGAGGCTTACTGTTCAAGCAACTGGGCGATCAGTCCTAATGCTTGTGGTCGTGCGGTTTCAATTCGCTGGCATCGTGCTGATGATCGTGCGGACCATGCTCATCACCATGCTCGTGGTCGTGACCCGCGTCGGAGACGTGGTCATGCTCGTGCGTATGCGCGTGTTCGTGATGATGGCTGTGCTGATGGGTGTGCTCGTGGGTATGGGTCACGCCGCCGTGCGAATGTTCGTGGGTGTGAGTATGCTCGTGCGGGTGCTCGTGTTCATGGGTGTGTTCGTGCTTCCCTTCCATAGCTCACCTCGCCTGAAGATTTCCCCACCGCCCGGAGCCGTTAATCGGCCAGCGCACCCTGACTGTGCGAGGAGCGCAGCACGCGATCGACGGTATAGGGAGCGCGCTTGGCGGGCTCGTGGAAGTGCCGCACCTGCAACTCGCCTAGCAGCCCGAGCGCGATCAATTGCACGCCCGCCACGATCAGCACCGCGGCAAACACCAGCAGGGGCCCGTGCTCATCCATGACATTCTTGCCGCGCAGGAACTTCTCTGCTACCAGCCACAGGGCGATTACCGATCCGGTCAGCGAGCTTAATGCGCCGACAGTGCCGAAAAAGTGCAGCGGCCGCGACATGTACTTCAGCAGGAATCGGATGGTGATCAGGTCGAAGAAGACGCGGATGGTGCGCGAGATGCCGTAATGCGACTCGCCGCGCTCGCGGTTCACGTTGCGGATGGGAATCTCGCAAATGGTCGCGCCATACGCCGACGCCAGCGCCGGAATGAAGCGGTGCAGCTCGCCGTAGAGCGGCACCTCCTGCACCACTTCACGTCGATAGGCCTTGAAGGTTGTGCCGAAGTCGTGCAGATCGACGCCGCTGAGCTTGGCCATCATCCAGTTGGCGACCCGCGAAGGAACGCGCCGCATCACGTAGTTATCGATACGCTGCTTGCGCCAGCCGCTGACGATGTCGTACCCCTCGCGCAGCTTTTGCAGGAACAACGGAATGTCGTGGGGATCGTGTTGCAAGTCGCCGTCCATGGCGATGACGTATTCGCCTTCGGCGTGGTCGAAGCCCGCCGCCAGCGCCGAGGTTTGCCCGAAGTTGCGGCGCAGTTTCACCACCACCACGCGACGGTCCACGGCGGCAATCTGCTGCAGCAACCAGAAGGTGTTGTCCCGGCTGCCGTCATCGACGAACACCAACTCGAACGGTTCGCCGGCCGCTTCCATTACCACCTTCAGCCGGTCGTACAGTTCGGTGACGTTCTCTTCTTCGTTGTGAAACGGAACGACAATGGAGTACTTGAGCACAGAGTGTTAATTATACCGTTCAACCGCTGTGAAACAACTAGACTCATCTCATAAACGCTTTGTATCAGGGCACGGCTTCAGCCGTGCCGTATGCGGACCGTGAATGGCTTGGGCTTTAGCCCCTGACAAACTCTGATTTTACAGGGGCTAAAGCCCCGGTCCTTTGATGCCCTTGTGTCGGCACGACTAAAGGTCGTGCCCTGATACAACCCAAAACGATTCATGAGATGGCTTCCAGAACTCTCATAAATCCCGCAGCGGCGGAAACCGAGGTACCGCAGGGGCTAAAGCCCACGATATTGGCGGCAGCTTTCGGCACGGCTGAAGCCGTGCCCTGACACAAAGCATTCATGAGATGGCTTCTAGTAAATTTGGCTGCAGATACACACAACCAGGGCGCATTACTTGCATTCCTAGACCTACTCTACAGTGGACGACCGTCAACGGCTGAGGGTCGCAACATATTCCAGAAGCCGCGCCAGCCCTGCCCGGAAGACGTCCGAGAGCGTGATCAGACTTAGCACCAGGTGACCGTCAGCAGTGAAATCATAAAAATGCCCCGGCTGCACCAGAACGTCGCGTTGCTGGAGCAAGGCAATCGCGAAATCTTCGTCCGAAGAGGTCACCGGCACTCGTAATGTCGCGTACCAGCCGCCTTCGACATCGAGGCGATGACATAGCTGCTGCGCTGCAAGTTGTAAGTCGAGCTCTTGCAGATTTGCCCGGATTCGCGCCATGAGTTGGCGCTGGATGCTGTGCCGCTGTTCCAGCATCGTGGGAACGGCGAGCTGAACGGGCGCATTCATCGAGAGATATGTATCGGCGATCACCTCCAGCCGCGCCAGCGCATCTCGCTTCAGCGCCGGCGGGCCACTCACCGCAATCCAGGCGACCTTCATCTGCGGCAACGCGGAGATCTTCGACAGACCGCTCAAGGTGAAGGTCAGCGCGTCATTATTGGCGGCGCAAGTCAGCGGTGGCTGCGCTGCGAGTGCATAGTCGAGAAAGACTTCATCGGCAATGATCGCGCTATCGTTCTCGGCGCAAACATCATTCAGCAACTGCAGCTCACGCGGTTGGAGATACGAACCGGTTGGATTGTTGGGATGGACGGCAAGAATCGCTCGACAGCGGGCGCTTGCGGCCTCGGTACCGTCGACCGCACCGAACAACGACACAACGTCGATTTGCCAGCCGTGATCGTAAACCAGCTCATACGGAAACAGCTTCACGTCCTGGATGCCGGCAAGAAAATCAAAGAGCGGATAGCTCGGAGTAGGGACCAGCAGTGCGTCACCCGGATCGCACAACAGGCGGAAGACGAACGAGTAGGCTTCGCTGGTGCTGGTCGTCAGGATGAGATCGTCAGGCGAAATCTGCGCGCCGCGCTCAGCATAATAAGCAGCAACTGCCTCGCGCGCGGAGAGCAAACCCTTTGGCTGCGGCTCATAACGCAGCGCCTCGGGATTGGCAAGCGCTCGCAGCAATTCCTCTTCGTCATATTGCAGGCCGACAGTGGTGGGATTGGAAGCGGTCAGGTCGAGCATCCCCCTGCCCGCTCGGCGATGCGCCTCCAGCGCGTCCGTGTAGCGATTGGTTGTCAGGTCCCACGATGTGCGCCGCGCGAAGAGCAAGACACTCCTCTGTGTCTCTGTGTCTCTGTGTCTCTGTGTCTCTGTGTCTCTGTGTCTCTGTGGTGAAAACTACTTCGCTACCGCCTCGCTCTGCGGCTTCCAGCGCAGCACCGGCTTTCTTGCCGCCGTCGTCTCGTCCAGCCGCGAGATGCGCGTGTTGTGCGGAGCGCTGGCGATGATCTCCGGATGCTGCTGCGCCTCCTCGGCAATCGCTTTCATAGCATCGATAAACTGATCGAGCTCTTCCTTCGACTCGCTCTCCGTCGGCTCAATCATCAGCGCGCCGTGCACAACCAGCGGGAAACTGACGGTGTAGGGATGAAATCCGTAATCGATCAGCCGCTTGGCAATATCGCCGGTCTTCAAGCCTTTCGAACTCTGAATGCGATCGCTGAAGACCACCTCGTGCATGGTCGGCGTGCTGTACGGCAGGTCGTACACGCCTTCCAGCTTCTTGCGAATGTAGTTGGCATTCAGGACAGCATCTTCCGTCGTCTGCCGCAGGCCGTCAGGCCCGTTGGCCATGATGTAAGCCAGCGCGCGGATGTGCATTCCGAAGTTGCCATAGAACATGCGCACGCGCCCGATGGACTTCGGCCGGTTGTAGTCGAAGCCGAGTGTGCCATCTTTCTTGCTGATTACCACCGGCGCCGGCAGGAACGGCTCGAGAATTTTCTTGCAGGCTACCGGCCCCGAGCCCGGCCCGCCACCGCCGTGCGGCGTGGAAAAAGTTTTGTGCAGGTTTAGGTGCAGCACATCGGTACCGAAGTCGCCGGGGCGTACCTTGCCGACCAGCGCATTCATATTGGCGCCATCCATGTACAGGAGTGCGCCCTTGGCATGCAGCACGTCGGCAATCTTATGGATCTCCTGCTCGAACACGCCGAGTGTGTTGGGATTGGTGAGCATCAGCGCGGCAACATCGGCGTTGACCTGGGCTTCCAGCGAGGCAATGTCCACCATGCCGGCAGCGTTGGATTTCAGGTTCTCAACCGTGTAACCCGACATCGCCGCCGTCGCCGGATTAGTACCATGCGCGGAGTCGGGGATCAGGATCTTCTTGCGGGGATTGCCGCGCGACTCCAGGTACGCCCGCACCATCAGGATGCCGGTCAGCTCGCCATGAGCGCCGGCCGCAGGCTGTAGCGTGATCGCGTCCATGCCGGTGATTTCGACGAGCTGCTCGCTCAGCATCTTCAGGATGCGCAGTGCACCCTGGCTCACGCGCTCCGGCTGATACGGGTGCGCTTCCGCCAGTCCCATCAGCCGCGCCACGTATTCGTTCACCCGCGGGTTGTACTTCATGGTGCACGAGCCCAGCGGGTACATGCCGTGGTCCACCGCGTAATTCCACGTCGACAGGCGAGTGTAGTGGCGGATGATCTCGATCTCGCTGACTTCCGGCATTTCGCCCAGGTCTTCGCGCGCCTGCCCGCCGAGCAACTGGGACGGATCGACTTCCGGAACATCCAGTGGCGGCAGCTTGTAACCTTTCTTGCCGGGTGACGATTTCTCGAAGATCAATCCTTCGTTTTGGCTGATGTGGGTGGTCGCTTTTCGGATCTTCTCGTTCAGGTTCACAGCCCCACCTCCTTCGCAGCCGCGTCAATCGAGGCCTTCGCTGTGGTCTCGGTACAACACCATAGCGAGGCGTTCTGCAATTCCGGATAAAATTTCTTCAGCGGGAATCCTCCGATAATTTGCTGCCCCAGCAGCTTGTCGTTGATGGCGTACGGATCTGTTTTTGTTTGCACCACAAACTCGTTGAAGCGCGGTGCGCCCTCGAACAACAGCGTCGCGCCGGCCTTCTTGAACTGCTCAGCCGCGTAGTGCGCCTTGGCGAGATTGTGTGTCGCCAACTCTTTCAGCCCCTCGCGGCCGTAGACCGTCATAAAGATGCTGCACATCAGCGCGACCAGCGCCTGGTTGGTGCAAATGTTCGAAGTGGCTTTCTCGCGGCGGATGTGCTGCTCGCGAGTGGAGAGCGTCAGTACGAATCCGCGCTTGCCATTGCGGTCGCGCGTCTCGCCCACCAGACGGCCAGGCATTTGGCGCACGAATTTATCGTGGGTAGCGATCACGCCGCAATATGGACCGCCGAATCCCAGCGGCACGCCGAACGACTGCGCTTCCATGCTGACGATGTCGGCCTGCGCGGGCGGCTTCACAATGCCCAGCGAGACTGCTTCAGCGATGGAGACGATGAGGAGCGCTCCCTTGCTGTGCACGATGTCGGCGATGGCCGCGATATCCTCGAGGGTACCGAAGAAATTGGGCGACTGGATGAGCACCCCGGCGGTGTCGTCGTCGATCGCCATATCGAGCGTATCGAGATCGACGCGGCCATTCTTCGCGTAACTAAAGGTCGCAATCGGCATGCCTTGATAACGGGTGTAGGTGGTGATCACCTCCCGATACTCAGGATGGACCGTGGCTGCTACCGCGCCCTTGGACCGGCCCGTAATACGGGCTGCCATCATCAGCGCCTCGGCCGCGCCCGTCGAGCCGTCGTACATGGAAGCATTGGCTACGTCCATGCCGGTCAGCTCGCAGATCATGGACTGGAATTCGAAGATCGATTGCAGCGTGCCCTGTGCGATCTCTGGCTGATACGGCGTGTAGGCGGTGAAGAATTCTCCGCGCGAGATCAGTGCATCGATCACCACTGGCCGGTAGTGCGAATAGGCTCCCGCGCCGAGGAAAGTGGCGTAGCCCTGCGCGCTGTTGGCGGCGCGCTGGCGGAAGAACTCTACGATCTCGCTTTCGGCGTACTGGCGCGGGATCTTGAGGTCGCCTTTCAGGCGATACTCGGCAGGAATGGCGGCAAAGAGATCGTCGATCGATTTGGCGCCGATTTCGTGCAACATGATTTCGCGATCGGACTGCGATTTAGGAAGATAGCGCATGGGTACCTGTAGCTTTCCTGGGCGACATTAGTGATGAACTCGCCGATATTACGGCTATAAAGGACTTTATGTAGATAACGCCCGGGCGATGTCGGATGCAGGCCTGGGCGCTGGCGGTCTGCAGGAGATCAGCGTTCGCTCTCACTGCGGAGAGTGTCCTTCACGCTGGCGACGCAGTTCTTCGATCTCACGAAGCCGACGTTCGTGATCCATGATCGCATCGTGGTCCCGTTCGACCACGGTTAGCAAGCTTTGTGTCGCCTGGGCTAGACGTACAACCGCCTGGCGATCTTCAGCAGCCGAGGCGTGAAGCTCCTTGATGGATTCCTTGATCTCCAAGGTTTCGTCGTAGAGCCGCCCTAAGGCTTTCCAGAATTCTTCGAAGCTGCCAAACTCCATAAATGTTCCCGCCTGTGCGCGCTAATGGCCGCCCTCTTCGGCAATGAACTTTTCGTAGTCGGGTGTCGACAGCAACTGGTTGGCCTCGCTCGGGTCCTTTAGAGTGACCTTGATCATCCAGGTCGTGTTGGCGTCTTTGTTGACCTGCTCGGGCGCGGTGTTCAGGGCCTCGTTGACTTCCGTTACCGTGCCCGACACGGGCGCGAATAAGTCTGACACCGCCTTCACCGACTCGACCGAGCCGAAGGTTTTGCCGGCGGCGATCTCCGTTCCGACTTTGGGCAGTTCGACAAAGACGATGTCGCCCAGCGAATTCTGCGCGTAATCGGTAATGCCGACGACGCCGGTGTTGCCGTCAATTTTCAGCCACTCGTGTTCTTTGGTGTATTTGTAATCAGCGGGATAACCCATTATGTATGCCTCCTGACATCCGACCGTGTCGCAATGTTGCCGGTTCTCAGTTCGCGGGTGAGCGCTGCACCTCTGACAACTGACAACAGACAACCGACAACGGGCCTTACTGCTTCTTCGGGCGCTTATAAAACGGTGTTGGCACAATCTTGCATTTGACCGGCGTACTCCTGCACTGCACAGCCACTTCATTGCCGATGGCAGCCTGTTCGATAGGAACATAGGCCAGCGCAATGTTCTTTTTGAGGAACGGGGCGTAGGAACCGCTGGTCACGTATCCGATTTCCTTGCCGCTAAGATCGAGCACCTTGTAACCGTCGCGCGGAATGCCGCGATCGACCGACTCAAGTCCTACCAGCGTCCGCTTGATACCCTCAGCCTTGGCGCGCTCCAGCGCAGCACGGCCAGTGAACTCGCCCTTTTCCATCTTCAGGAAACGCTCCAGCCCCGCCTCCCAAACATTGATTGACTGCGAAATCTCATGCCCGTAGAGCGGCAACCTGCCCTCAAGGCGCAGCGTATTGCGCGCGCCCAGGCCGCAGGGCACAATGCCGAATTCCTTGCCCGCTGCCAGCACTTCGTTCCAGACTCTGGCGCTGGTCTCCTCGTCGGTCGGAACGTAAATCTCGAAGCCGTCCTCGGCCGTATATCCCGTGCGCGCAATCAAAATGTTGGGCAACCCGCAAACCGTCCCGTGAGTGAACCAGTAGAACTTGACCTTTGACAAATCAGCGTCAGTGAGCTTCTGGAGCGTGTCGACGCCCTTCGGCCCCTGGATGGCAATTTGGGTGTAGTTGTCGCTCAGGTTCTCAACCTTCACGTTGAACTCGCAGGTGTTGCCCGCGACCCAGTCGACATCTTTCTCGCGCGTGCCGGCGTTGATCACCAGCATGTAATCTTCTTCGCCCATGCGATGCACGATCACATCATCGACAAATGTTCCTTCGGGATACAGCATGGCCGAGTAACGGCACTGGCCAATGGCCATCCCGGCAGCATCATTCATGGTGATATGCTGCACGGCCTCGAGCGCCTGCGGCCCAGAAAGGCGGATGTCGCCCATGTGGCTGACATCGAAGACCCCCACGCCGGTGCGGACGGCCACGTGCTCTTTCATCAGGCCACCGGTGGAGGGATATTCCACCGGCATGTCCCAACCGTTGAAATCGACCATTTTCCCGCCCATCTGGCGATGGACGGCATTCAAGGCAGTCTTGCGAACCGGTGCGGCAACCTGAGTCTCGGAGGACAAGTGGGAATCCTTCAGCGCGCTGAAAAGCGCGGTCGAGGTCGGTGTAACTGAGTACGGTAACACGCGCGATTTTCGCGGTCAACGTAGGGAAAATCCCGGTAGTGGGTCTGTCTGATTTCCACCGCCTATGGAGGGAACGTCAGGCAGTAGCCTCCTATAGGTTTTTCCCTTGCTGGGTTGGAGGTCTTTTTGTAGACGTCCACGTTTATGCAGTCTGAATACCTCAATGTGCGAGATGGTCTTACCAGGAGATAATCGCCGGGAGCCAAGTCAACGCAGGACTTTTGGGATCGAAAGCACAGTAACTCCGCTGGCCTGCCTGCGATTTCGGCCTCGATGCTCAGCGCAAAGGTACCCTGGGATGAGCTGCTCTTAATCGTGATCTTTCTGTTTTCAGCGGACAACGAAGAAATAGCAACCAATCCGACTAAGAATACTAGCCCTTTCTCTCTCATTTTCGACAGCCTCAACCAACCTTGTCGCCGAGTGCTTTCAGGATAAGCCCTTTGTCAATTGGCTTGGCAGCGGATTCGGCTTCCGGCGGAGCGCGCAATCTACTACGCTCCGCGGAGGCAACTGCGGCAAGCAATTTCATTGCCCGCCAGCACCCACTGTCCAGGTTCTAGACAGTTACGAAAGTACAATCCTTTCCCACTCTGGCATTGGCCTTTCGTGTAGTTCCTGACGGCGCTAATCACAGACCACATCTCCCCACATTTTTCAAGATAGAAAGCAGACTACTGCTAGCAGGACGTGCCGAATGCGAACGCTTCCCAGCTTGGCGCTTGTGGCTGGCTTCCATTGCGCCCGGCGCTTGCTCTACTTTGCTTTCCTGGCCGCGCTCATTCTTATGCTGGCGCCGGGGTTACGCGGGCAGGACGGTTCCACCTCGCTGCAAGGCATCATCGAGGACGCCAGCGGTGCGCGCATCGTCTCGGCGGCGATCACGGTCGCTGATCCCTCGCGCGGTTTCCGGCTGCAAGCAGTGACCGATGCGCAAGGGACATTCACTTTCGGCATGTTGCCTCCCGGCCGCTATGACGTCACCGCTTCCGCACCCGGCATGGCAACCAGGACCAGCCGCGGCGTGGAACTGCTGGTGGGCGGCGTCTCCGTAGTCCATCTGCGGCTATCGCCGGCCGCGCTCACGCAAAGTATTACCGTCAGCGCAGCCCCGATTGCGGTCGACACCCAAAGCGGCGAGATCTCCAGCGTGGTGACCCAGCCCGCTATCGCAGGCCTGCCGCTGAACGGACGCCGCTTCACCGATCTCGCCTTGCTCTCGCCGGACGTGATCCAGGACCCGCGCGGCCTCACCTCCAATTCCAACGGCGACCTGTCGGTGGGAGGAATTCGCGGCTTTGAGAACAGCTTTCTGGTCGATGGCACCGACGACAACAATTCCTTCTTCGCCCAGGCGCGCGGCGGCTATCGCGCGCCCTATCAATTCAGCAACGAGGTCATCCAGGAATTCCGCGTCTCGAAGAACTCTTACAGCGCGGAGCTGGGACGCTCTGGCGGAGCAGTCTTCAACGTAGTCACCAAGTCAGGCACCAACGACTGGCATGGGACCGGCTTCTACTATCTGCGCGACCGTTCCTTCGACGCCCAACAACCCTATGCTCCCAGCCAGCCGAATGACCGCCAGCAGCAGTTTGGCGGCACCGTGGGAGGACCGATACGCAAAGACCGCATCTTCTTTTACGCCGGTTTCGATCAACACCTGCTGACCATGCCCTCGGTGGTGCAGTTCGCCAACGGCGCCAGCACCATCGTTCCCCAACCGACCGACTACGACTACACTGACCAGGCGCTGGTCTTTGCCGCCGCGCAGAAGTTGAACAACATGGGCGGAACCTATCCCACCACCATGCAGGGCAATGCCGGCTTCGCCAAAGTAGATTTCAATCTCTCGCCCAAGCAA